>Ga0207701_10005792_pt1 | contig 12371 bp, 9 predicted proteins | sample KBSSwiSSwithPhiX_FD_184294 | JGI IMG/M metagenome (GOLD analysis project Ga0207701, IMG submission 184294) | Switchgrass rhizosphere bulk soil microbial communities from Kellogg Biological Station, Michigan, USA, with PhiX - S5 (SPAdes) (version 2) | ecosystem: Environmental > Terrestrial > Soil...
ACTTCCAAGGGCTCGACTTATCGTCGCTGCGGCACGCGCTGGTGCTCGACGGCGGATGCGGGATGGGGCGCCATGCGCGGCAGATCGCACCACATGCCGCCAACGTCGTCGCGCTCGACTTCAGCCGCGCCATCGATCAGGCGGCGCGCAACGTCGGCGATCTGCCGAACGTTTCCTGCGTCCAGGCCGATCTGCTCGCGCTGCCGCTCGCCGATGGACGGTTCGACTTTGTCTACTCGCTCGGTGTGCTGCATCACCTCGCCGACACTGAGCGCGCACTCCACGGCCTGGTCGCGAAGCTGCGGCCCGGCGGGCGGCTGCGCATCTATCTGTACTGGAAGAAACATGGATGGAAGGGGCGCCTGCTCGCGCTCGCCACGGCGGCGCGGCGCGTGACGACGCGCATGCCGTTCTGGCTGCTGCGCGCCGCCTGCTTGGCCCTCAGCGTCGGCCTCTTCGCCGGAGTCGTACTGCCCTATCGCCTGCTGTCCGCCGCCGGCGTGCGTGGTCTCGACGACTGGCCGCTGTTCGTCTACTCGAAGTATCCGTTCAACGTGCTCTACAACGATCAGTTCGATCGCTTTTCGGCGCCGATCGAAAAGCGCTACGACCCCGACGACGTGCGGCGGCTGCTCGAGGGCGCGGGGCTGCGCGACGTCACGGTTCGTCCCTGCTTCGGCTGGATCGCCGACGGCATCAAGCCTGCGGCGTGAAGATCATCCGCGTCATCGCGCGCCTCAACGTCGGCGGGCCGGCGCGTCACGTGGTGCTGCTCGACCGCGGTCTCCGCGCACGCGGGCACGAAACGCTCCTCGTTCACGGATCCCTCGACACTGGAGAGGCGAGCCTTGAACACCTGGCGCTGACCGGCGGCCTGCGAACGCTCAGCGTTCCCGAGCTTGGCCGCCGGATCAATCTGCTCAGCGACGTGCGAGCGTACGTCCAACTGGTGCGCACGATCTATCGCGAAGCGCCGGATGTCGTGCACACGCACACCGCGAAGGCCGGCACGCTGGGCCGCCTCGCCGCGCTGTTTTACAACGCCTCGCGACCGCGACGCCGGCGCTGCGTCGTGATCCATACATTTCACGGTCACGTGTTGTCCGGGTATTTCGGCGCTGCCGGCAGCGCGCTGGCGAGGATCGCCGAGCGCACGCTTGCGACGGTGAGTGATCGCATCATCGCGATCTCGCCGCGGCAGCGTGACGAGCTCGTCGGGCGATTTCACGTCGCAACGAGCGCGCAGACCGCAGTCGTCCCGCTCGGGCTCGACATCCAGCCGCTGCTCGAACAGGCGGTCGACGCGCCGAACCTGCGCCGCGATCTGGGGATTGGCGGCAGCGACGTCGTCGTCGGCTTCGTCGGGCGTTTCGTGCCGATCAAGAACATCGCCCTTCTCATCCAGGCCTTTGCCGCCGCCGCGCGGGTGGCGCCGAATATGTGGTTGGTGCTCGCCGGCGACGGTCCGCTGCGCGGCGAGCTCCAGGCGCTGGCCGATTCCTCTGGTGTCGCGCAGCGGGTCCGTTTTCTCGGCTGGACCGAAGACCTCTCCGCTCTCTACGCGACCTTCGATATCTGCGCGCTGTCGTCGCTCAACGAGGGGACCCCGGTCGCGATCATTGAGGCGATGGCGGCGGCACGCGCGGTCATCGCGACCGCCGTCGGAGGCGTGCCTGACATCGTCGACGACGGCCGCACCGGAATCCTCGTCCCGTCCGGCGATTGGGAGGCGCTCACGGCGGCGATCGTTCGGCTCGCCGGCCATCGGGGCGAGCGACTCGCATTGGGGGCGGCGGGCCGGCTCGAGGCCGCACGACGTTTCTCGTTCGAGCGTCTCGTCGACGACATCGAACAGCTCTATCAGGAAGCGCTTACGGAGAAGCGACGTTAGTGGGACAGCTCGGCCGATTGCCGTCGAATGCGTTGCGGCCTGTTCGCCGGCCGTACTAAAATCGCTGGTCCCTCAAAGATGAGAGCGCTAGCCACCTGGTTTCTGATTTCCGCCGCGTCATCGCTGGTGCTGACACCGGTCTGCAGGGTGCTTGCGCATCGCTTCGGGTTCATCGCGCGGCCGAAAGAGGATCGCTGGCACAAACGGCCGACGGCGTTGTTCGGCGGCGTGGCGATTGTCACCACCGTCGTCAGCGCCGGCCTCGTCATCGGCCCGGCTGGCGGGTTGTGGCAGCTGCTCGCCTGCGGCGCGGCGATCGCGGCCTTCGGGTTTCTCGACGACCTGCTGCCGCTGAAGCCGTCGACGAAGCTGATTGCGCAGATCACGTGCGCGTCGCTGCTGGTCTTCTTTGGCTACCGGCTGCAGTGGACCGAATCGATGGTCGGCGATTCACTGCTCACGTTGTTCTGGATCGTCGGCATCACCAACGCCTTCAACCTGCTCGACAACATGGACGGCCTTTGCGCCGGGACGGCGTTAATCGGCGGTGTGTTCCTGCTGATCGTCTTCATCATCGACGGCGCGGCGGCGTCGCCCTACGCCCTCTATCTCGCCGCCCTGCTCGGCGCGACCGGCGGCTTCCTCTTCTACAACTTCAACCCGGCGTCCATTTTCATGGGCGATACCGGCAGCCTCTTCCTTGGCCTCAACGTCGCCGCGCTGACGCTCGTACCGGATCCGGCGACAATGGGACGGTCGGGGCTGTTGTCGGTCGTGGCGGTGCCGGTCCTCCCGCTCCTCGTGCCGATCTTCGACACGACTTTCGTCACCGCGCTGCGCCTGCTCTCGGGCCGTCGTCCGTCGCAGGGCGGGCGCGATCACATGTCTCATCGGCTGGTCGCCGTCGGCCTTTCCGAGCGCAGAGCGGTGACGACGCTGTGGATGCTCGCGGCTGCCGGCGGTCTCATCTCGGTGCTCATCCATCAGCGCCAGAGCGGATGGGGCCTGATCGCGGGACTGACCTTCGGCCTGGCGATGATCATCTTCGCGGTCTACCTGGCGCGCATCCGGGTCTACGAGGAGGGCGACCTCAAGCTGCTCGAAGGGCAGTCGTTCACGCCGCTGGTCGTCAACTTCATGTACAAGCGGCGCGTGGCGGAGGTGCTGCTCGATCTCTGCCTGATTCCGCTGGCCTACTACACGGCCTACCGGCTTCGGTTCGAAGGCCTTCTTTTCGCCACCAACTACCAGTTCTTCATCCAGTCGCTGCCGCTCATCATCGTCGCGCAGCTGATCGCGATGTTCGTGGTCGGCGGCTACCGCGGCACCTGGCGCCATTTCGGCATGATGGACGCGGTCACGTTCGCCAAGGGCGTGGTGCTCGGCACCGTGGCCGCCCAGGTCGTGATCCTGTACCTCTACCGATTCGAGAGCTATTCGCGCGCCGTCTTCGTGATCGACGCCGCGCTGCTGATGCTGCTCCTGTCCGGCAGCCGGGCGTCGTTCCGCCTGGTCGCGGAGTTCATCCTCCGCCGCACGGCGGTCGGCCAGCGCTGCGTGATCTACGGCACCAACGGCGCGAGCCTCGGCACGATTCGCGAGGCCTTCGGCGAGCACGTGTCGTTGAAGATTCTCGGTTTCATCGACGACGATCCGGTGCACCGGAAGATGCGCGTCGGCGGGTATTCCGTGCTCGGCGACTATCTCCGGCTGCTGGACATGATCGAGCGCCACGACGTGGACTGCGTCGTTTTGAACTCGCCGCTCGGCTCGGTGGAGCGGCTGCACGAGCTCGAACGTCGATGCGGCGCGAACGACGTCGATCTGTTGAGACTGCACATTCACCTGAAGCCGCTGTCAGCGGCGGCATCCTGAAGGCCGGCGGAGGACGCTCGTTCGTCCGCGCATGAAGCTGTCCATCATCATTCCCGTTTACAACGAAGAGCAGACGATCGGCGAGGTGATCGAGCGCGTCTGGATGGTCGCGCTCGACGGCGTCGAGCGTGAGGTGATCATCGCCAACGACGGGTCGAGCGACGGCACGCGCCTGGCGATCGATGCCAGCCGGTGGAGCCACGACACGCGGGTGAAGATCTACAACAGCCCGATCAACCTGGGGAAGGGGGCCGCGGTCCGCTTCGGGATCGGGATGGCGACCGGCGACATCCTTCTGGTGCAGGATGCTGATCTCGAGCTCGATCCGAACGAGTACGGGCGGCTGCTCGCACCAATTCTCGACGGGCGCACCGACGTCGTCTACGGCTCGCGTTTCCTGAAGCCGACCGCCCGTGTCGCCTTCAGGCGTCGTGTTGCCAACCAGTTCCTCACCGTCTTGACCAACATCCTCTTCGGCGCCCGGCTCACCGACATGGAGACCGCCTACAAGGTGTTCCGGCGCGAGGCGCTCGACGGGATTCGGCTGCGCTGCGTCGGTTTCGACTTCGAACCCGAGATTACCGCGAAGCTGCTGCGCGCCGGACGGCGGATTCTCGAGGTGCCGATTGGCTACCAGCCACGACGCGAAGACGAGGGGAAAAAGATCCGCTGGATCGACGGCGTCGATGCGATCTACACCCTGATCAAGTGCCGGCTCGGCGCGTGACACATGCTCGATTTCCTGAAAGAAAACCTCCACCCGTCCGACATCACCTTCATCCTGCTGGTGCTCGCGCCGGGCACGGTGCTGCTGTTCGTGCCGTCGCTGGCGAAGTGGGGACGACGGTGGGTGGCGGCAGTGGTCATCGGCTACGCGGCGATCAGCACGCAGGCCGGTGCCGGGTTGCTCTCGCGAACGCTGACCTCCGGCTACCGTCCGATTCAGTCAATCGAGGAAGCGCTTGGCGCGCAGGCGATCGTCCTGCTCGGTGGCGGCAGCGTGAACCTCCGTGCGAACGGACGCCAAATCTCCACTGTCGCCACCGACGCGGGCCTGCGCGTGCTCGAAGCGGCGCGGCTCTTCGCGCTCCTCAGCGGCCCTGCCCTGAGCGGTGCCGGCAGTCGCGCCTCGGGCGGTGTCGAGGGGCCTGTGGTGATCGCGTCGGGCGGGATCACCGAGCGTGATCCCGCGGCTGCGCCGGAGTCAACGGCGCTGCAGCAGGCGCTTGTCGGCGTCGGCGTCCCGACCGATAAAATCGTGCTCGAGTCCGAGTCGAAGAACACGCGCGACGAGGTCGTGATCATCAAGCGCATGCTCGGCGAGCGGCACATCACCCGGTTCGTCCTGATCACCTCGCCGCTTCACATGCGGCGATCGATGCTGGCATTCGAGCAGCAGGGGCTGCACCCGATTCCGTCGCCGGCGCGGCTCGTGCCCGAGCGGTCGGCTGCGGACAGGCGCTTCTGGCCGAGCGCGCAGTGGCTGTCGGTATCCGACGATGTGATTTACGAGTGGCTGGCGCGCGGCTACTACTGGTGGCGTGGATGGCTGGGGTGAAACAGAAAGTCTCGTGCACTTGCACGAGGTGGTGTCGCGGGGGAACGCGCAGCGCCAATTGTCTTGATGTCGACGCACTTCGCTGATCGTTGACGATGCCAGCCGCGGACGGCCAATGTGGCCGCTCCGTCATACTCAGCAGTCGGATCACTTCAGGGGAAGGCGAGCAACTTGCGACGGCTTGGGATTTCCGGAGGGTTCGTGACCGCGGCGAAGATCATTGCGATCGCCGCGGCGGCTTACTACATCCCCTGGGACTACACGCGCTCTCGCCTCGACTATTTCCTGCGGATGGACCGTTATCCCCAAGCGGCGATTTTCCTGACACTCACCGCTCTCTGCGTCCTTGCCTTCGTCCTTGTGCCGTTTGTCAGATCTTCCTTGGTGCGGGTCCCGATCGCCGCCTTGGCGGTCACCGGCTTTGCGGCGGACCAGCTGGCCTGGGTCCTGTCAAACCAGAATCTCGACACCGTCATGATCGTCACGCTCTGGCGCGAGCAGGCGATGATCGGCACCGCGACGTCGGCTCACTTCTGGCCGGTCCTGCGAGTCGCCTCGTGGACCTTGCCGATCATGCTCGCGTTCGCCTGGAAGCCTGCGAAGCCAATCGTGCTGCGGACCCATTGGGCGGCAATTCCGGTGCTCGCGTTCGTCGCCTGTTTGGCGGTCGTGCGGTTGACCACTTTCAGTGGCACGATGGGGTTGCCGGCGGCATTCCGCGTTCCTGCAGTTACGGCCATGACCATTTTCGCGGACCGCTATTCCGGACCGCGCGATGAGGTCGCGGAAGGGCCGACCTCACAGCCGAAATATTCCAAGATCGTGATGATCGTCGACGAAAGCGTTCGCGGCGATTTTCTCGCGATCAACGACCCGAATCTCACGAACACGCCGTTTCTCAGCGGAATGGACGACAGCCTGGTGAACTTCGGCCTGGCCGTCGCGGCGCACAATTGCTCGGCGCCGGCGCGGCTCATCCTTCGCGCGGGTCTCCAGCCGGCCGACCTTCCGGACGCCAAGGAGCGGGCGCTCAAGGCTCCGGCCATCTGGCAGTTTGCCAAGAAGGCCGGATACCAGACGGTGCTGATCGACGCGTTTGCCGAGGTTTTCGCCACCCACAGCTTCATGTCGAAACCCGAACGCGCCTTCATCGACAAGGAGATGCCGATCTCCACGATGCCGATCTACATGCGCGACATGACGATCGCGAGCGAACGACTGCCTCCACTGCTGGCGAGCGACCAACGCATGTTCATCTATGTCAACAAGTACGGGGCGCACTTCCCCTATCGGCTGACGCATCCGCCGGATTTCCTGGCCCGCGGCGCCGACACCTCCGATGATCTCGACAACAGGAAGGAGCTCGTGGCGAGCTACCTGCTGGCGCTGCGTTGGACGGTGGACGAGTTCTTCCGCGTGCTGTTGCCTCTCGCGGATCTGAAAGACACATTGATCATCTATACGTCGGATCACGGGCAGAGCATGCTGGATGGTGGCTACAAGCTCACACACTGCAGCTCGACGAACGTCCACCCGGGCGAAGCTATTGTGCCGACCTTCGCGATCACCGACGACCGGGAGTTCGGTCGCTCGCTGAAGGCGACTGCTGCCATGCATTTCGGCAAGACCACGCACTTCGACATATTCCCCACGCTGCTTCTCGCGATGGGTTACGACGAACCATGGGTCGCACAGCATTACAGCCGTGACTCGCTGGTTCACCTCACTGGCACCGCGACGCGTCAATTCCTGACCGGCGATATCTTCGGCACGGGTCTCGGCGCTAAATGGGTCGATGTCAAGTAGCGCGATCTGAACGCCGTGAATCGGGTTGTCGTGGAGGAGCGGCCAGCGCGCCCATCGACACGAGAAGGATGGACGATCGCCTCAACTTGGTGCCGGCATGCGCGGCTACTACTGGTGGAACGGGTGGCTGGGGTGAGCGCAGAGTTCGCGGAGCACGCAGAGAGAATCATGGTTCCTCTGCGTCTCCGCGGCCTCTGCGTTCGATTGATGTGAGGATCAGGTGCGAACGACCGGCGGCGCGCTGATCAGGCCGTCGATCGGGCTGCTGGCGTTCGCGTACATCTTCCGCGGAATCCTTCCCGACAGATGGGCAAGCCGGCCGGCCCGCACCGCGAGCTTCATCGCCTCGGCCATCCCCACCGCATCCTGCGCGCCGGCAATCGCCGTGTTCATCAGCACCGCGTCGGCGCCCAGTTCCATCGCCAGCGCCGCGTCCGACGCCGTGCCGACGCCGGCATCGACGACAAGCGGCACGCGCGCGAACTCGCGGATGATGCGCAGGTTGTTGACGTTCTGGATGCCGAGCCCCGATCCAATCGGCGCGCCGAGCGGCATGATCGCGGCTGCGCCGGCGTCCTCGAGCTTGCGGCAGACGATCGGATCGTCGCTCGTGTAGGGCAGCACGACGAACCCTTCGCGGACGAGGATGCGCGTCGCCTCGATGAGCTGTTCGTTGTCGGGGAAGAGCGTGCGCTCGTCGCCGATCACCTCGAGCTTCACCCAGTTGGACAGGCCGGCTTCGCGCCCGAGGCGGGCCGTGCGCACCGCTTCGTCCGCGGTATAGCAGCCGGCGGTGTTGGGCAGCAGGAAGTATTTCGACGTATCGATGTAGTCGAGCAGCGACTCCTTGGTGCGGTCGGAGATGTTCACGCGCCGGACGGCGACGGTGATCATCTCGGCGCCCGAGGCGTCGTGGGCCTGCACCATCACCGCCGGCGACGAGTACTTGCCGGTGCCGACGATCAAACGTGATGTGAACGTTTTATCCGCTATGGTAAATAGATCCACGGGCGTTGTTCCTGTTGTTGAGCTCATCCGATTTCCGAATCCGGTGAACGTCGAAGGTTGAACGTCAAACGTGCTCGCCGCCGCCGACGAAGTTGACGATCTCGATGTCGTCCCCTTCGGCGATCACCGTCTGCGCGTACGCCTCGCGCTTGAGCACGACGAGATTACGCTCGACCGCGACCCGGCGCGCGTCGATGTTCAGCCGATCGAGGAGCTCGCTGACCGTGAGGGGGCCGGCGACCTCATGTGCGTCGCCGTTCAGGGTTATCTGCAATTTCCAAAGCCCATTTTAGCGGCTTTCGGATGAAGATGCATATTGTGACTGTTGACCGTTCAGGGCTCGCCGCCTGGTACCGCAAGAATCGCGCGCGCTCGCGCGCGCTGTTCGATCTGATCTCCGACGCAGCCTATTACAGCCAGCCGATTGCGCTGCGCCATCCGATCGTCTTCTACGAGGGGCACCTTCCCGGCTTCAGCTTCAACACGCTGGTCAAGAAGGGACTCGGCCGGCCGAGCATCGACGCGAAGCTCGAAGCGCTGTTCGCGCGCGGCATCGACCCGCACGAGGCGACCGCGGCTACGCCACCCGAGCCGGGCGGGTCGCAAGGGTCGGGTGGGGCGGTGAGCCCTGCCCTGACCGAGGCGCCCGCGGCACGCGAGCGCCGAGTCGAAGGGTGGCCGTCGCGTGATGTCGTCCACGAGTTCGCCGACGAAGCCGATCGCCAGGTGCTCGACGCGCTGGAACACGGCGACATCGAACAGGCTGGCCATCCGCTGCTCGATCGCGCCGAAGCGGCGTTCACGATCCTCGAACACGAGGCGATGCACCAGGAAACGCTGCTCTACATGTGGCATCGTCTGCCGTTCGACCAGAAGCGGATTCCTCCCGGCTACGAACCGTTTACCGACGGCACGCGGCTGGCGGCCGGCTGGATGGACGTGCCGGCCGGGTGCGCAACCCTCGGTGTGGCGCGCGAGTCGGCGCCGTTCACGTGGGACAACGAACGTTCGGCGCTCAGCGTTCAGGTGGACAGCTTTTCGATCGAGCGCCACAACGTGACCAACGAGCGATTTCTGGAGTTCGTCGACGCCGGCGGCTACAACAACGCGGCGTTGTGGAAGCCGGAGGATTGGGAGTGGGTGCAGCGGGAGCACGTCGGCCATCCACTCTTCTGGGAACGCCACGACGAGGACTGGTACTGGCGTGGCATGTTCGGCATGATTGCGTTGCCGATGCAATGGCCGGTCTATGTCAGCCACGCGGAGGCGTCTGCGTTCGCGCGCTGGCGCGGCGCGCGGCTGCCGAGCGAGGCGGAATTTCAGCGCGCGGCGTTCGGTTCGCCGGAAGGCGAACGGGCTCACCCGTGGGGCAGCGCCGCGCCAGCGGCCTCTCACGGGGTGTTCGATTTCTCGAGTTGGGATCCGCATCCGGTCGGCGCGCATCCTATGGGTGTCAGTGCCTGGGGCGTCGAAGATCTGGTGGGCAACGGCTGGGAATGGACGAGCACGACGTTCGGCCCGTTTCCGGGGTTCCGCCCGATGCCGTCGTATCCGGAGTACTCGGCCGACTTCTTCGACGGCGAACACTTTGTCATGAAGGGAGCGTCGACGGCGACCGCGCGCGAGCTGCTGCGCCCGACGTTCCGCAACTGGTTCCGGGGACGGTACCCCTATGTCTATGCGACCTTCCGCTGCGCCCGCTAGCGGCGCCTCACGAGCCGAGCTCGAGCAGTTTGCGGGCGACGTCGAGTACTACCTCACGCTGACGCCGAAGCAGCTGCCGTCGCAGTATCTCTACGACGCGCTCGGCTCGGCACTGTTCGACGCCATCTGCGAGCTGCCCTGGTACCGGATCACCCAGACGGAAATGAACCTGCTCGCCCGTCGCGGCCACGAGATCTTCGCGCGCGTGCACCCGGTCGGCACGCTGGTCGAGCTCGGGCCGGGCAGCGGCGAGAAGCTCGCGACGCTCATCGAAGCCGGACGCGGTTCGCGTCGCGGGCTGGACGTCCATCTCGTCGACGTCTCGCCGACGGCGCTCGCCCGCGCGGCGCGCGCGATCAGCAGCCTCGACGAGGTGAACGTGGTGGCGCACCAGGCGGAATACGAAGCCGGGCTCGTCGAAGCGGTGGCCGGGTCGCGCGGTGCCGGCCGGCGGCTGACGCTGTTCCTCGGCTCGAACATCGGCAACTTCGATCCGCCCGGCGCCGACGCGTTCCTGCGCAGCCTTCGCGGGTCGCTCGACACCGGCGACGCCCTGCTCATCGGCACCGATCTCGTCAAGCCGGAAGCGGATCTGCTGCTGGCCTACGACGATCCGCTCGGCGTGACCGCGGCCTTCAACCGCAATCTCCTCGTACGGATCAACCGCGATCTGGGCGGGAACTTCGACGTCTCCCAGTTCCACCACCGCGCGCTGTGGAACGAGGCGGAGTCGCGCGTCGAGATGCACCTCGTCGCCGGAACCGAGCAGCGCGTCCGTATCGGCGCGGCATCGGTCGAGCTGACCTTCACCGCCGGCGAGACGATCTGGACCGAGAGCTCGTACAAATATCGCCCCGATGGCGTCGCGCAGATGCTCGAGCGTGCCGGCTTCTGCCTGATGATGCAGTGGACAGACGAGGCCGGCGGATTCGCGCTGACTCTCGTCGAAGCAAGTTAGCGACGCAGGCGACCGACAGCGACGCCTGCGGGCGACGTTCGAGATTCTAGGTTCGAGGTTCTGGGTTCTAGGTGCTGGATGTCAGGGGCTTCACGGGCGGCCGAGTTGGCGGTACAGTGCGGCGTGGTGTCTCGCCTTGAGTAAGCCCCGGCTCCTCATCCTGATCGTCGCCTACAACGCGGAGAAGACCATCAGCCAGGTCCTCGCCCGCGTGCCGCACGTGCTCGGCGAGGAGTACGACGTCGAAGTGCTGGTGCTCGACGACTCGTCGCAGGATGGCACCTTCGAGCAGACGAGCGTGGTGCAGCGCGAAGGGGCGCTGCCGTTTCCGCTGCACGTCCTCTTCAACCCGGTCAACCAGGGCTACGGCGGCAACCAGAAGATCGGCTACCACTTCGCGATCGAGCGCGGGTTCGATTTCGTCGCGCTGGTCCACGGCGACGGGCAGTACGCGCCGGAATGCCTGCCGGATCTGGTCCGCCCGCTGCGCGAGCGGCGCGCCGACGCGGTGTTCGGGTCGCGGATGCTGGAGAAGGGCGGCGCGCGCCGCGGCGGCATGCCGCTCTACAAGTTCACCGGCAACCGCATCCTGAGCTGGTTCCAGAACCGGATGCTGGGCGCCGCGCTCAGCGAGTTCCACTCCGGCTACCGCGTCTATTCGGTCGCGGCGCTCGCGTCGGTGCCGTTCGAGCTGAACACCAACGACTTCCACTTCGACACCGAAATCATCATCCAGTTCCTGCTGGCGGGGCGGAAGATCGTCGAGCTGCCGATCCCGACCTACTACGGCGACGAGATCTGCCGCGTCAACGGCATGAAGTACGCCCTGGACGTCACCAAGGCGGTGGTCGTCGCAAGATCGCAGCAGCTCGGGTTGCTCTACGACCGCCGCTTCGATGTCGCCGTCTCAGGGGGGAACGCGCAGTACGAGCCGAAGCTCGATTACCCGAGCCCGCACTCAGCGGCGCTCGAGCTCGTTCCTGCCGGTGCGCGCGTCCTCGATCTCGGCTGCGCCGGCGGTTACGTCGGCGCGATGCTGCGCCGGCGTCGCAGCTGCCGCGTGACCGGCGTGGACAAGTTTCCGCTGGGTCCTGGCGTCGAGCTCGATCGGTTCATCCTCCACGACCTCAACGACGGCTTCCCGCCGGTCGACGCCGCCGAGTTCGACTACGTGCTGATACTCGACGTCATCGAGCACCTCTCCGCGCCCGAGGCGTTCATCGAGCAGCTGCGGATGGCGCTCAACTTCTCTCCGAAGGCGACGCTGCTCGTCAGCACCGCGAACATCGGCTTTGCCGTCAACCGGGTGATGCTGCTCCTCGGCCAGTTCAATTACGGCAAGCGCGGCATCCTCGATCTGACGCACACGCGGCTGTTCACCTTCGCCTCGTTCCGGCGCCTCTTCGAGCAGGGCGGCTTCCGCGTCGTCGCGACCCGCGGCATCCCGGGTCCGTTCCCGCTCGCCATCAGGAACGCCGCGCTCAGCCGGTTCGTCCTGCGCGTGAACCAGTGGCTGATCGCCATCCTGCCCCGCGTCTTCTCGTACCAGATGTTCTTCGTTGTCGAGCCGA
>Ga0207701_10005793_pt1 | contig 12371 bp, 8 predicted proteins | sample KBSSwiSSwithPhiX_FD_184294 | JGI IMG/M metagenome (GOLD analysis project Ga0207701, IMG submission 184294) | Switchgrass rhizosphere bulk soil microbial communities from Kellogg Biological Station, Michigan, USA, with PhiX - S5 (SPAdes) (version 2) | ecosystem: Environmental > Terrestrial > Soil...
GCTCGGGAGGGAGACCATTCCATTGCCGCCCGTAAACTCCGGCATTCGTACAGTAGGAACAATTGAACGGGCACGCGAGGCTCGACGTATACATTGCCCAGCGCCGCCCGCACAGCCGTGCGTAGGCGTCGAAGTCCGCAAGGTGATAGGCCTTGGGCGGCATTTCGACCAATGGACACAGGGGTCTTTCCGGATTCATCACGAGGGAGCCATCCCTCTTGAATCCCACACCCTCGATCTTGTCGAGCGACTCTCGCGCCTCGAGGTGTTGTACGACCTCGAGCATGGAACTCTCGCCCTGTCCGCGAATGACAATGTCTACGAAATCCGCTTCCAGCGTTTGCTGGGGCAACAACGAGGGATGCCAGCCTCCAAGAACAACAGGAAATTCCGGATTCCATGCCTTAACCGACCGCGCAATCTCGACGGTCTCGCGAATCATGGGCCCTGTCACCAGGGAGATCCCGAGGCAAATCGCATCACGCACTTCTTCAAGGACTCGCTGCCTGTAATTGGGTGTAATCGTCGAGTCGATCAACTTCACGTCGTATCCCGCACGGAGCAGGGGCGTGGCAATGGCCAACAGGCCAAGCGGGGCCGTGGCTTCGCTGCTGGCGAATGCAGGAAAAAACAGTACGACCTTACGGGAGGGATTCACGCGCGAAGAATATCAACCGCTCTCGCAGCGTCATGTCAGGATCCAATACCGCTTGTGCAAAAAATTTGTTAACACCGGGAAGGCGCGGCGCAGATTAGCGCAGATCAGCGGAGGTTCGCCCGCTCCGGCATGAGCGCAGGAAACACGGCGAACGAGATCATGATGAGACCAAGCGAGTGGCCATAGGTGTACTCGAAGAGGCCGGCCACCAGAAAGCCAATGAACGCGAGAACAGCGGTGTTCGCCAGAAACCTTCGATCCGGATTGGCCGCAGTGGTCCTTGCTCGGAACAAGTCACGCAATGCACTTACGACGAACAACAGTGCTGCAAGCGCGACCGGAAGGCCGAACTGCGCAGCGATTTGCGTGACGTTATTGTGAAGGTGGCCGTGATAGGCCGGAACAGCATCGGTCGGTTTCAGATAGGATCGGTAGAGTTGTTCAACGCGTCCTGGACCAACGCCGGTCAGCGGGTGGTCTCGAGCCATCTTCCAACCTACCTCCATCATTTGGATTCGTTCCGCGTTGGAGTAGTACCCCGGGTCAACAAAGTTCGCGGCACGCCACCGAACCGCCGCCGGTGCGACCGCGTAGAGGACAATCAGGATGAGAGGCATTGCCCAAATCCATCTTGACCGTGTCCAGACCAGAGCAATCCCCGCGAGTAGGAGGCAGGTCACCCATGTCATGCGCGTCAGGCTGAGAATGATGGCAACCGCATTGATGGCTATTATCGGCAGCAGCCGGCGACGCTGGGTTTTATATGCCAGCCAGAAGCCGATGATGCCCGCCACGACAAGAATTTCCACCGTTCCATACACCATCCAGTGATGGAGCAATCCTCCGGAGCGGAGATAGAGGTTTGAGTCTCCTCCTGCAGCAATCTCGTCTTGGTAGATTTGAAGGCGATAGAAGAACTCACCGATCAGGAAAGCGGAACTGATCGTCGCGCTGACAAAGACGCCTTTCCAGGCCATCAGCAGTTCCTGCGCTCGATCGAAGGCCGACAGCGCCACAAAGAGAACGCCGAGCAAAAGCAGGTGTCGAATTTCGCTCCAACCAGCGGCTGGGTCCGGCGACAACCTCCACACGACAACCTCGAGCAGGGCCCAGGCCAGCCAGAACCAAAGGCAGTTGGGGAACCTCGGGTACTCCTTACGACGCACCAGCTTGACGATCTGCACCAGCGCAGCGATCGACAGAAAGAACTCTGCCACTGCAATCGATGCCGGGACGAACCACAGGCCAAGAATGAGTGGCCATCGTTCCCGGCTTATGCCTGTCAATTTTGCCTCAGCGCAAACGGCGCATCAGGTTGAAGCCGAAGAACAGTCCGCTCGGTTTGTCTGCTGAAGGATCGCTCAGATACGTTGCACGCGTTCCCGCACGCTGGGCAACTGTCGTGCCCGGACCCTGCGTGAATCCGAGGGTAAAGGCATGGCCTCGAATCTGCTTTTGTATCCCAAATGAATACGCAGGCCGATGGATACCGAGGTCATCGCCATTCATGACTGTTGGAATGACTTCCGTGACCAGCGCAACCGTCGGCCGAAAATTCCACGCCAGACCTGCGCCAATCGAGAAAGTGTCGATGCCCGGCTGTTCTGCCGGCCGATTTTCGAGTGCTCCGGGCTTGCTCACAAGCCGGCGATTGTTGAAGGAATAAGTCGGCACCACATACAGCTGCGCGCGCCTGGTAATGCTTCGGGAAACGATGGCTTCGAAGTTGGTTGTGAAGTTCCGCCTGAAATTGTCCTGTCCATCTATCGACACTCTGAGAGCTGCGTTGATGGGGTGGCCGTCGTGTTCGTCCAGGAAGTTGTAGGCACCCATGAATTCGATCGGCCGATTGATGATGCTCGGAGAACGAAAGACGTTGACCGAAAGTTTGTCGGTGATGCCATACCGGAGGCCGAATGACGACACGGAGAAGCCATCCAGTCCGAACAGGATGTTTCCAAGACCGCTTCCGCTGAAGGCGGGGTCATAGGCAAAGCGATGAGTGAAGTTTATATAAAGCCCGCCCTTCGCCAGGCGGCGGCCGGTAGGAAGACTGAACACAAGGTCATCGGCCGGCTCGTACACGTTGGATTGCGCGGGCGTCGCCAGCGACTGGACAAAGGCCGAGACATCGCGAATCTCCGTGGCGTTGAGTCTGCCGGAGAATCCCTGCATGGCAGTACCGGTCTTTCCATTGGTTACCACATCGATGATCGTTTGGCTCGGAATGCCGGACCGCGCGCGGAAGTTCGTCAGATCCGGCGTGTTTTGGGCAGCAATCCCTTTCCCGTCTGCGCCGTGGCATGACGCGCACTGCTGTCGGAAGAGAGAAGCGCCGGAATTGGCTGGAGGCGCCGAGGACGCTGCCGCGCCCTGCTGGGATTCCGCGCGTGCAACCTGCGGTGTGGGACTGGTCTCACGGATGGTCTGGGTGGCCAGGTCGACAACATACTCTTTGCCGTCGCGCTCCAGAATCACCGATGAAGTCGATCCATCGACAAAGCGCACACCGAGCGCTGCTGCCAGTGGAGTTGCCGGCTCCGCAGAAGGAGTTGTCGGCCCCGCTGCCCGGAGTTCTGACACCTGCAGCGCGAGGATGTGCAAGAAAGCGATGAGCAGGGCGATGAGAGCCGGATGGCGAGCAGACATCATTCTGAGTTGCATACTCTCCTCCATTCAAATTTTCGTAGTGAGTACCACAACTCGTGTCGTGCCGGAGTCAGGCAGGTGTAGCGAGTTTGTAAAGGTTGTGTTAGCCTGAAATCCCCCTATCCAAAGAGCTTTCCTCGGAGTGTTGTTTTATCGGGGTGCTATCAAACTGCAACGTAGAGGTGCCTTTTTTATGGAACGAATGCTTGTCATTGAGGATGATCGTTCTCTCTACCAGCCCTTGCAGCACGTGTTTGAAGCGGATGGATTTCAACTGGATTTTGCGGCAGATGGAGCTGCCGGAATCGAAGCATTCCGGAGCGATCTTCCGGCGCTGGTGGTTCTTGATCTGATGCTTCCCAAGGTTCACGGCAGAGAAGTCTGCCGTACGATCCGAAGTGAAGCTCCTGCCGTCCCCGTGATTGTGCTCAGTGCATTGGCTGATGAAGTGGACAAGGTGTTACTGCTGGAACTCGGCGCGGACGACTACGTGACGAAACCGTTCAGCCCGCGCGAACTGCTCGCCCGCGTTCATTCGGTAAGGCGCCGGCTTCAGGGTTTGAAGGATATCGAACAGTACGTGTTTGGAAACATCACCGTCGATTTTTCCAGAATGATCCTGACGCGTGATCGTCAGGAGGTTGCGCTGACACCGCAGGAATTCAAGATTCTCCGATACTTTGTTCACAATGTTGAACGAGTGATTTCGCGCGAGGAACTGTTGAATCAGGTTTGGGGATTCAACTGCTATCCATCGACTCGAACAGTCGATAATCACCTGGTAAAGCTTCGCCAGAAGATCGAGGTGGATCCGGCAAATCCGAGACACTTCAAGACGGTTCATGGAGCGGGCTACAAGTTCGTTCCGTAAGGCGCAGTCGCAATGGGCAAAACCCGGCTTCGCACAAAACTCGTTCTCTCGCTGATTTTCACTACGGCACTGCTGACCGGGGCAAGTCTGCTGATCGCGCAGGCCTACTTTCAAAGGCACGCCAGGCTCGAGATTCCGCACGCTCTTGAAACGTTTCGACGATCGGAAGATCAGTGGCAGAGGGCCCGGCAGCAGTCCGCTGCGGTCTCTGCAGACTATTCGCTGCTGCGGTCGCTGATGACCTCCTCGCATGCGGAGACAATCCAGGACGCCTCGGCCGACATCTGGAACGTGTTCAGGGCGAGCGATCAAGGCGACCTCTTCCTCCTGGCGAATCCTCAAGGTCGGATCATGGCGCTCCATTCGGCAACCGGCTTCTTTGATCGAAAAATTGCACGCGCGTCTCTCATACATACCCTGGAGGAGCAACGTTCTCGCGACTGGTGGTTCGAAGGAGGCCGTCTTTACGAAGTGTTTGTACAGCGGATCTATTTCGGACCACAGGAAGACAATGTTCCTCTGGGTGTACTCGTCACGGGTTATGCCCTGGACGACGATTTTGCTGTGAATGTCGAGGGGATTACTGCAACGAAAGTTGTTTTACGCTATGGAGATGCTGTGGTCGCCAGTTCGCTGCCGCCTAGTCAGCAACAGGCTCTGCTGGCGGTCGAGGGACTTGCGGGAGGAAGTTCGCCGCTCAAGCCCGAAGAAGTTCTCCTCGGAGGTGAAAAGTTCTTCGCAGGATCGATCACCCTCCCACCTGACGGCGAGCGGCCCGTCACCTTGACTGTCTTGAAGTCCTATGACGCAGCGATTCTCTTCCTGACGGATGTAAACAGGCTGGTGTTGGGTATCGGTGTTCTCGCCCTTATTACGGGATCACTGCTGATGTTTCTGATCTCCGATACATTTACACGCCCCCTTTCCAGGCTTGCGACAGGCGTCGTTGCTCTGGAGAAGGGGGACTTCTCTTATCCGCTTAATATTCGGCGCAAGGATGAAATCGGAGAACTCGCCGTGGCGTTCGACGCGATGCGGAAAAGCCTGAAGGAGAGCCAGCAGCACCTGATCCAGGCCGAACGCCTGGCGACCGTCGGCAGGATGGCGAGCACGATCTCTCATGACTTGCGCCACCCTTTGACGACCGTGCTTGCGTATGCGGAGCTTCTTTCCGAAGGCAATCTGAACGAAAAGCAGCGAGAGGAAATGTATCTGCAGATTCGCTCGTCTGTGAACAATATGGCCGAGTTGATTGGTTCGCTTCTGGAGTTCTCCAAGGCGCAGGAAGCGCTTCAGTTGTCCTATGGCGACTGTGTGGAGACGTTGCAGGATACGATTCGGTCAGTGAAGGTAAAGCCCGAGTTCCGGAAGATACAGCTCACTCTACTGCATGAAGGCCCCACTCAGGGTTGGTTCGACTTTGCAAAGCTCGGTCGAGTCTTCAGCAACCTTCTCAGAAATGCCTGCGAAGCGGTCGCGCCCGAGTCCGGCAGAGTTCGGGTTGTGGCTGTTGGCGCCAACAGCCACGTCGAGATTTCGGTGTCGGACAATGGCTCCGGCATTCCTGAGAAAATTCGAGACGATGTCTTCCAGCCCTTCGTGACGGCAGGAAAGGCCGATGGCACAGGGCTGGGATTGGCGGTCGTGCAGAAGATCGTTCTCGACCACGGTGGCCAGGTTGCGGTGGAATCGACGGGATCGCAGGGTACCACCTTCAAGCTCACATTGCCGGTGACGCCGCGGTAAGCGGTCCCGGCACCGCTCGCCTTGTTCGCAAATTTTTACAAATCGCCCATACCACTCTGACACACGCCCGATTTTCGTGTGATAGCTTCCGCCTCAACTTGGTGTCTCAGCTTTCGTACGGGGGGTGGCTCCAGTTGCGGCAACGCTGACGTTGCCAGGAGCCACCCTATTTTTTACACAGACTGAAACGCCTCGGGAGTGGATCGGCATGGGTGATTTCCTGAAGAAGGATGTCGAGACCCCACTTTGCGGCTGCTACCTTGCTGCCGGCGTACGCCTCAGGATCGAAACCAATTCCGAATCCATCCTCGCAATTGCACGCGCGGTCCTGGAGCCATCGGATGCCGGCCATGATCGTGAGGAAGTCCGATTGAAGCTGTGGGTCGAGGACGAAAATTCTCCTGAACTCGAAACGAAGCCATATTTTCGGGGCCTTGGGCACCTGGTTTTCAGCGGCTACGACGATCGCAGCTCTCTTCTCATTGATCTCCGAAACCGCTGTGGTGCGGGCCGCTTTACGCAGACGCTTGCGCGAAACCCCGCGTACTGGAAGACCGCATTGTTTCCATCCCTGCTCGGCATTGTTGGACCATCTGTGGGTCTCACCTCGCTCCACTGCGCATGTGTCAGCTGGCAAGGGAAAGGCGTCCTTCTTTCCGGAGGCGCCGGCGCAGGCAAATCCACGTTGTCTCTCGCGCTGGCGCAAACAGGACTGGATTTCCTGTCTGACGATCGTACGCTGGTCCGCGAGAACAGGGGCAGGCTGGTCGCGTGTGGATTGTCGCGGGAAATGAAACAGCGTACGGACGCAATCATCCACTTTCCGGCATTGCAGAACGCACGGTGCGATGCGTTGTGGAAGGGCGAACCTGCCTTCCGTTTCGATCCCGTCCAGCTTTTCGGCGTGACGCGAGCGGAGTCCTGCGAACCTTCTTGGATCGTTTTCCTCGAACGGCAGCCTGATTCCACTTTTCAGTTGGAAGAAGTGGCTCCGGAAGAGGCCGCTACTCTGCTTCAGAAGGACTTGCACCAGGAAATGCCTGAAGCTTCAGAGCGGCAACGTTTGACGATCCGAGCGCTTTCGCAAAGGAATTGTTACCGGCTACGTTATGGAGGCGATCCACATGCGGTTGCCAGAGCGCTTCGCCAGTCTTTTGTCGAGCGCGGGAGCTCCCACTCCGGCATTCAACGACCGCGGGATGCACACGCCGCCAGCAAGCCGATTCTGTCCGCAGATCCTCTGCGCCGTTTCCGAGTCACCGGTCTGCGCTCTGATGTATTTCTAATGGGGAGGCACCTGCGCGTTGAGACAGATAGTCCTGTCGTACTGAACCGCATCCGAGAAACCTTCAACACTACGGCGACTGTTCCCAAAGGTTCTCCGCAATTCCTCTGGCGAATCGCGTGTGAGCCCCAGCGGGAATCCTGCTCCTCGTGGCCTTCAATGACCGCTTTCTGCAAAGGATCGCTGCGGTACATCAACCTCGGCCAATTCAGTTTCATTGCGGCCGATCTCGAAGCACGCGAAGCCGTTGGCGTATTGCCGGAATCCTTATGTGAAGATGAAATCGGATTCTCGACAGTATTCCTTGCGAGCCTTCTGCACCTTTCAGCTCCCGCGCTTGGCCTTACTGCGATCTCTGCGGCGTGCGTTTCGAGCGGAGCAAACGGGCTTCTTCTCTTCGGGCCGTCTCATAGCGGCAAGACGACCGCCAGTTACTGCGGCAAGAAACTTGGTCTGGAGTTTCATTCCGATCAGGCGACATTTCTGGACCTTGATGGCGGCGCCGTCTATGCATGGGGAGAATTCTGGCCGGCGGCGTTTCGTCCGGAGACCGTGCAGTTTCTTCCAGAGCTTTCTGGCCTCGGCCGTTCGTTTGTGTATCGCGATCGAACATTCCTGTGCGTGGACAAGACAGCATTGTCCGGAGCGAACCGGGGAAGAGTGATTCCGGTTGCGTGCATTTTTCTCGAAAGGCACGCGTCGTCGTCGCCCCGACTGGTTCCTCTTCCGCACTGGGAACTTCCACGCCAGATTTTTACGGATGCGGGTTCGGAAGAAGATCGTGATGCCATCCTGGCATTGCTTGGGAAGGTTCCGGCATATCGTCTTCTGTACGACGATGACCCATCCATTGCCGCTCGCCTTTTCCGCAGCGTTCTGGAAGCGCATCAATTGATGGACCGGCGGACATGAGCAGGGAACTGCATAAAGCCATACTTGGCGAACTGCATCTGTCAAAGGGCGAAACGCCGCCTGCTTCCTGGGGATCCTGCAGCCCGCGGGAATGGGAAGCGGCTCTGGCGTGGCTCGATCTGAGCGGGCTCGCCATCTATTTTCTGCAACGGATGCAGAGCACGCATCGACTTCATCTCCTCCCAGACGATGTAGCACAGGCGCTGGAACGACGGGCCGCAGCGAACCGGATCCGAAGCGAAGCAATCCTTGAGGAGTTCCGGACGTTCATCGATGCCTTTGAACAGACCGGTGTGAAGTATTCGGTCCTGAAAGGAATTTCTTTGCTGCCGGACTACTGCCCGGAGATGGCGTTTCGTACGCAGTATGATCACGACATTCTCGTCGCTCCCGAGTCCTTCGACGGGGCCGGCAGAGCGCTTGTGGGGACGGGCTTTCATCCGCGAATCGAAGTAAGTGCGGAAGCTCCACTTGTTTACCGCAAGGTTGATCCTGAGATTCGCTTCTCTCAAAGATCCGAAGCTCTGTACTCTCCCCGCCTCGAGAGATCCATAGAACTGCATCGAAAACTGTGGGAGGGAGACGAAGAGCGAATTCATATCCGCCTTGCCGACGATTTTCTGGATCGCAGCCATCGTCGGCTTTGGGAGGGCATCCCCTTCACGGCGCTCTGTGACGAAGACTGTTTGCTCTTTCAGATTCTTCACGCGTTCAAACATATCCTTCGGAACTGGTGCCGGCTGTCCATATTCCTGGAGATCTCCTGGTTCCTGAACCGTCGGGCAGCGGAATCGGCTTTCTGGCATCGCTTTGCAGGTCGGATTCAAAACGTGCGCTGGGCGCCTGAGGCGACTCTGCTTGTCTTCATGCTGGCTGAAAGACTCTTCGGCGGCACAATTCCGGCCCCACTGCGAGACCCGTTGAGAAGTCCATTGGCCCCGGCCCTGCAGCTCTGGATTGAAAGGTACGGAAGACACTCAGCGCTTTCCAATTTCCATGGAGACAAGTCGAGCCTGTTTCTTCACCGGGAGTTTGTTGACAACCCGTCGGAGTGGTCGATGGTTCGAAGGCGACGGCTGTTTCCCCTGCATCGTCCGCACCGTCCTCCGGCGGTGGTCTTTCAGAGAGGTTTCTCAGCTCTCGGCCGGATCTGGATGGAGAAGGCGCATGCCCTCCGGCGCTTGAGGTTCCACGGCTTCGCGGGACTTCGGTACGTTGTGGAGTACCCGCGATGGATTGTTCTGCGCCGGTTGAGGCTGGCCGATTCTGGGAATCTGTGACCGGGCATCCACTATGTTCAACGTGCGTGTCTATCTGACAAATGCATGCCTTGCCTGCTTCGATCTTGGAGTGACGGCCGTTTGCTACGTCATCCTGCGCTCCGGGGCTACAGGCGCGCTGTTGGACCACGCAACCCTTCTGCTCTTGATTCTGGCTCTCTGGCTTTCGCTTTCGTTTTACTTCGGAATGTATCGGTCGCGCCGGCTGGATTCACTGCTCGCCGACATGGTCATCATTTTCAAAGTCTCCGTCGCTAGCTGGCTTTTCATCCTGGCGGGTTCCACAGTGCTTCCCATCCAGCTGTCCGGCTTTTCCGTTGCTGCATTTGTCGGCGCGAATTTTGCGGCATTGACCACGGCCCGATCTGTCCTGCGCCTGTGTCTGAGAGAACTCCGCCGTCGAGGACACAATGTGAAGCGCCTGGTTCTGATCGCTTCGCCGGAGAGTGGCCGCAGGCTTGAAGACAAAATCGGAGGACGTTCCTACTACGGTTACCGCATTGTTCGGCGGTTTGAGTATCTCGAGGACGACCCACAAGGCCTCGCCCTTCTCGATACCGCGACGGACTTTCTTCGATCGACTCCAATCGATGATGTCATCCTCGCGCTGCCGTTTCACGCCAACCAACTGGCGGCGCAGTTGGTCACGGAATGTGAGGCGCAGGGCATCAATGTGCGAATCGTGCCGGATCTGTTCCCGCTGATCCGGACGGAGACGCAGATCTACGACTTCGATGGGATTCCGCTTGTCAACGCGCGACTCTACCCCACGGAGTTCATTGAATACGCTGTCTTCAAGCGGGCGTTTGATCTGTTCGTGTCCGTTCTTGTATTGACGCTTTTGTCGCCGTTGTTCCTATTGCTGTCCCTTCTCATCAAGATGACATCCTCCGGACCGGTCTTCTTTACACAGGACCGAGTGGGAATGAATGGGAAGAGATTTCGAATAATCAAGTTCCGCACCATGCACCCGACACCTTCTCTGGATCCCGATTCGCACTGGACCGTGCACAACGACCAATACATTACGTCGCTGGGCCGCTGGTTGCGCCGAACCAACCTTGATGAACTTCCGCAGGTCCTGAATGTGCTGAAGGGCGAAATGAGCATTGTTGGGCCAAGGCCGGAACGCCCCTTCTTTCTCGAACGCTTCCGAAAAGAAGTTCCCGAATATATGGCGAGGCACTACGTCAAGAGCGGTATCACGGGCTGGGCCCAGGTCAACGGGTGGAGAGGCGACACGCCCATCCCGGAGCGCGTCTCCCACGATCTTTTCTACATTCGAAATTGGGCGGTGTCGTTCGACATCAAGATTCTTTTTCTGACTCTGACCCGAATGTTCGTTCCCGGCACCGGAGGCCTCCAACGAGAAAGACAGGGAAGGCCATGAACGAGGAAACGAGCAGAACGCTGTCTCGTCGCGGGGACGCGTTGTACCGCCACTGGCTTTGGATCCTGGCGGGAGGTTGTGCGTGCGGCGCGGCCGCGCTGGTCGTGAGCTTGTTCCTGCCCAACGTCTATCGGGCAACAACATATCTTCTTATTTCGGAATCGAAGATCGGCGAGTCTGCGAGGGATACGAACCTGCAGCAGATGGCGATGCTTCCAACATTTGTTCCCTTTGTGGATAACGATGCACTGATTGACGAGTCTCTTAAGAAGCTAAAGCTGGACCAGCCGCCGTACAACCTTACCCTTGACGTCTTCCGACGCAGGAATTATCTGGACGTCAGAACTCCAAAATCGACGCGCCTCCTCGAACTCAATATCGAGTTTCCCGATGCCCGTCTGGCCGCGGATCTCGCGAATGAAGTGGCTCAGGGCGCTGTTCAATACAACCAGAAGTTGAACGCTACGGATACCGTTGCGACTCAGGAGTTCCTGAGGAAGCAACTGGATCGTGCGCTGGAATCTCAGGTGGAAGCTGCTGCCCAGAAGCTGAAGGCTCTCGAGGACGCACGCATTGAGGATCGTGAAAAGGAGCTCAGCATTCTCCTGGCCGAGAAGGATCGGTTGTCTACACAGCTCCAACAGCTGCGTCTGGAGCTCGTTCAGAATCAGGGACGAACACAATCCCTGGAAAAAGCGCTGGCAGACGAACCGGAACGAATCTCCCTGAAGAGAAGCGTGACCTCGGATCGTTTTGTCGAACTCGCCGCGACCAGAGCCTTTCCAGATGGCACACCGCTGGTTGTCACGGAAGAATCCGTAAACAAGGTTCGAGAAGAAATGCGCCAGACATTTGTGAGCGCCAGCGTGAATAGCGCGGCCCAGACAGCGGGAATCGCCGCGGCAACGGCGCGTCTCAACCAGGTGAACAGAGAGATCTCCGAACTGATCAGCCGAATTACGGCGTTGCGAGGAAGGATCGAGACCGCGAATCAGGCCTATCTCCTGGCGGTCGAGACGACGAAGACAGCCAGCCGCGATTACCAGGCGGCCTCGGTCACGGTGAGTGCGAAGTCTCAGGACATGAAACAGATTGCGCCCGCCATCATCCCGCAACGTCCGGTGCGGCCCAGAATCCTTATCAATACGCTGATGGGCTTCCTGTTGGGAGTCCTTTTGTTTGGAGGTTGGATTATTGCCCGGCAAGGCTATCGGGAGGAGCGCGCGCCGGAAGTATTCTCAGTTGAAGAACCGGACGTTGAGACTGTAGTCGCCCATCGGCCCTGATGCGAATGATCTCCACGGTCCTTCCTCGGCGGCTGCTGATCAACAGCGCCGCCATCTTCGGTGGCGAGGCGATTGCGCGTCTGGCAACAGCGCTGATGGCGTTGGTGGTCGCGCGATTCTATGGGATGGATGCTCTCGGCAACTATGGCTATGCCCTGGCACTCGCGAGCGTTCTCCTGATCGTTCCGGACTTTGGCCTCCACCTGTTCGCCGTGAGGGAGCTTTCGTCCTCACCGCAACAGCTCCCTGAAGTCTTCTGGAATGTCCATTGGCTGAAGTTCGCACTGACCGTGG
>Ga0207701_10005795_pt1 | contig 12368 bp, 12 predicted proteins | sample KBSSwiSSwithPhiX_FD_184294 | JGI IMG/M metagenome (GOLD analysis project Ga0207701, IMG submission 184294) | Switchgrass rhizosphere bulk soil microbial communities from Kellogg Biological Station, Michigan, USA, with PhiX - S5 (SPAdes) (version 2) | ecosystem: Environmental > Terrestrial >...
AGGCGCGCTGCCGCCACTGTTTCGATCCCACGCTCGGGCAGTAAAATTACCGGCAGGACGATTCGTCGGCGGGTCCCGATGGAGCTACTGCCCAAGATCCTTTATCTGTTCGGCTTCGGCTTCCTGGTCGCGAACGTTCGTCTCCTCCTGCAGTTCATCCGTTTCCTGCGGATTCGTTCGTCCGCGATCCTGACCTGGCCCGGACGGCGGCCGCCGTTCTATGGACTCCTGCTGGTGCTCGGGGCGGTCCTCGCGCTGTTGATCATCTACAAGCTCACCGTCCTGCGGCAGCAGCCGATGCAGGTCTTCGGTGAAGCGATGATGCTGCTCTATTACGTCTACCTGCTGCCGCTGAGCCTGCGCATCGGCCGCGGGTTCTATGCCGACGGCATCTGGGCCGACGGCGGCTTCATGCCGTACTCGCACATCGGCGGGCTGACGTGGCGTGAAGACGACCAGGTCACGCTGGTGCTGATGCACCGCATGCGACAGTTCGCCCGGCAGCTGGTCGTGCCGCACCCGTATTACGGCGCCGCGCGGCGCCTGTTGCGTGATCGGATCGCCGCCCACGACATCCACTTCACCGGCAAGTCACTCGATCTCGGCCTGCACGACGAGCGTGACGACGTGTGAGGGAGACTATCTCCAGCTTCCAGCTTCCAGCTTCCAGCTTTCCGCGTCGTTTGATGTGATGATGCCGCGACGATAGCGGTCGCGACGTTTCGAGCTTAGGCAGGAGTGTCGGGTGGGGCTCAACCCGTCGCATCGATCCCGGCGCGCCGGACCGTATCACGCTGACGCACCGCGCGGCTCGAACCTTGAACCCTGCACCTTGAACGCCGAACCTTGAACCCGGGTCCCCGGTCGCCGGTCCCGCCTAGGGTCTCCCCAACAACCACCCGATCGGGCCGTTGCCGGACGCGGTGGGGTCCGCCAGCCAGCCGGGCGGCGTCAGCCACACGAACGCGAGGATCGCGATCACCATCAGGTCGTATTGCCAGGTCGCCCGATCGTAGGTCCAGAAGAACGCGTTCCAGAGCACCCGCAGCGGCAGCGGCGTCGAGGACGTCATGCGGCCACCTGCGGGTGGGCGTCGCGCAGCTCACGGTAGGTGAGGATGATGCGGTCGGCGACGGTGAAGACCGACAGGACGAGGATGATCCACAGCACGGCGGCCATACGATTGGTGAAGGCGCCGATCATGAAGAGGACGATCCGCTCCGGGCGCTCCATGAAGCCGACCTTGCACTTCTTGATGATCGACTCGGCGCGCGCTCGCGTGTAGCTCGTCATGACCGTGAACATCATCGCCAGCGCCGTAATCATGACGTAGTCGGTCCGCTCCTTGAGCGAGTAGAGATAAATCAGCCCGATGAACAGCGAGATGTCCGAGAAGCGGTCGATCACCGAGTCCCAGAACCCGCCGAAGAGACTCACCGCGTTCAGCTCGACAGCGACCTTGCCGTCGATGAAGTCGAAGATGTTGGCGACCACCATGATCACCCCCGCCAGCACGAACCGGCCGAGTCCGAGAGCGACGGCCGCCGCGACGTTGATGAGGACGCCGACGAAGGTGAGGACGTTAGGGTGGATCTTGAGCGCGACACAGGTCGCGATGATCGCGCGCAGCGGAAACATGCAGATGCGCCCGATGAGCCCGGTGAAGGTCATGACTGTCGTGTGCCGCGCGGTATAATGAACGGTTCAGGCCTGCGCCAAAACTCGCAGTGTACCGCATGGCGATCCGTGATCTCAAGGACCAGATAGCCCGCCTTCCGGAGCAACCCGGGGTCTACGTCTATTCGAACGACGCCGGCGAAACGCTGTACGTCGGCAAGGCCCGCGTGCTGCGCGACCGCGTCCGCAGCTATCTCGGCGCGCACGGCATGAGCCCGCGCATCGACGCGCTGCTCGATGACGCCACCCGTCTCGAAGTCATCGTCACCGACTCGGTGGTCGAAGCGCTGGCGCTCGAGAACCATCTGATCAAGCAGAAGAACCCCAAGTACAACATCCTCCTCCGCGACGACAAGAACTACCCGTATTTGCAGCTGACGACCGGAGAGGCGTTCCCGCGCGTCCTGGTCGCGCGGCAGGTCCAGCGCGACGATCACTATTACGCCGGCCCCTTCCTGCCCGCGAAGCTGGCGCGCCGGACGATGTCGCTGACCCACCGGCTGTTCGGGATGCGGTCGTGCAACGAGGTCATCACGGGCGAGCGCGGCCGGCCGTGCCTCGAGTACGACATCAAGCGGTGCATCGCGCCGTGCGTGCGGGAGCTGTGTACGGAAGAGGAGTATCGGGCCGCGGTCGTCAACACGAAGCTGTTCCTCGAGGGTCGCAGCGAGGAACTCGTCGAGGGGCTGCGGCAGCGGATGACCGAGGCGGCCGGCGACGAACGCTTCGAACAGGCGGCGCAGCTGCGGGACGCGATCCGGACCATCGAAACCCAGAACACGCGGCACCAGAAGATGGCCGGCGTCGAGCTCGGCGACCGTGACGCGTTCGGCTTGAAGCTGGGACCCGCCGGGGCAGTGGTCCAGATTTTCCAGGTGCGCGGCGGCCGGGTGATCGAGCGGATCGAGCTGGCCTCGGAGCTGGGCGAGACCGTCGACGCCGGGCCCGGGGCGCCGCCCAAACGCGACAGCGGCGAATGCGACGTGTTGCAGGCGGCCTTGCAGCAGTTCTACGCCGACCGGCCCGCGCCGCCGGAGATCCACCTGCCGATCGCCTTCAGCGAGTCCGACACCGAGATGCTCGAGGGGTGGCTGTCAGGCACAGCCGGGCACCGCGTCCGCCTGCTGGCGCCCAAGCGCGGCGAGAAGCGGGGACTGCTCGACCTCGCCGGGCGGAATGCCGCCGTCGCCTATCAGGCCCGCTTCAACCAGAACGTCGCCGCGCACTACGACGCGCTCGAGACGCTGCGCAGCGTCCTCTCCTTGCCGGCGGTGCCACGCCGCATCGAGTGCTTCGACATCTCCACCATTCAGGGTGCCGAGACGGTCGCCTCGATGGTCGTCTGCGAAGACGGCCGGATGAAGCGGTCGGAGTATCGGAAGTTTCGCATCCGGGGATCGGCGGTCGGGACTCGGGACTTGGCGCTCGGCGCTGGGCGTTCGGCGCTCGGCGCTGGGGAAGCCCTCGCCAGCGCGCCGCAATCGAGTGACGTCCTGAACGAGTCGAATGGACTGGGCGAACCCCAGAACCGCCCGAGCGCCGAGCGCCCAGCGCCCAGCGCCGGCATGGAACCCCTGAACCTTCCGGATCCCGGATCCCGGATCCCGGATCCCGGCGACCGCGGCGCGGAGCGCCGCGTCCTCGACGACTTCGCCTCGATGCACGAGGTCGTGCTGCGGCGCTACCGGAAGCTGCTCGAGACCGGCGGCGCGTTCCCGGACCTGGTCCTCATCGACGGCGGCAAAGGGCAGCTGGGCGCCGCGTATATGGCGCTCGAGGAGCTCGGCCTGGGACGGATGATCGCGGTCGGGATTGCGAAGAAGGAGGAGCTGCTCTTCATGCGCGATCGGGAGGATGCGATTGCGCTGAGCAAGGAGAGCCCGTCGCTCCTCCTGATCCAGCGAATCCGTGACGAGGCGCATCGGTTTGCGGTGACCTTCCATCGCCAGCAGCGCAAGACGCGGGATCTGCGGTCGGAGCTCGACGAGATCGCCGGCATCGGCCCACGGCGGCGCAAGGCGCTCCTGACCACGTTCGGCAGCGTCGCCGGGGTTCGCCGCGCGGCGCGCGAGGAGCTGGCGCGGGTCGTCGGGGTCAAGGGTGCCGACGCGGTGCTCGCCCATTTCAACTCCCGCGTGTGATCCGGCGACCGGCCCCGGCACGAACGATAAACGCTTGATAAGTCAGGGGCTTTGCCGTACTCTTGACCGTCTTTTCCGCCCGCGGCGAGCCGCTGGCCCGCGCGGAGTTCGCCACCTTTGGATCCACTCTCGATTGCTCTTCAACTCGGGATCGTGCTGATCGCCCTCACGATTCACGAGGCGGCGCACGCCTGGACCGCGAACCGCCTCGGCGATTCCACGGCGCGTTTGCGCGGTCGCATTTCGCTGAACCCGGCGCGGCACATCGATCCGATCGGGACCATCCTGTTGCCGCTCCTGGCGGTGGCCAGCGGGCTGCCGATCATCGGGTGGGCGAAGCCGGTGCCGGTCGACGTGCGCCAGCTTCGGCGCGGCCGCCGCGATTTCATGCTCGTCGCCGCCGCGGGGCCGATCAGCAACCTGTTGCAGGCGGTCGTCGCCTCCTTCGCGGTGCGGGCGCTCGTGGCCGGGGGGGCCGGGTACGGTCCGGCCGCGATCATCTGCACGATGTTCGTCGTGATCAACCTGCTGCTGGCCGTGTTCAACCTGATCCCCGTCCCGCCGCTCGACGGCGGCAACGTATTGGCCGGGCTGCTGCCGGCCGGCGCCGAGCCGCTGTTGGCGATGCTGCGGCAGTACGGATTCATCCTGCTCTATGTCCTGATGTTCACCGGCGTGCTCGACGCCTTGATCGAGCCGCCGACGCGCTTCTTCCAGAGGATCCTCCTGCCGTGAAACCACGCGTCGTCTCGGGCATGCGCCCGACGGGGAAGCTGCATCTCGGACATCTGGTCGGCGCCCTGAGCAACTGGGCGGACCTGCAGGAGCAGTACGACTGTTTCTATTTCGTCGCGGACTGGCACGCCCTCACCAGCGATTACGCCGACACCGCCGGCATCGTCTCGAGCGGGTTGGACATGGTGGCGGACTGGATTGCCGCCGGCATCGATCCCGAACGCAGCACGATCTTCGTGCAGTCGCTGGTCCCGGAGCACGCCGAGCTCCATCTGCTGCTGTCGATGACCGTGCCGCTCGGATGGCTCGAGCGCGTGCCGACCTACAAGGAGCAGATGGACCAGTTGTCCGAAAAGGACCTGTCCACACTCGGTTTTCTCGGGTATCCGCTGCTGCAGACGGCGGACGTCATCATGTACGACGCGCAGTACGTGCCGGTGGGCCAGGACCAGGTCCCGCACCTCGAGCTCAGTCGCGAGATCGTGCGCCGCTATCACAACTTCTACGGCCAGCTGTTCGTCGAACCAAAGCCGCTGCTGACGAAGGTGTCGCGCCTGCCCGGGCTCGACAACCGCAAGATGTCGAAGAGCTACGGCAACACGATCGATCTCTCGGACGACCCGGACACGGTGAAGAAGAAAGTGATGCAGATGTACACGGATCCGAAGAGAATCCGTGCGGACATCCCCGGCACGGTGGAAGACAATCCGGTGTTCACGTACCACGATGCCTTCAATCCGGACACTGCCGAGGTCGACGACCTGAAGGCGCGCTACCGGGCGGGCAAGGTCGGCGATGTCGAGGTGAAGACCAAGCTGGCCAAGGCGCTCAACGCCCATCTCGAGCCGATGCGCGCGCGCCGCGCCGAGCTATTGGCCAAGCCCGCGGCCCTGCGCGAGATCCTCTTCGAGGGCTCGCGCCGGGCCCGTGCGGTCGCGCAAGAGACGATGAATCGAGTGCGGACCGCGGTCAAGCTGCAGTATTGAGCGACCAGCCATGGAATTCGAATCGATTCTCGAGGGCTACCCGGTCAAACTGGCCAACTTCGAAGGGCCGCTCGACCTGCTGCTGCACCTGATTCGCAAGCACGAAGTCGACATCTACGACATCCCGATCGCGCTCGTCACGCAGCAGTACCTGGACTACATCGATCTGATGCAGGAGCTGAACCTCGACGTGGCGGGGGAGTTCCTGGTCATGGCCGCGACGCTGATCCACATCAAGTCGCGCACGCTGCTGCCGCGTGCCGATCCCGCCCAGGAGGATCCCGACGAGGATCCGCGCGAGGCGTTGATGCGGCGGCTGCTCGAACACCAGAAATACAAGGCCGCGGCGGAGCTGCTGCACGAGCGCGAGACCCTGCGGAGCGCGCAGTGGACCCGGCCGGACGGTCCGATCGCCGAGATCGCCGGCGAGGCGCCGGAACCCGAAGTCGAGGTCGATCTCTTCAGCCTGATCAGCGCGTTCCGCGCCGTCGTCGAGCGGGCCAAACAACGGCCGAAGATCTACATGCCGGCCGAGCAGATCCCGATCGAGGATCGCATCGAGCAGCTCATGACCCGCCTGTCCGAGACGGAGGCGTGCGGCTTCGAGGATCTTTTTGCCGACGTCCAGTCGCGCGCCGGACTGATCGTCACGTTCCTGGCGCTGCTCGAGATGATTCGTCTCAAGCTGGTGCGCGTGTTCCAGGCTGGAGCGGTCGGGCCGATCCGCGTCTATCGGCGGGCGCGGCCGGCCGACGCACCGCATCCGCTGCTCGATCCCGAGACGCGCCACGCCGCCGAAACCGCCGCTCATGCGCTCGAGGCGGCGAAGGCCGCCGGGTCCGCCGCCGACCCGGATGCGGACCCGGGCCCCGACGCGCCGAAACTGAACCCGGAGTAAGAGGCTACCGACGTGTCCGATCACCTCAAACCGATCGTCGAGGCGTTGATCTTCGCGTCACCGGATCCGGTGACGCCCAGGACGCTCTACAAACTGCTCGAAAGCGAGCCGCGCGAGGACGTCGATGCCGCGCTCGCCGCGGTCCGGGCCGACTACGAACGTCCGGGCGGCCTGCAGCTGGTCGAGATCGCCGGCGGCTATCAGATCGTCACGCGCTCCGAGCTGCACGAATGGGTGCGCAAGTTGTTCCACGAGCGCACCACGCAGAAGCTGTCGGTGCAGTCGCTCGAGACGCTCGCGGTCATCGCCTACAAACAGCCGATTACCGCGCCCGAGATCGCCGAGATCCGCGGCGTCAGCAGCAGCGGCGGAGTCCTGTCGACGCTCATCGAACGCAAGTTGATCAAGACGGTGGGGCGCAAGCAGGTGGTCGGCCGGCCCTTCATGTATGCGACGACACGGGAGTTCCTCGAGCGATTCGGGCTGAACGATCTCAACGACCTGCCGAAGGTGGAGGAGATGTCCGACGTGCTCGGGTTCGAGCTGCCCAACGCGCTGCTCGAGCCGACGGTCACGACCACCGCGCTGCCGTTTGATGGGGCGCCAGACGACGCCGCGGCACCGTCTGAGGGCGCGGAACCGCCACCCGCCCAGGACGACGAGGAGCCGGCGGCCGTCGGTTCCCGTGACGACACGGTGCACTGAGGCGCTGACGCTGGTGGGCTTTAGGCTGTAGGCTCTGGGCTGTCGGCAGCGCAGGGCGCCCAGAGCCAGACCGGCCAATAGCCCACAGCCCAAAGCCACAGCCCGAAGCGTAAGCCCCCATGCCCCCCATCCGACTCCAGAAGATCCTCTCGACGGCCGGCATCGCGTCACGGCGCGCCGCCGAGACGCTCATTGCCCAGGGGCGCGTGTCGGTCAATCGCGTCACGGTGCTGGAGCTCGGCTCGAAGGCGGATCCCGAGACCGACGACATTCGGGTCGACGGCCGACGCGTGAAGCCGGCGGCACGGCGGCGGTATTTCCTGCTCAACAAACCGAAAGGCTTCATCAGTACGCGCTCGGACCCGCAGAAGCGTCCGACGGTGATCGACATCCTGGCTCGCCACGGCATCCGCGACTACGTCTACCCGGTGGGCCGGCTGGACTACGAGTCCGAGGGGCTCATCATCCTGACCAGCGACGGCGACCTTGCCGCGCAGCTGACGCATCCCAGCCACGGCGTGGCCCGTGAGTACGAGGTGCGCGTGCTGGGCGTCCCGGACGAGCACGAGATCGAGCGGATCGCGAACGGCGTCGTGATCGACGGCCGTCGCACGGCGCCGGCGGACGTCCGTGTCGCGAAGGTCATCGAGTCGCCCAGCGGACGCGTCGAGACACTGCTGTCGATCGTGATCCACGAAGGGCGCAATCGCCAGGTGCGCAAGATGTGCGAGTCGATCGGCCATCCGGTCGCGCGCCTGCGGCGCGTGTCGATCGGGCCGATCGCCGACGAGCGGCTGCGGCCGGGTGACTTCCGGGAGCTCTCGCCGGAGGAAGTCGCGGCGCTGCGCAAGGTCGCGGCCTCGGCGCCGCGCAGCACGACGTCGGAGCCGCCGGCGGGCGCCGGGCGCGGACCGGTCAGTCCGCGAGGACCTCGGTCCAGAAGCGGACCAGCGCGAACGCCGACGAGACCGACGCGGCGCGATCGACCTCGGCGTGGGTGACGAGCGGCGTGGCGAGGAAGTGGACCGTCACCCCGCGGTCCCGCAGCGTTCGCGCCAGCAACCGCGACTCGACCGCCGGGATGACGTTGTCGTCCAGCCCGTGCAGCAGGTAGATCGGGCAGGCCGGCGGCTCGCCGCGATCGGGTGACAACGCGGCGTCGCCGCCGAGGGTGGCGAGATGGGGCACGAGGATCGGCCCGAGGTGCGCCACGTCCCGATTGTTGACGTAGGTCATGAGCGTGCGCGACGGTTCCGGCAAGCCGTCCGCCATCGTCCGGGCGCGCGCGAATTCCGTGGCCGCCCGGGCCTTGTCGACCATGTCCAGCCGCGACGCTTCGAGGAACGCGAGAATCGCCGCCTGTAGCGGCCCCGCCTGGTTCGCCGGGACGACTTGATCGGCGACTCCGAGCAGGATGATCGCCACGCCGTAGTCGTGCGGCGCGCGATGAGTGCCGTCAGGCTGCGTGCCGGTCGAGAGGTAGTGCAGCGTCCGCGGCAGGTCGCCGTGGCCGCCGAACGACAGCACGAACGCCAGCCGGTCGCGCAGCGCCGGGCGGCCGGCGGCGACGATCGACAGGCCGCCGGCGAAGCTGATGCCCATGATCCCGATGCGGCCGTCGCCGATCGGATTCGGCTGGCTGGCGAGCCACGATGCCGCGTCCTCGATCATGTCGGTGGTGCGGGCGGTGATTCGGTAGTGCGTGAGGTCGGTCAGCTCCGCGGTGACGGTGGGATGGCCGATCGCGGCCAGCTCGCGCGCGAACCCGATCAGCCGCGGCTCGTCGATGCCGGAGGCGTGGACGCCGGGGACGAGCAGGATCGGGCGGCCGGTCGGACCGGACGGCGCGTAGCGGCGGCCGCGCAGCGTGCCGTCTCGCCACGGGATGTCGACGGGGGATTCGGTGACCGGCTGCCGGCCCCAGTCGGCGACGTCACCGACGAGACCCTCCGCGCCAGCCGCGCGCGCCACGAACGTGGCGCCGCGGCCGTAGAGGCGCGCGACGGTCCCGATCGCCAGGACCAGCGCGACGGCGACGAAGGTCAGCGTCGCTGTCCGCGTCCGGGGCATCGCGAGGATAATACCAGCGGTGGAGAGGCGAAGAAGATCCCGATGCGGACACGGCTGATCGTTGCGATCGACGGCCCCTCAGGGGCAGGCAAGGGGACGGTCGCGCGCGGCATCGCGGCGCGTCTCGATTACCGGCACGTCGACACCGGCGCGATGTACCGCGCGCTGGCGTGGAAGGCGGTGCAGGAAGGTCTTGACCTCGCCGACGAAGGAGCACTGGAAGCGCTGGCGAGGCGCGCTGAGATCGAGATCGGCGACGGCGTCGTCCGCGTCGACGGCGAGGATGCGGCAGCGGCGATCCGGACTCCTGAGATCGACGCCGCGGCGGCCGCTGTCGCACGGCTGCCCCGGGTGCGCGCGATCCTGAGCGCGCAGCAGCGCGCGATGGGCGAGGGCGGCGGGATCGTGATGGAAGGGCGCGACATCGGGACCGTGGTGTTCCCCGACGCCGAGGTCAAGGTGTTCCTCGATGCCTCACCGGAGGAGCGGGCCCGCCGGCGGGCGCACGATCCGCAGCACGCCGCGGGGCGGACCGGGGCCGCGATCGCCGAGGTGGCCACCGCGCTGGATGCCCGCGATCGCAGCGATCGGACCCGCGCCGCGGCCCCGCTGGTCCGGGCCGGCGACGCGGTGGCGATCGACACCACCGCGCTGTCGGTTGAAGGTGTGATCGACGAGATCATGCGGCTGGTGCGCCGCCATCAGCCCGCGGCGGGCTGAGATCGCCGAGACCTGAGAACCCCACGCCACCGCGGAACCGGAAGCTGGAAGCGACAAGTGTCAGCTCCCAGCGAGGCGCGTCAGTCCCGGTCGGGATAATCCTCGGCTGACGCCGGATCCAGCTCCCACCGGTGCTTGTCGCGCTCGGTGAGCTTGTCCGCCCCTTTCAGCTCCTCGTTGTCCTGGTACTCGACGCCGAGGGCCTTGCCAATGTCGTCGACGCGATCCTGATCCGGGGTGGGGTTGTCGCCGCCCGGGGCTTCGTCCCCGACCGCGTAGGCGTCCTCCCAGTCCGCATCCACGTCGCCGGCTGTCATGACCGGGCTCGTCTCGGTGTGCTCGCGCTCGCGCTGGTGGAGCTCCTGGCGGCCCGTGCGGGCCGCCGACGCGTTCCGATCCATGTCGAGGCTCGAGGGCGGCCCCGGGACGTGCTCTTCGACCTCGCGAAGTTGTCGACGGGCGCGTTCGAGGCCGGGGGTGTGCGTGGTGCCGCCGGCGCCGGCAGCGGTGCCGGTGGACCGCTTGGTCGGCATCGGATTGGTGCGCCCGGAAACGCTGCGTCCCGTTTCAGGCGTCTGGTCGAGCGTCCGCTCGTCACCATTGCCGCCGCGCCTGGGGCGCCGGGCGGCCTCGACCCGGCGGGTCGGCTTGGCCGGTGCGCCCCGCTTGGCTGCCGTGGCGCGCTTGGCTGACGTGGCGCGCTTGGCCGACGTGGCGCGCTTGGCTGATGCGGTTTTGCGTGCCGAGGAGGATCGACTCACGGCCTTCTTGGCCCCCCGAGGGGCCGTGGCGGCCTTCCGGGCCGGGGCCCGCTTCGCGGCCGGCGCGCCGCGCCGTGCGGTTTTCTTCTTGCCGGCAGCCCGCTTCTTGCCGCCAGCGGCGGTCCGGCGGCCAGCTGGACGGGGGGTGCGGGTGGCCGCGGCCCGCTTGCGCGCGCCGGCGGTGGACTTTCGCGTCGGACGTTTCTTTGCCATGGGAATCGGTCCTCGAAGTGGGCTTCCTGCCGCGGTTGACCGCGAGTCCGTAAGTGATGTATCTTCTAGTGCTTATCGCAAATCAAAGCGATTCATCCTACAGCCCGCCGGAGCTGAGATCGCGGCAGCACGATCGAGAGAGGACCAGTTACGCATGGCCACTGAGCAAACGACTCGCACCAACCCACAAGGAGGTGGCATCACTCGGACCGCTGAAAAGTCGACGGGTTTCCCGCAGGACGATCAGGTCGATCCGCAAGAGTATGCCCGCCTTCTGGACCTTTACGATACCAGCTTCCGCAACATCGCGGAAGGTGAGGTCGTCAAGGGAACCGTCCTCAAAGTGACGGCATCGGAAGTCATCGTCGACGTCGGCTACAAGTCCGAAGGGATCATCGCGGTCGACGAGTTCATCGACGAAACCGGGCAGATCGCCGTCCAGCCCGGCGACATCGTCGACGTCCTGCTCGAGCGCACCGAAGACCGTGAAGGCTACGTCGTCCTCTCGCGCGAAAAAGCCGAGAAGATGAAGATCTGGGACGACGTAGAGAAGGCGTACGCCGAGAAGAAGGTGGTCATCGGCCGCGTGATCGAGCGGATCAAGGGCGGCCTGGCGGTGGACATCGGCGTCCGCGCGTTCCTCCCCGGCTCGCAGATCGACGTGCGGCCCGTGCGCAACCTCGACGCGCTGCGCGGCCAGGAACTGCGCATGCGGGTCATCAAGGTCAACAAGAAGCGCGGGAACATCGTGCTGTCCCGCAAGGTCCTCCTCGAAGAGGAGAACGCCGAGAAGAAGAAGCACACGCTGGATACGCTGGCGGAGGGCAAGGTCCTGCGCGGCGTGGTGAAGAACATCACCGATTACGGCGCGTTCATCGATCTCGGCGGCATCGACGGCCTGCTGCACATCACGGACATGTCGTGGGGGCGCGTCTCGCATCCTTCCGAGCTCTTCAAGGTCAACGAAGAGATCGACGTCATCGTCCTGAAGTACGACCCGGCGACCGAGCGCGTTTCGCTCGGCCACAAGCAGCTGATGAACGACCCGTGGTCGAACGTCATCGAGCGCTATCCGGTCGGCGCGCGCATGAGCGGCAAGGTCGTCAGCCTGACCGACTACGGCGCGTTCGTCGAGCTGGAGCCTGGCGTCGAAGGCCTGATCCACGTCTCGGAGATGTCGTGGAGCAAGCGCGTCAAGCATCCGTCGAAGATCCTCAACGTCGGCGACAGCGTCGAGGCGATGGTCCTGGGCGTCGACCCAGGCGCGCGGCGGATCTCGCTCGGCCTCAAGCAGGTCGAGAGCAACCCGTGGCATGAGCTGTCGGAGAAGTACCCGATCGGCACGACGATCACCGGCAAGGTCCGCAACCTGACCGAGTTCGGCGCGTTCGTCGAGGTCGAGGAAGGGATCGACGGCCTGATCCACATCTCCGACATGTCGTGGAGCAAGCGGCTGAAGCAC
>Ga0207701_10005796_pt1 | contig 12368 bp, 10 predicted proteins | sample KBSSwiSSwithPhiX_FD_184294 | JGI IMG/M metagenome (GOLD analysis project Ga0207701, IMG submission 184294) | Switchgrass rhizosphere bulk soil microbial communities from Kellogg Biological Station, Michigan, USA, with PhiX - S5 (SPAdes) (version 2) | ecosystem: Environmental > Terrestrial >...
GCGCAGATCGAGGAGTTCAGGAAGATCGAGGCGACGGCGGGCCGGTTCATCCCGCGGTAGCCGGCGGGATGGCCCAGCACTACGACGGCGAGGATCCGAAGGAACCGGGTCCCTGGGGCTGGGCGTTGGGGACGTCGGTCATGGCTGCTGTCGGGGCTGGAATGGGCGTCGTCGGTTTCCTGGGTCCGCCGTGGCCGCCGGTGCTGGCGATGATCATCGTCGCGGCGGGGGCCGTCGGCGCGGGGTGGCTCGAAGCGATCCCCCGCGAATACGGGCTGCGCGCGTGGCTGCTGTCCGCGCTTTCGTGGTCGGCGCTCGGCGTCGTCCTGGCCGGTGCGACGATCTGGTACGCAGAGGGGAGGACCGAGCTCGTCACGAAGTACGAGCTCTTGATCCCGCTGCTGATCGCGCTGGCGCCGTTCGCCGTCATTCGCTTGATCGTGTGGGCGGCGACGCGAAAGCAGCGGCGCCTCACGATCGCCGACAATCCGTCATGGCAGGTGGGCGCCGTCGACGTCGTGCTGGCGGCGGCCGTGCTTGCGATGCCGATCGCCGGCTGGGCGGTCTCCCGCCCGCGCGTGGCCGCGGCGCAAGCGCTGTCCGAGAAGGTCCGCACCCACCACGTGCTGACGTTCGTGGTCGCGGCTCAGGGCACCACGCACGACGGGCAGCCCGTCGATCGCGCGACCGTCGACGATCTGTGCCGCCGCGCCGCCGCGGCCGATCCGGCCACCGTCGTCCGCGTCGAGGTGTCGAAGGACTCCGATCACGACGCGGCCGTCGGCGCCCTCACCGCCGCGCAGACCGCCGGCCTGCCGTTCGAATTGATCCGGCCGTGACGTTGACATAGCGGCGCCGCGCGTCGCTCGCGCAACCACGAATTCCAGCTTCGCTCCTTGACGGTCGAGATCCGCTTTGCTTCGATTGTCACCGTCGGAGGGAGCGCATGGGACATTCCTCGAGGGCGTGGCCGATCGCCGTGATCGCGCTGGCCAGTTGTCGAACACAGTCAGGCGAATCAGAAACCGTCGCGGCGTCCGCGCTGACGGCGACCACCGCGACGATCACCGTCTCGGTTCCACGCAACATCGACGTGGGAGGCTGCGTGCTCGCGGCCGGCAACAGCGTCACGCTGTTCGATCGCAGCGTCGTCTCCGACCCGATCTGCAACGTCGGCGGCGGCGGTACGACGATCGGTGTCGACGCCCGGACGGCCGCCGTGCTGACGCGGTCGGCGCTGGTGACGCGCGACCGGGCGTTCGTGAACGGCAAGGTCGAGACGACGGTGGCGGTGCAGAAGGCGCCGACCAGCACGATCGTCGGTCCCATCGACACACACGCGACGTTTGATCCGGTCGGCACCGAGACGAGGACGGTGGTATTCCCCGCCGCCCCGGACGTCGACGTCACGCTGGTGCCCGACCAGATCGCCAGCCGGGATCCGGGGCGCTATCGCAACCTCACGATCGCAACCCGCGCCCGCCTGAATCTGCGCAGCGGCACCTATTACTTCGAGAGCATGGGCGTGATCGAACCGCAGGCGGTGATCGCGCTGGACGAGCGATCCGGGCCCGTCGTCATCTACGTCAAGCAGCCGTTCGTTTTTCGCGGCGCGGTCGTGAGCAACATCGGTCAACCCGACTGGTTGATCGGTGTCACCGGGACGGGCACGGTCTCGATCGAGGCGCCCTTTCAAGGCAGCATCCTCGCGCCGGGCTGTCGCATCGTCATCGGGACGGGCGAAACCAGCCATTCCGGCGCATTCGCGGCGCGCGACATCGAGCTGCAGCCCGGCGTTCGCGTCACCTTCCGGCCGTCTTCCGAGCTGCGTCCGGGCTCGCGGCCGACCTGTCCGCTGACGGACGACTTCGTCGGGACCGCGCTTTCGCCCGCCTGGCGAACCTTCGATGTCGGCGCGCCGGCGGGCTCGACGGTGGTGAACAATCAGCTGCGGATCACCGGCGGCGGGCCGGGGCTGACCGGCACCAGGGACGGCGTGCGGTTCCTTCACCAGTCGGCGTCCGGCGACGTCGATCTCGCGGTCCAGGTCGCCAGCGTCGGGACCAGCTCCGGTTTCGGTGGCCTGATGCTGCGGTCCGACCTCAGCGCCGCGTCGGCGTTCGTGGCACTCGGCGTCTCCGGGAGCGGCGCGGTCAGCTTCAAGCGACGCACCGGCAGCGGCCAGACGGCGACGTCGCAGCAGGTCGCCGCGGCCACGCCACCGTTTCCCGTCTGGCTGCGCCTGTCGAAGGAAGGCACATCGGTGACGGCCTATCGAAGCACCGACGGGCTGACCTGGCAGGCTGTCGCAACGGCGACCGTCGCGTTCCCGTCCGCTTTTCACGTGGGCGTCGCATCCTCCTCCAGCGCCGCCGGCGCGTCGTCGCAGGCCGTGTTTCAAGGCTTCGGCGTTCCGTTCGCAGGCGACTGTGGGAAATGCGTCGCGGGAGGTTCGCCATGATCGCGGAACTGAAACGCGTCGCCTGGGTCGGTGGTCTCGCCGTCACCATGATCGCCTGCGGCCGGGCGGAACCGTCGTCGAAGGGCGGCACCGGCACGATCGACGGCGGCGCGGGCGGCGCGGGCGCTGATCCGCTGGTCATCGCCATCGCCATCACGCGCCCGCTGGCCGGCACGCCGCTGGACGGCGCCGTGCGCTTCCGCGGGATGACGTCGCGGGTCGAGGTCGTCGAGCGAGACGTCGCCACGAATCCGGCGACCGAAAAGATTCAAACGGTGTTCGCCATGCCGCTGCCGTTCGACATCCCCGTCCCGCCGCCGAACGTGCCCGTCGCGATCGCGGCCCTCGACGTGCCCGCCGGTTTCGTCACGCAAGTGCGGCTCCGGATCGATCAGCTGGCGGCCGTGAGGGCGGACGAGTCCGAGATTCCGCTTCCGGTTCCGGGCGGCACGCTGAAATTCGTTCCCGCGCAGCCGATCGCGGCGGCGCCCGATCAGGAGTCGGATCTTCTGATCCGCCTCGATCCCACCCAGCTCGTGACGAACACGTGTGGGAGCCCGGGCGTCGACACGGCCCGTTTGATCGGGATTCAGGTGACGCCGGTGGATGTGGCGACAGACATCACGCCGACCGCCCTGAACGTCTACTTCCGCGCCGGGACGTCGCCGTCGACGATCTCGACGGTGGTCAGCGGGTATGACGCCCGCGCGCGCATCGTCACCCAGTTCTCGACTGGCCTGGTCGGCCTGGAACTGCCGGCCGACCGGCTGCTGTCCGGCGCGATCTCGTACTTCGAGACGCGGCCGTCGGTCGAATTCGTGACCGTCGCGGCCAAACACGTGCTGTTCGACCATCAGGCGCCGAACGACACGATCGCGACGCTCGGGTATCAGCCGTATTTCACGAGCGCGACCTACCCGACCCACAGCTTCCAGACCGGGAACACGCGGCCGACCATCGCCATCATCGACACCGGCGCGACGCTGGACCACCCGGATCTGGCGCCCAACATCTGGATCAACGAGGGCGAGCTTCCCACGCAGATGCGCGCGGGCGGCGTTCCGAACGCGGGCTTCGATTTCGACGGCGACGGTGTCGTCACGTTCCGGGATCTCAACCTGCCGGGCCACCAGGCGCAGCTCGACGCCGTCGGCCTGGGAAAGCAACAGGGCGACCCGGCGATCGTGGACGCGCGCGATCTGCTGGCGGCGTTCTCCGATCACAGCGATCAGAACAACGCGGGGACGTTCGGCGACAACAACGGGTTCATCGACGATCTGGTGGGCTGGAACTTCGTGAACAACACGAACGACCCGACGCCGCCGACGACCACCGACACCATCATGAACGGCATCGGAGCCGTCAACCCGAACCCCGACGCCCACGGGCGCCAGGTCGCGGGCGTCGCGGTCGCCGTCGCCAACAACGGGGTCGGCACGGCCGGCGTGGCGCCGTTCGCGCGGGTGATGTTCCTCCGCGTGTGCAATTCGGACGAGGGTTGCCGGTCCGACCTGGTCGGGAGCGCGCTGGAGTACGCCGCGTCGAAGAGCGTCGACGTCGTCAACTACAGCGGCGGCCTCGCGTTTTTCAAGGCGGACTCGGACCTCTTTGCTGCGTCGGCGAACAACAGCCAGCGCGCCTTCGATTGCAGGAGCGAGGCCCAGCCGAAAGCGCCCGACGTGATCGCCCGGCTGCGCGGCGACGACGAGAAGCTCTGGCAGCGCCACAACAACGCGTTCCTCGTGACGAAAGCAGCGGGCAACTGCGGTCTGCTGCTCTCAAACGCGACGCGGCCGCGGATCTTCGGAAGCGGGATCGGCGTTCCCAACGTGACCAACATCGTGGTCGTGGCCGGCATGAACAACGTCACGACCTTGGGGCTCAGATCTGCTTCGGACGCGCCGTCGTCCAACGTCGGCGCGGACGTCGTCGACATCGGCGCGCCCGGCACGAACGTTCCGACGGTCGGCACGGGACCGACAGCCCGCTTTTCGGGAAGCGGCTCCTCCTTCGCGGCGCCTTTCGTGGCGGGAACGGCTGCCCTCATGCTGTCGGCGACGCCGTCGCTGCGTGGCCAGTGGGGGGCGTTGCGGAATCAGATCCTCGCGAACGCGGACAAGAATGCCGTCCTCCCGGACCAGGCCGGCAGGCCGGCGACGGCGACGATCCGGGACGGGAACCGCCTGAACGTCTGTCAGGCCGTTCAGAACGGCGCCTGCCCGCACCCGTACAACCTGCCGGGTGCCGGCGTGTTTGACGGCGGGGGTCAGGGGCCGACCACCGACGCAAGCACCTGCGACGCCGTGACCACGTGCCCCGTAGGCCAGGTGTTCGATCCGGTACACTGTCGATGCGGGGTGCCGGTTGAATGAAGCGCGCAGTCCTCACCTTGATACTCGCCGCGAGTGGCGGGATTGCCGGATGCGACAAGCAACCCGCGTCGTGCATGGTCAACGAGGACTGCAGCGAGCGCTTCTACTGCGATGCGCCCCTGGCCAGCACCAGCGACCTGAGCTGCGTCGTGGCGCAGCCCGGCGTCTGTCGGCCTGAGGACAGCTCCACGTACGACGCGCCCTGCGCCGACCACAGCGATTGCAAGCTGCGCGGGTTCCTGTGCGGATCCGGCGCCCAGATGTGCACGACGTTCTCGTGCCTGACGGATCCGGGATTCGTGGTGCGGCCCGAGGACTGCCAATCGGGCTGCACGTTCGGCCGGCGCAACTACACGTGTGTCGGGTGCTTCTGTCCCGCGCAGTGCACGCCCGTCGACGCGGCGTCACCCGACGGTCCGTGACCCGTCGCGGGCGCGGCTTCATTGTGCCACCAGCACCTCGACGTTGACGTCGTCGTAGATGCGGGCGGCGTGCAGGCGGCCGGTCGGGCCGCGTTCGTAGATCGCCAGGCCGGCCTGCGGGGCCATCGCGCGCTTGCCGAAGCGGACGGCGTTGAATTCGATCGCGCAGATCTTGCCGTCGTCGGTGATGGTGGCGTGGTCGATGCCGATGCCGCCGGCGCCCAGGATCTGCGTCATGAACTTGCGCAGCTCGGCCTGGCCGCGGTGAACCCAGGGCTCGCCGGACGGTTCGCGGAAGTAGCCGTCGGGTTCGAAGGCCGCGACGATGGCGTCGACGTCGCCGGCGGCGAGGGCGCGCTGGTAGTCGGCCACGGCGCCGTCGGCGTGCGCGTTCTGATCGCGCGGCAGCAGCGGCGCGCGAACGCGGTGGTGGCCTTCCAGCGGCCAGAACGAATGGTAGACGCGCAGCGCGCGCACGCGCCCGGCGGGCGCGTCCTCGCCGACGACGGCGATGGGGAGATTCACGTCGTGGCCCTCGTGGCGGAGGTGAAGCGTCGCCTCGACGACCGTGCGGCCGGCGGCGCGCGTGACGGGGCCGGGCGTCAGGCGCGCGGCGCGCGCGGCCAGCCAGGCGTAGCGCTCGGCGACGAAGCGATCGAGCGCGTCCGCGCCGCGCACGGCGCCCGCGAACGGATCGTCGATGGCTGGCGCGTCGGAGAAGGTGGCGGCGATGGCGGGGCGATCGCCTGCGATCAGGCGGGCGAGGTATGCCTCGGTCGCGTTCGCGCCCGTCGGTTGCGACGGTGCGGCGCCGCTGTGCGCGCAGCCGGCGAGGATCGCGATCGCCCAGGGGAGGCGGGCCCTCACCCTAACCCTCTCCCGAAGACGGGAGAGGGGACCGGAGCTGCGCGGGGAGAGGGGACCGGAGCTGCGCGGGGAGAGGGGATCAGATCCTTGCGGCATGGGTTTGGTCGCCTCCCCCTTTCTGATATGTCTCGGGGCAGATTTTTCCAAGGAGACTTCGACATGAAACGCGCCACGATGGCTCTGCTCGTCCCGATGCTGCTCGCCGCCGGCACTGCCGGCGCGCAACCGAAACCCGCCGCGGCTCCGCCCCCTGCGCCGCCGCCGCCCGCCGCCGCCCCCGCGACGCCGCCGCCGGCCGCGAAGGCTGCCGTCGCACCGACCGCGCCGACGCCCGCTGCCGCTCCTGGCGCCAAGCCTGCCGCCCCGCCGGCCGCCGCCGCGCCCGCGGCGCCGCCGCCTGCGCCGAAGCCGGCCGCGGAGCTCGACACCTTCAAGGTCTTTCTCGGCAAGTGGAAGTGCGACGGCAAGGCGTTCGCCAGCCCGCTGTCGCCGACCGAGCACGGCGTGAAGGGAAGCGCCGAGGCCAAGCTGATCGTCGACAACTTCTGGCAGTCCTTCACGTACGAGGAGAAGAAGACGAAGGAGCATCCCGGCCTGAAGGTCAACGGCGTGTGGGGATTCGACCAGGGGTCGAAGCGCTTCGTGCGCGCCGGCGCCGGCAACCACGGCGAATGGGACACCGCCAGCGCGCCCGGCTGGGAGGGCGACAAGCTGACGTGGACGGGCGAGCTGTCCGGCCCGATGGGACGCGTCCCGTTCCATCACACGTTCACGAAGAAGAGCGACAAGGAGTGGACGCACACGCTGGAGCTGCGACTGCCCGACGGCAAGTGGATCCCCGCCGAGGAAATCACCTGCAAGAAGTAGTGCCCGCGGCACGCCCTCCGCAGTAACCTGATCGCACTAACGTTACGGGCGTTCGGGAAGGAGTGCTTATGCGGACACCGGCGAGCTTTCGGATCGCCTTCGGACGAATCGCCTTCGGACTTGGCGCCATCCTCGCCGCCGCGGCCGGTTCGTCCGGCTGCGGCTCCAACAAGGGCAACGGCGGCTGCCCGCCCGGCGAGGACCTGTGCGGGTCGTACTGCCAGCACCTGTTCTCGTCGGCGTGCACCTGGCCGACGGACTTCCTGGCCTGCGCAAACTCGTGCCGGGCCGCCGCGGCGATGGTCCCGGCGGACTGCATGGACGCGTGGTCGGCCGCGCTCTCGTGCGGCAGCTGCGCGGCGATCCAGTGCGCCCATCGGACGTGCATCGACAACGGCAGCGTCTGCGTCGACCAGTCCTCCATGGTCCTGGGCTGCGACGCGGAGGCCACGGCCTTCCAGGCCTGCGCCGGCGCCTGCCTGGCAAGCCCCGTCACTTCCTCCTCGGGCGGCGGCTCGCCTGACGGCGGCTCCCAATCGAACGAGATCACCACCTCGCGCTGCGCTTGCCCCGCCACCCTGGCACCAGGGGCGCCAGCCGGCGCCGCCTGCGTCACCGCCTCGGACTGCGCGCAGATCTGCTGCGGCTGCGCAACGGGGCACGGAAAATTCGTCGTCCGCAGCTGCGCGAACGGGCAGTGCCTGGGCGACCCGGAAGCGTGCGCGGCGGCTGCCGGGGACTTCCTGGTTGCCAGTTTCTGCGAGGGCTAAACCGACCCGCGCGGTGCGCAAAAGTGAGCTGTTCCGCTTCGTTCGCGCGTCGGTTTGGGCGATAATGCCAGCCTCATGTCCGTCGGGATTCGAGGCCGCTTATTCACGCTTGGAGCCGTCTTCGCGACGGTCCTGGGGGCGGTGTTGCTGTGCGCCGCGACAGCGCACGCGCAGGACAAGCCGGTCGACCCCAAGGTGGCGGCCAAGGAGCACTACGCCAAGGGGACGTCGTTCTACGACCTCGGTCGTTACGACGAGGCCGTCAAGGAATTCGAGGCGGCCTACCAGCTGAAGAACGATCCCGCCTTCCTCTACAACCTGGCGCAGTCATACCGCCAGGCGGGCAATCACGAGCGGGCTGTGCACTTCTACAAGACGTACCTGCGCTACGTCCCGAACGCGAAGAACCGCGCCGACATCGAGGACAAGATCAAGGCGGAGGAAAAACTGGTCGGCAGCGGCGGCCCGGGCACGACGCCGCCGCCGGTGACGACCACGCCGCCGCCGGGGACGACCACGCCGCCCCCGCCCGGTGGCGAGCCGACGGTCGTGGTCCCGCCCCCGGGCAATCCGCCGCCGCCCGGCTACGCGCCGCCGCCCGGCTACACGCCGCCGCCCGGCAACCCACCGCCGCCCGGTTACACGCAACCGCCCGCCGCGACCGCGTCCGATCCGGGCCGCAAATTCCGCATCGCCGGGATGGCGACCGCCGGCGTGGGCGCGGTCTTCACCGTGCTCGGAATCGTCGAATGGCGGCGCGCCGTGAAGGCGTCCAGCGACATCGAAGACGCCGCTGTCTCCGGGATGTCGTTCGATCCGGCCGTCGAGGATCGTGGCAAGTCCGCGGAGACGCTGCAGTGGGTGTTCTACAGCGTGGGCGCGCTCGCCGTTGCCGGCGGCGTCGGCCTCTATTTCTACGGCCAGCGCGTCACCGCCGCAGAGACGACGACCTGGCGGGTCTCGCTCGCCCCGAACCTCGCGCCGGGCCAGGGCGGCGCCACACTCCGGATCTCCTTCTGACCATGCGCACGCGCCTCTCCGCCATCCTGATCGCAACCGCGCTTCCGCTGGCCCTCGCCGTTGCCTGCGGGTATTCGCCCAACCCCGCAAACGGCGAGCTGCACTGCGGATCGTCGAACACCTGCCCGGAAGGCTACTCGTGCATGAGCGGCCGCTGCTGGAAGGACGGCGCCGCGGGCAGCACCGGCACTGGCGGCAGCGGCGGCTCCACAGGCAGAGGCGGGACGACGGGCACCGGCGGTAGCTCGCAGGTGGACCGGTTCATCGGCACCTGGAGCTTCGTCCTCCCGAGCACGCGCATGATCAGCTGCACCGACGGCTACACCGAGAACAAGGAATGGTCGGGGCTGGGCGAGATGTTCGTCGTGACGGCGGGTGGCAGCGCCGCTTTGAGGACGCACTACTACTGCGATTGGGATCTGAATCTCGGCAGCGACACCTCGACCTTGATCAAGCCAGGCCAGACCTGCTCGCTCACCGAGACCTCCCTCATGCCGCCTGTCACGTATACCTGGCACGGTATGCTCTTCACGCTCTCGACCACCAACGGTGGAGCCGGCACGCTGGCCGCCGACATCCCCTACGACTATTCGTCTACCGCCGGCAGCGGGTCGTGCATGATGCACTTCACCGGAAGCATGGCCAAGAACTGACCGCCCTGACCCCGAGAGGATCCGACCCATGAGCGCCGACGGCGCAGCACCGACCCCGCCGAGCCCACCGTCAGGTGGCAACCGCATCCCGATCGCGATCGAGGAGGAGATGAAGTCGGCGTTCATGGACTACGCCATGAGCGTCATCGTCTCGCGCGCGCTGCCCGACGCGCGCGACGGCCTCAAGCCCGTTCACCGCCGCATCCTGTACACGCAGCACGGCCTGAACAACACCTGGAACCGCTCGTACATCAAGTGCGCGCGCGTGGTCGGCGACGTTCTGGGCAAGTACCACCCGCACGGGGACACCGCCGCGTACGACGCGCTGGTGCGCCTCGCGCAGGACTTCAACATGCGCTACATGCTGATCGACGGCCAGGGCAACTTCGGCTCCGTCGACGGCGATCCGCCGGCCGCGTACCGGTACACCGAGTGCCGGATGCGGAAGATCGGCGGCGAGCTGCTGTCCGACATCGACAAGGAGACCGTCGACTTCCAGCCGAACTACGACGACAAGGAGACGGAGCCGACGGTGCTGCCGGCGCGCTTCCCGAACCTGCTGGTCAACGGCGCCGCTGGCATCGCGGTCGGCATGGCGACCAACATCCCGCCGCACAACCTGACCGAGGTGATCAACGCGACCATCGCGCTCTCCAAGAAGCCCGACATCACCACCGAGGAGCTGATGGAGATCGTGCCCGGTCCGGACTTTCCGACGGGCGGGTTCATCTTCGGACGCAACGGCATCCGCCAGGCCTACGAGCACGGGCGCGGCGCCGTGCTGATGCGGGGCCGCACGACGGTCGAGGAGCACCCGAAGACGGGGCGCAAGTCGATCGTCGCGACCGAGATCCCGTACCAGGTGAACAAGGCGCGCCTGATCGAGAAGATCGCCGAGCTGGTGCGCGACAAGAAGATCGAGGGCATCGCCGACATCCGCGACGAGTCCGACCGCGACGGCATGCGCATCGTCGTCGACCTGAAGAAGGACGCCGTCCCGGAGATCGTCCAGAACAATCTCTGGAAGATGACGCAGCTGCAGGAGTCGTTCGGCATCAACATGCTGGCGATCGTCGAGGGACGCCCGCAGATCCTGTCGCTGAAGCAGGCGCTGCATCACTACCTCGGCCACCGCCGCGACGTGGTCACGCGGCGCACGCAGTTCGATCTGCGCGAGGCGCGCGATCGGATGCACATCCTGGAAGGGTTGAAGATCGCCGTCGACAACATCGACGCGGTCATCGACCTGATCCGATCGTCGAAGGACACCGACGCCGCCAAGACGGGCCTGATGCAGAGCTTCGACCTGTCGCCGCGGCAGGCGCAGGCGATCCTGGACATGCGTCTGGCCAAGCTGACCGGCCTGGAACGCGAGGCGCTGATCGCCGAGATCAAGGAGGTCGGCGCGCTGATCGCGCGGCTGGAGGAGATCCTGGGGAGCGAGGTCAAGCTGATGGAGGTCGTCATCGGCGAGCTGGAGGAGATCAAGAAGGAGTACGGCGACGAGCGCCGCACCCAGGTGTCCGACGAGGACGTCGGCGAGATCGACGTCGAGGACATGATCGCGCCCGAGGAGATGGTCGTCACCGTCACCCACGGCGGCTACATCAAGCGCAACCCGAAGACGCTGTACCGCGCGCAGCGGCGCGGCGGCCGCGGCATCACCGGCGCGTCGACGCACGAGGAAGACTTCGTCGCCCAGCTGTTCGTCGCGTCGACGCACGACACGCTGCTGATGGTGACCAACAAGGGGCGCGCCTACTCGAAGAAGGTGTGGGAGGTCCCGCAGGCGGGCCGCACCGCCAAGGGCAAGGCGTTCGTGAACCTGATCCCGCTGCAGGAGGGCGAGCGCGTCGTCGCGCTGCTGCCCGTGCGCGAGTTCTCCGAGGGCGCGTTCGTCGTCATGGCGACGCGGCTCGGGCAGATCAAGAAGACGTCGCTGGACGCGTTCGGCAACATCCGCGTCTCCGGCATCATCGCGCTGACCATCGCCGATGACGACGCGCTGGTCAGCGTGCGCATCACCGAGGGCGCGTCGGACCTGCTGCTGGGCACGCGCAACGGCTGGGCGATCCGCTTCCGCGAGGAGAACGTCCGCCCGATGGGGCGGTCGGCGCGCGGCGTACGCGGCATCCGGCTGCGAGACGGCCAGGACGCCGACCACGTCGTCGGCATGGCGGTCATCCCGCGCGAGGAGCCGGCCACCCTGCTGACGGTGTGCGAGAAGGGCTACGGCAAGCGCACGCCGACGTCCGACTACCCGACCAAGAACCGCGGCGGCAAGGGCGTCATCACCATCAAGACCACCGAGCGCAACGGCAAGGTGGTCGGGCTGCGTCTCGTCACCGACGCCGACGACCTGATGTTGATCACCGACGGCGGCAAGCTGATCCGCATGCCCGTCGACGGCGTCCCGACCATCGGCCGCAACACGCAAGGCGTGCGCCTGATCCGTCTGGAGCAGGCGGAGGGCGAGAAAGAGGCCGAGAAGGTGGTCGCGATGGAGCGCATCGCCGAGAAGGAAGAGGGCGAGCGCGAGGTGTCGCCCGAGGTCGCGGCGGCGCGGGCAGAGGCTCAGGCGGAGCCGCTGGTCGAGGAAGATCTGGGAGACGAGGGCGAAGCTGACGCGGACGACGGTGAGGGCGAGGGCGACGACGGCGACACCGAGAACTAGTGGTACCTTCCCGGTAGCCGATGGCGACCAACCCCGGTAACAAGCGCGCGCGCTCGGCCAGCCTGTTCGAACGGGCGCAGGCGCTGTTCCCGGGGGGCGTGAACTCGCCCGTGCGCGCGTTCAAGGCGGTGGGCGGCTCGCCCGTGTTCATCGAACGCGGCGTGGGCGCGTCGGTGTTCGACGCCGACGGCAACCGTTACCTCGACTTCGTCGGGTCGTGGGGACCGCTGATCCTGGGACACGCCGATCCCGACGTCGTCGT
>Ga0207701_10005797_pt1 | contig 12368 bp, 10 predicted proteins | sample KBSSwiSSwithPhiX_FD_184294 | JGI IMG/M metagenome (GOLD analysis project Ga0207701, IMG submission 184294) | Switchgrass rhizosphere bulk soil microbial communities from Kellogg Biological Station, Michigan, USA, with PhiX - S5 (SPAdes) (version 2) | ecosystem: Environmental > Terrestrial >...
GCGTCGGGATTGAGCGACTCCCGATGGCGGAAGAGGGCGATGACGAGCGCGAGGCCGACGGCGGCTTCCGCCGCCGCAACGGTCATCACGAAAAAGACGATGATCTGTCCGTTGACGTCGCCGTTGTGACGGCCGAAGGCGACGAAGGACAGGTTCACGGCGTTCAGCATGATCTCGATCGAGAGCAGGATCGTGATCAGGTTGCGGCGCAGGAAGACGCCGGCGACGCCGAGCGAGAACAGGACGGCCGAGACGATCAGGTAGTGGCTGAGAGGAATCACTGCGGCTGTTCCTCCTTCCGGGCGAGAACGACCGCGCCGACCATCGCGACGAGAATCAGCACCGACGTCGCCTCGAACGCGAAGGCATGACGCTGGAAGAGCACCTTGCCGACCTCGCGAACCGAGCTGACGGTGGCGCTGCCTGATTTGCCGCCCACCGGCGTATCGAAATCAGAGGCGCGCGTCAGGGCCCAGCCAAGCTGCGCGACGAGCAGCAGCGCGAGCAGCGATCCGAACCGCGTCACCGCAGGATGTCGCAGCGGATGCGTCCGATCGTATTCGGCGCCGTCTTCCTTCGCCGCGTTCAGCAGCATGACCACGAAGAGGAAGAGCACCATGATGGCGCCGGCGTAGACGATGATCTGCGTCACCGCGGCGAAGGGGGCATCGAGGCCGATATAGAGCCCGGCGAGCGCGCCGAACGACGCGATCAGCAGCATCACGCTGTACATCGGGTTGCGCTGCCCGATGACGAGTGCGGACGCGAGAATCGCCAGCCCCGCGAAGGTGTAGAAGGCGATGGTCTCAGGCATTGAAGTAGAGCACCAGGGCGGCGGTAATGAGCAGGTTCACGACCGACGCCGGGAACAGGAACTTCCAGCCGAACGCCATCAGCTGGTCGTAGCGGTAACGTGGCAGCGTCCAGCGCATCCAGATGTAGAAGAAGAGGATCCCGGCGACTTTGGCGATGAAGACCATCCAGCCCAGCCCGTAGTGCTCGATGAGCGGATCGAGCGGCGTGTAGAACGGCAGCAGCCCCCGCCACCCGCCCAGATACAAGCTCGTGGCGACGCCCGACATCGTCACCATGTTGATGTATTCAGCCTGCGGGAAGAGGGCGAAACGGACGGAGCTGTATTCGGTGTTGTAGCCGGCCACCAGTTCCTGTTCCGCTTCCGGGAAGTCGAAGGGCGCCCGGTTCGTCTCGGCAATGCCGGCGATCATGTAGATGATGAAGCCGACCGGCTGCACGAAGATGTACCAGCGCGAGAGGAAGCCCAGCCAGGTGCCGGCCTGCGAATCCACGACTTCGCGCAACGACAGTGAGTTCGCCAGCAGAATCACCGCCGCCAGCGCCGTCGCGTACGACAGCTCGTAACTGATCATCTGCGCCGACGCGCGCAGTCCGCCGAAGAGCGAGTACTTGCTGTTCGACGACCAGCCGGCGAGGACGATGCCGTAGACGCCCATCGAGGTCACGGCGAAAACCACGAGCACGCCGACGTTGACGTCGGAGATGCCAAGGTTGATCGGCTCCTTCAAGAGGCCGAACAACGTGGTCTGCGCGCCGAACGGCACCGTGGCAAAGGCGGTGAACGCAGCGACCACCGACAGCACCGGCGCGAGCGTGAAGAGGATCTTGTCGGCGCCCTTCGGCGTCAGCTCCTCCTTGAACAGCAGCTTGAGAATGTCGGCGAAGGGCTGCAGCGAGCCGTGAAACCCCACCAGGTACGGGCCGTAGCGCTGCTGCATGAAGCCCATGATCTTGCGTTCGGCCAGCACCAGGATGGCCGAGGCGATGATCAGCGCGTTGAACGCGATGAACACAATCGCGCCGTACACCGCGAAACGAAGAATGGTCTCGGAATCCATGCCTGCGGTCAGTGATGCACGAGGACGGGCGTTTTCGCCCGCCACTCGGATGGCAGCGTGCAGCGCCCTTCGCGTACGTGTGCTTCGAATTCGTGCTTGAACAGCTTCAGTGTCGTCAGCACGGGCGTCGCGGCGGCATCACCGAACGCGCAGAGCGTCTTGCCGACGATGTTGTTGGCCACACCGAACAGCAGGTCGATATCCTTCGGCCGCCCTTCCCCGCGCTCGATGCGCTGAAGCAGCTTGTAGAGCCAGTCGCCGCCTTCGCGGCACGGCGTGCACTTGCCGCACGACTCGTGGCGATAGAAGTGCAGCAGGTTCATCGCCAGCCACACCATGCAGACGCTCTCGTCGAGGACGATCAGCCCGGCGGAACCGAGCAGTGAGCCGGCCTTGGCGACCGCATCGAAACTGGCCGGGGTGTCGAGCTGTTCGTCGAGCAGCAACGGCACCGAGGAGCCGCCCGGGATGATCGCCTTGAACTTCTTGCCGTTCAGCATCCCCTGCGCGTACTGCTCGCCGTAGATCAGCTCACGCAGCGTCGTGTGCATCGACGCTTCGTACACGCCGGGCCGCTTGACATGGCCGCTGATGCAATAGAGCTTCGGGCCGCCGTTTTTCTCGGGCCCCTGCGCCGCGAACCATTCCGGCCCGTTGAGGACGATGAGCGGGACGTTACAGAGCGTCTCGACGTTGTTGACCGCCGTCGGGCACTGATAGAGACCGGCGACCGCGGGAAACGGCGGCTTCAGCCGCGGCTGCGCCCGCTTGCCTTCGAGCGACTCGATGAGCGCGGTCTCTTCGCCGGCTTCATAGGCGCCGGCGCCGCGGTGCACGTAGACGTCGCAGTCGAAGCCGCTGCCGAAAATGTTCTTCCCGAGATAGCCGGCCTTGTACGCCTTCTCGATCTCGGCCTCGAGCAGCTGCTGGACGTGGTAGAACTCGCCGCGGATGTAGATGTAGGCGACCTTCGCGCCGATGGCGTAGCAGCCGATGGCGCAGCCTTCGATCAGCAGGTGCGGGTTCCGCTCCATGAGCACGTGATCCTTGAACGTGCCCGGCTCGCTCTCGTCGGCATTGCAGGCGATGTACTTCGCCTTCGGCGTGTCCTTCTGCACGAACTGCCACTTCATGCCGGTCGGGAATCCGGCGCCGCCGCGCCCGCGCAGTCCGGACGCCTTCACCTGCTCGATGATGTCGTTCGGCTTCAGCGTCAACGCCTTGCGCAGCGCTTCGTAGCCACGCAGGTGCTGGAGATAGAAATCCAGCGTGTACGACTCGCGCTGCCGAACGTGCGATGTGAGGACTGGCTGAAAATCCATCTGGTGTGCCTGCAGGTCCGCCTAAAGGCAGACACTACGACTATTTTTCCACGTGCAGGTGGCAACCCGTGAACGCCGCCGGCCCGCGTGTCTTGATCTGCTCGATGAAATCCTTCACCTGCTCGGGGGCCAGCCGCTCGTGCCAGTCGTCGTTGACCATGACGACCGGCGCGCGATCGCACGCTCCGAGGCATTCCACTTCAATCAGCGTGAACGTCCCGGTCGGATCGGTCTGGCCCGGCTGGATACCGAGCGTCTTCACCATCTCCTCGGTCACGCGCTCGGCCCCGAGCAGCGCGCACGAGAGCGTGCGGCAGACGTTGAGCACGTACTTCCCCACCGGCTTCGTATAGAACATCGTGTAGTACGACACGACGTCTTCGACATCAGCGGCGCTGCACCCGATCTGCGTCGCCACGTGCCGCATCGCCGCCCCGGTCAGGTATCCCTGCTGCTGCTGCGCGAGGTAGAGCGCGTAGAGAATCGCCGACTTCCGCTGCTCGGGCGGATAGTGAGTGACGTTGACGTCGAACTTCGCCTGGTTCTCGGGGGTGTAGGCGAACTCCTCGCCCGCGTCCGCCAGCTGCCGTTCCGACTTGTGGAACTTCGCCGGCGCGTATTCCATGTGTGGATGAAAGCTCACCGGTCGCAGTCTCCCATGACAACGTCGCTCGACCCGATCACGGCGACCACGTCGGCGATGAGCCCGCCGCGGACCACCGCCGGCAGCGCCTGAATGGCCATGAACGACGGCGCGCGCATCTTCACGCGCCACGGCCGGTTCGTCCCGTCCGACACGACGTAACACCCGTGCTCGCCACGCGGCCCCTCGATGGGGACATAGGCATCACCAGCCGGCACGGTAAAGCCCTGCGAATAGATCAGGAAGTGCTGAATCAGCGCTTCCATCTCCGTGTAGACCTTGTCCTTCGGCGGCGGCACCACGCGCGAGTCATCGCAGGCCCAGACGCCGAAGGGCGTGATGCGCTTGATCGCCTGCTTCGCGATCTTGACGCTCTCCCGCATTTCCGCCATCCGTACGCGGTAGCGCGCGAAGACGTCCCCTTCCGTCGCCGTCGGCACGTTGAACTCGTAGGTCTCGTAGCCGGTGTATGGGAAGTACTTGCGGACGTCGTAGTCGGTCCCCGCGGCGCGGGCGATGGGACCGAGCAGGCCCCACTGCTGCGCCATGTCGAGCGTCACCACGCCGACGCCCTGCGTGCGCCGCTTGAAGACGTCGTTCTTGGTCAGCAGCCCTTCGAACTCGTCGATCTTGGGGGGAAACCGCTCGAGGAATGCGTTCACCGCTTCATGGAAGCCGCGCGGCAGGTCCTCGCGCAGGCCGCCGATCCGGATGTAGCTCGGGAAGAAGCGGAATCCGGCGATGAGCTCGTTGATGTTCAGCAGCAGCTCGCGCTCGCGGATCGCGTAGAAGAGCATCGAGACGGCGCCAATCTCCATCGCATGCGTGCCGAGCCAGATCAGATGGCTGGCCAGACGCTGCAGCTCGGCGATCAGGACGCGGATGTCCTTCACCCGCTGCGGCATCTCGAGCCCGAGCAGCTTCTCCACACACAGCGCGTAGGACAGGCTGTTCGACTGCGCACCGAGGTAATCCATCCGCTCGACGAGCGGAATGACCTGCTGCCACTTCTTCTGCTCGGCGGTCTTCTCGATCCCGGTGTGCAGATACCCGATCGTCGGGGTGACGTTGTGGATCACTTCGCCATCGAGCTCCAGCACCAGGCGCAGCACGCCGTGCGTGCTGGGGTGCTGTGGCCCCATGTTGACCGTCATGGTTTCCGTACGCAGTTCGGCCATCTACAGGTACGTCGCTTGTCAGAAGGAAGGAGTTAGGAGATAGAAGAAAGATTGCATTCTGTCTCCGTCCCCCTTCTGGTGATCAATTCGTGGCGCGGCGCTTCACGCGATCGCGCTCCATATTCGCCCTGAACTCTTCTTCGCTGACTTCGAGCGGCTCGTACGTCTGCGCCGCCTTGCGGATCTGTACGGGGTAATCCTTGCGTGCCGGATGCCCTTCCCAGTCTTCCGGCATCAGCAGTCTGCGCAGGTCGTTGTGCCCGTCGATCAGAATGCCGAACATGTCCCAGACTTCGCGTTCCAGCCAGCCGGCAGCCAGCCACACACTCTGCACCGTCGGCACCGACCCGTTGTTGCCGACCCGCACCTTGAGGCGCAGCCGCGCCCGATGCTGAATCGACAGCAGGTGATACACCACTTCGAAACGCGGCTCGCGCGGGAAGTAGTCCGCCGCGGTGATCTCTGTCAGCACGCTGAACTTCAGCGACGGCGTGTCGCGCAACGCCCGGCACGTGTCGACGAGACGGTCCCCGGGGACGTAAATCGTCGGCATGTCGATACTGGCGCCCACGTCAAACGCGACACCTGAAACGAGTGGGGCCAGGGTGCTGATGATCGAGGAGGAGTCCATGGATTGGATCAATGCCCAATGCTCAATGCCGAATGCTCAATGCCCAAAAGACCGTCGAGCGGGACGCAACTGCGGCACGCTTGGGCATTGGGCATTCTGAATTGAGCATTGAGCATTGTTCCGTTACTAGGCCCGTGACCGCGCGATCTTCTCCTGCAGCTGCACGATTCCGTAGATGAGCGACTCGGGACGCGGCGGACAGCCAGGCACGAAGACGTCCACCGGCACGACCTGGTCGACGCCCTGAACGATGGCGTAGTTGTCGAACACGCCACCCACGGAGGCACAGGCGCCCATCGAAATCACCCACTTCGGATCCGGCATCTGGTCGTAGACCCGCCGCATCGCCGGCGCCATCTTCCGCGACAGACGTCCGGCAACGATCATCAGGTCCGACTGGCGGGGCGACCCGCGGAATACCTCGGCGCCGAACCGGGCGATGTCATAGCGGCTGGCCGCCATCGCCATCATCTCGATGGCGCAGCAGGCCAGACCGAATTGCGCCGGCCAGATCGCGGAGCGACGTGCCCACTGCGCGACCTTCTCCATCGTCGTCGTCAGAATGGGAATTTCGTAGTCGAATCCGAGGCCGTGCGGGTCGTTCTGAGCCATGAGTGTCCGGTACTACGCGGCCTTCTGCTGCTGCGCGCGGGCGCGCTTCGCCGAGGCCGGGCCCCAATCGAGGACACCCTTGCGCCAGACGTAGACGTAGCCGACGAGCAGAATCAGGAAGAAGGTCAGAATCTGGAAATAGCCGAACCACCCGAGGTCGCGCAGCGAGAGCACCCACGGATAGAGGAACGCGATCTCGATGTCGAAGAGCAGGAAGATCATCGCGACGAGGTAGAACTTGACCGAGTGGCGCTCACGCGCATCGCCAACGGCCGGCATCCCGCACTCGTACGGCGCCAGCTTCTCCGGCGTCGGATTTTTCGGACCGAGCAGCAGCGACAGCCCGATCATCGTCCCGGCAAATCCGATTCCGAGACCAAACATGATCAGTACGCCGAGCCAGCCGTTCATGTGCCTCTCAGGACCACGGGAAGGGACGTCGATGAACACACTTCGCACGCACGCACGAACAGCGTGCTTGTGAAGAGTTTCCCAAACCTCACCATGCTATAGAAGCCGTCAGAAAACGTCAATTCGGAAGCGGGTCCCTTTCCCACTCGTAGCCCGCTTCCGTGCTCAGCCGCGCGTCGTCGACCGGTTGTCCCATCGAGAAGTGATAGAGGCTCTGCCACTCGGCGTGCCTCGCGTCGAACTCGCCGGCTCCGCGACTCTCGTCGGTCGCTGACTTCAGTCCCAGCAGCTCGTGCACCGCATCGTCGTAGTAGCAGCCGATGCCGGTGCCGCGCGCGCCGGCAGCTTCGGCTTCGAGATAGAGCACCTGCCCTATCAGGCCGGCTTCCCAGAACAAGCGACGGTAGAACCAGTCTCCTCGAGTCCGCAGCGAGGAACCCACCCTGCCGATCATCGCGAGACTGAAGAACCCCTCGCCGGCGATGTCCTGATCGCACGACACGCGCGTAGCCGGCCAGGTCATGTCGAACGGCAGCAGGAAATGGAGCTCACCGTCGTGGAGCGCTCCAGCTGTCGCAGCGACCGCCTCCCAGATGAACTGCGGCCGCATCGCGCTGCGCCATTCCGCGGCCGCCGACGGATCGCGAAGGAAGGCATAGATGCCAGGGGCCAGTCCGTCCACCCGATGGACGAACAGAGCCAGATGAACGTGCGGAGGCCAGGGAACTGAGTCCCACGGACACCGCGACGGCCGCAGGCGCGACAACATCGCGCCGAAGGCGGCGACGGGCAATGTGGATCGCCCGTCGAATCCGACGGCGCTCCGACGTTGCAGCAGCAGCCGCCGGGCGGGCAGCGTCGGCCGCGCGGGCGTGGTTCGATCGGACTCGATGCCGGCGCTGAAGACCTGGCCGCCAGCAAGTCCCACACGGTCGGCGCCAGCCAGGCCGCCCGGACACGTGGTCGCCGACGCCACGGCATCGATGACGGGCCATTCGACATGTCCGCCACTCAATCGGTTCGCGCGGCCGCTCCACGTTCCATCCCGCGCCGATTCGATCAGTCGCTCACGAGCGTACCGATCGACTTCATCGGCCGGATCCTGAGGGATGCCACTTTGGTACGCCGGATCTTCAGACCGCGAGTCCATGGCACGTGAGGCGAGCCCGCCTTGAGAGGGCGCCGCTTTCGTGATCAACGCGACGCACTCGGCGAACTCCCGTTCGGCGTTGGCGAAATCATCGGCGCGATCCACGCCGAGCAGCGACGCGATGTCCGCGTCGGACCAGTCGGTCAGCAGCTGCATCTGCCATCCAAGCCGAGCCGCCGAGAGACGCATGGCGCCGATCGCATGTCCCAGATCGTGCTGGCAGTAGCGGAAGGCGCGCTCTCCGTACTTCCACGCCTCGCGCCAGAAGATCGAGGTGAGCCCGACGAGCAGGCGTTGATCGTTCGACGCCGGCTCCATCCGGCCTGCAACCTCGCCTGCCGGGGCCAGAAGGCCCCGGCCTGCGAAGACGCACCGCTCTTCGAGTGCGTGCTCGCGCGGCGCGTAGTGACACACGCGGCCGTTCCAGACGATGTAGGCCTCGGTGGGATGGAGATTACCGCTGGAGGGATTGACCCGCAGGGCCCAGCGGTTGGACTGATACTGCTTCCACGCGGAGAGTCCCATCGCACATCTGAGCAGCTCGGCGACCGTCCCGAGGTCGAACGGTAATGGCGGCGCGGAACCGTCGAACAACGAGTCGTACGGCACCGACGCCGCGACGGGATCGCGCGGAAGCTGCCGCAGCGCAGCTCCCGGGAATCGCCGGAACGGATCCGGCTGGGTGGCCCAGTCCAGATAGCCCGTGGACCGGGCGAAGCGGTTGAAATAGTGCTTTGTGGCTTCGTGGTACTCGAGTGCGGTCATCAAGACGGCAGACAGAACGGGCCGCCCAGCTCCGCTTACTTCTGCTTCGAGAGATCGGCGATTCGGCGGTCGAGCTCGCCAATCGCGTTCTCCAGCTGCTGTTTGCGGGCCGCGTGCGTCGTCAGCTCGAGCTGGCGCTGCATCTCGGTTCGCGCGAGCCGGCAGGACTCGAGCTGGCGCAGGCGCTCCGGGTCGCCGCTGAACGCCGCCTGACGGGCCTGACGCTTCTCCTGCTCCCGTTCTTCCATCCGCTCGGCGAGGCGGGATTCCGCATCGACGAGTCCTTCCCCTGCATCACCCATGTGTACGTCTCAAACTGATCGATAGGAACGTGTGTGTTACGGCAGCCGGCCGCGCAGAGCCGGTACCGCGGTGCCGGACGATTATACGGTCGCAACGTACAATTCGAACGTGTCACGTGCTCTGCCGCTGGACCTTTTCCATCCCGCGGTGCAGGAGTGGTTCACCGCCGCCTTCCCCGCTCCGACGCGCGCGCAGCATCTCGGATGGCCGGCGATTGCGCGCGGTGAGTCGACACTCATCCTGGCACCCACCGGCAGCGGCAAGACGCTGACCGCGTTCCTGTGGTGCCTCAATCGGGTGATGTTCGATCCGCCGCCAGCAACGGTGGCACGCTGCCGGATCCTTTACGTCTCTCCGCTCAAGGCCCTGGCCGTCGACGTCGAACGGAATCTCCGCGCGCCGCTCGTCGGCATCACGCGCGCCGCACAGGCCGCGGGCACGCCGATCACGACGCCGGCCATTGCCATTCGCACTGGTGACACGCCAGCGCAGGAACGTGCACGCTTCCTGCGCGAGCCGGCGGACATCCTCATCACGACACCTGAATCGCTGTTCCTGCTGCTGACCTCGAACGCACGGGAGCGGCTCGCGTCGGTCGACACCGTCATCATCGACGAAATCCACGCGCTCGTCGCCGGCAAGCGCGGCGCCCACATGGCACTGTCGCTGGAGCGGCTGGAGAATCTGACGGGCCCCCTTCAACGCATCGCGCTGTCGGCGACCCAGCGACCGCTCGACGAAGTCGCCCGGTTCCTCGGCGGAGCGCAGGAGCGCGCCGCGTCGCGACGCGCGAAGTCGAAGAAAAAGGCGGCGCCGCCCGCGGCCCTCGATCACATCGAGGCGGAAGTTCGCGACGAATTCTCGGACGACTCGCGACCCGCGGTCTTCCGGCCGGTGACGGTCATCAACGCATCGGAGAAGAAACAGCTCGACCTGCGCATCGAGGTCCCGATCGAGGACATGGCCCGTTTGTCAGCGGCGACCGAGATTCCGAGCGGACCCGCAGCACAGGGCGCGGTGCGCCCTTCGGTCTGGGCGTCCATTCATCCGCGGCTGCTCGAGCTGATCCGCACGCATCGCTCGACGCTGCTCTTCGTGAACAGCCGTCGGCTTGCCGAGCGCCTCGCGGGCGCGCTGAACGAGCTCGCCGGCGAGCCGCTCGTGCGTTCGCATCATGGCTCGCTCGCCCGTGAATCGCGCAGTGAGGTGGAGGATCTGCTCAAGGCGGGACGCATCCGGGCGCTGGTCGCGACCTCGTCACTCGAGCTCGGCATCGACATGGGGGCCATCGACCTCGTCGTCCAAATCGAGGCGCCGCCCTCGGTGGCGAGCGGACTGCAGCGGATCGGGAGGTCCGGCCATCAGGCGGGGGCCACGAGCGCCGGCATCATCTTTCCCAAGTTCCGCGGCGACCTGGTGGCCTGTGCAGCGGTCTCGCGCGCGATGCGGGACGGGCAGGTCGAATCCACCCGCTACCCGCGCAACCCGCTCGACGTGCTCGCGCAGCAGATCGTCGCGATGGTCGCAATGGACGACTGGTCCGCCGACGATCTCTATACGGTCGTCCGCCGTGCCGCCCCGTTCGCGGACCTTCAGCGCCGCACGTTCGATGGGCTGCTCGACATGCTGTCGGGCCGCTATCCCTCGGATGAATTCGCCGAGCTCCGGCCGCGGATCACCTGGGACCGCGTGCGCGGCATCTTGACCGGACGCGAAGGTGCCAAACGGGTGGCCATCGCGAATGCCGGAACGATTCCCGATCGCGGCCTCTATGGCGTGTTCCTCGCCGGCGCCGATCGCCCCGTTCGTGTCGGCGAACTGGACGAGGAGATGGTGTTCGAGACGCACGTCGGCGAGACGTTCACCCTCGGCGCCTCCACCTGGCGCGTCGAGGAGATCACGCACGACCGGGTGCTCGTCACGCCGGCGCCTGGTGAGCCCGGCAAGATGCCGTTCTGGCATGGCGATCAATCCGGGCGGCCCGTCGAGCTCGGTTACATGATCGGACGGCTGATCCGGGACGTGCGTGCGCTTCCGCGCAACGCTGCCATCGATCGTCTGGTGCGTGAGCACGATCTCGACCGGCTCGCGGCCGAGAATCTGCTGCGTTATCTCGACGATCAGGCCGCCGCCGGCGCCGTTCCCGATGATCGGACGATCGTGATCGAGCGCTGCCTCGACGAGCTCGGCGACTGGCGCGTCTGCCTGCTCTCGCCGCTCGGCAGCCGCATTCATGCCCCGTGGGCGATGGCCGTCACCGCGCACATCCGGAATCAGACCGGCATGGATGTCGAAGTGATGTGGGGTGACGAGGGCTTCGTCGTCCGCTTCCCCGGGGTCGATCAGGCACCCGATCCCGCCCTGCTGCTGCCTGATGCCGAGGATGTCGAAGGTCTCGTCCTCCGTCAGCTCGGGTCGACGTCGCTCTTCGCCGCCCGCTTCCGCGAGTCCGCGGCACGGGCCCTCCTGCTGCCGCGGCGAAGGCCCGGTGCGCGCACACCGCTGTGGCAGCAGCGCAAGCGCGCCGCAGACCTGCTGGCGGTGGCATCACGCTACGGCTCTTTCCCGATTCTGCTCGAGACGTATCGCGAAGTGCTTCGCGATCACTTCGACATGCCGGCGCTCGTCGAGACGCTGCGGAAGCTGTCGACGCGGTCGCTGCGTACGACAACGCTCGATTCGACGGTACCGTCGCCGTTCGCAGCGTCGCTGCTCTTCAGCTATGTCGCCAACTACATCTATGACGGTGATGCGCCGCTGGCGGAACGGCGCGCGCAGGCGCTGTCGGTCGATCAGGCGCAGCTGCGCGAACTGCTCGGCGATGCGGAGCTTCGTGAGCTGCTCGATCCGGATGCGTTGCGTGCCGTCGAGCAGCAGCTGCAGTGTCTCGATCCGCGCTATCACGTGCGCACAGCCGATGCCCTGCACGATCTCCTGATCCGCATAGGCGACTTGACGCTCGAGGAGATCGCCGCGCGGAGTGCGATGGCGGACACTGCCGTGCAGGTCGAAATGCTCGAGCGGGCGCGACGCGTGATCCGCGTGGGGATTGCCGGCGAACAGCGGCTGATCGCCGTCGAGGACGCAGCGCGTTACCGCGACGCGCTCGGCGCGCCGTTGCCTGTCGGCCTCCCGGCATCGCTGCTCGAGCCCGTTCGCGACCCGGCGGGCGATCTCGTGATGCGCTTCGCCCGCTCGCATGCGCCGTTTGCCGCACGGGAGCTCGGCGCGCGCTTCGGCCTCGGCGTCGGCGTCGTGGAATCGCTGCTGCAACGGCTGACCGAAGCGGGACGCCTGATGGAGGGCGAGTTCCGGCCCGGCGGCACCGAGCGTGAGTGGGTGGAGCAGGATGTCCTGCGCACGCTGCGCCGGCGCTCGCTGGCGAAACTCCGGCAGGAGATCGAACCGGTCGACGCCGACGCACTCGGGCGCTTCTCGATCGCCTGGCACGGGATCGGCTCGAGCCGTCGTGGACTCGA
>Ga0207701_10005799_pt1 | contig 12367 bp, 10 predicted proteins | sample KBSSwiSSwithPhiX_FD_184294 | JGI IMG/M metagenome (GOLD analysis project Ga0207701, IMG submission 184294) | Switchgrass rhizosphere bulk soil microbial communities from Kellogg Biological Station, Michigan, USA, with PhiX - S5 (SPAdes) (version 2) | ecosystem: Environmental > Terrestrial >...
TAGACGCGGGTCTTATCCCCGTTCGCGACGATGCCGCGCGGCCGCTTGCCGAGCGTGATGGTGCCGAACGCCTCCTGCCGGTCTACGTCGATCATCGTCAACGTGCCCGCGCGCTCATTGGTGACGTAGAGAACGTTCTTCGGCGGTGCCGCGCTGCACGCGGCGAATCCGATAACCAGAAAGATGGGGGACCAGGCCTGCAGTTTCATCGATGCTCCGGCGCCATCTTAGCCGGTCCGGCGCCCGGTCGCGGAGGTTCCACGAGCCGGTGTCCCGCAGCATCGAAAAGATGCAGACGGTCGAGCCTGATCCGGAACCCGACCTGCTCACCATGACGAACCACGGCGTCAGCCGGGACGACGACGCGCAGGCTGCCTTCCGAGGCGCCATCAGCGCGCAGGTGGAGAAGCGTGGCCGGTCCAAGCGGTTCGATCAGCACGACTGCCCCGATCACGTGGGCGTCTTCGGCGGCACACAGCTCAGCGTCCTGCGGCCTGAAGCCCGCCTCGATTTGCTGTGGCAACTGTCCATCGAATCCGGGCAGAACCAGCGGTCGGATGAGAACGGACGACGCCAGACTCAAGGCTCCGCTCGATTGTTCGCAAGAGCAGGCGAACAGATTCACCCGCGGCGTGCCAATGAAACTCGCCACAAACCGGTTGGCCGGCTGCCGATACACATCGAGTGGCAGACCGACCTGCTCCACCATCCCGTCGCGCATCACGGCGATGCGGCTGCCGAGTGTCATCGCTTCTTCCTGGTCGTGCGTCACATACACCATCGTCGCCGCGAGTTGCCGATGAAGAAGCGCGAGTTCGGAGCGCGTATCGACACGAAGCAGCGGATCCAGGTTCGAGAGCGGTTCGTCGAGGAGGTACGCGCGCGCGTGTCGAGCGAGCGCGCGTCCGAGGGCCACGCGTTGGCGTTGCCCTCCCGACAACTGGGCCGGCCGGCGGTCGAGCAGCGCGCGGATGCCCAGCATGTCGGCCGTCTTCTCCACGGCACTCGAGGCATCGCCGGCAGGCACGCCGCGCATGCGTAACCCGAAACCGAGATTCTGGCGCACGGTCATGTGCGGGTAGAGCGCGTAGCTCTGGAACACCATCGCGACGTCACGATGCTGTGGCGGCACAGCCGTCATGTCCTCGCCGCCGATGAAGACCCGGCCGGCGGTGGGCGTTTCGAGTCCTGCAACGAGGCGCAGGACGGTACTCTTGCCGCAACCCGAGGGCCCAACGAGAACGAGCAACTCCCCGTCTGCGATCGCGAGGTTCATGTCGCGCACGACGGGCTGCGCGGCATCGTACGATTTGGTGACATGTTCGAGTTGAATCGATGCCATCTCACCCCTTGACGGCGCCGGACGTGAGGCCGGCGATGATCCGTCGCTGCGCCACGAGTACCACCCCGGCGACCACGCTCGTTGCGACGACGGCCGCGGCAAGAACCTGGCCCCAGGGAACCTGGTACTGCCCTCTGAAGAGGGTGATCGCCACCGGCACCGTGTAGCGCTCGGGACCCAGCGTGAAGGACAGCGCGAACAGGAACTCGTTCCAGCTGTAGAGGAACACGAGTATGCCTGTCGTGGCGACGCCGGGACCCGACAGCGGCAGGACGACCTCGAGGAGGGCGCGCATTCGGCTCGCGCCGTCCAGCATCGCCGCGTCTTCGAGATCCGCCGGCAACTGCCGGAAAAACCCGCTCAGCAACCAGACGGCGAGGGGCAACGCGAACGTGAGATACGGCCCAACGAGTCCGGGATACGTGTCGAGCAGGTGCGCCGCGCGCAGGATGATGTAGAGCGACGGGACCATTGCAATCTGCGGGAACATTGACACGGCAAGCACGAACGCGAGCACGAGCCTGTGCCCGCTGAACGGCAGGCGAGCCAGCGCATAGGCGCACGGAACGGCAAGCAGGAGCGAGGTGACGGTGGTTGCCAGCGCGACGATCAGCGAATTGCGAATCGGTATCCAGAAGCTGCGTTCGATGAAGATCGCCCGATAATGCTCGCCGGTCAGTGACGGCAGCAGCGGCCCTCCGCCAAACAGGCGCTGCTCGGGCGTGAACGACGCCAGCACTGCCCACGCCAGTGGCAGCATGAGCGCAAAGACAAGGCTCCACACGCCGACGCGCATGGCAAGCCCGCTACCCTTCATCGCGAACTCCGCTGGGGCTCTGGCGAGAGCAGCCTCACGGCGACGAGTGCCACCATGAAGGACACACCGAAGACGATCATCGACAGCGCGGACCCGTACCCGAAACGCAGCGACTGCATCAGTGCGATGAACGCGTATACCGCCACAGGTTCGGTGGCGGTCCCCGGTCCCCCGCCCGTGAGCACGTAGACGATGTCGAAGACGCGGAAGGCGTCGAGCAGCCGGAACAGGAATGCAACCGTGAGTGCCGGCCGCAGGAGCGGAAGCGTGATGTCGACGAACTGCCGCCACGCACTCGCGCCGTCGATGCTCGCCGCCTCGTAAAGCAGCGGATCGATGTTCTGCAACCCCGCGATCAACAGGAGCGCGACAAACGGCATCGTCTTCCACACGTCGGCGAGCACCACAGGCACCCACGCGGCCACGGGATCAGCGAGCCATGTCGGGGCAGCCACACCCAGCTGCTCGACAGCCACCGTGGCCATGCCTCCGGGGCTCTCGAAGATGAATCGCCAGACGAGCGCGGCGACGACGGTAGGCACTGCCCACGGCAGGAGAATGGCGGTCCGCATGACGCGCACGCCGTGGGTGACCCGCTCGAGGCCGAGCGCCAGCACCAGTCCGCCGCACATTTCGAGCGTGACGGCTACACCCGCGAATACCGCGGTGTGGAACGCGGCCTCGAGGAACCGTCGATCGCTGATGGCCTCGATATAGTTCGCCCCTCCGATGAATGGTCGGCCGAGCCACGGCATGCGAAGGTCGTGGAGGTGCAGCGACTCCCAGGCCGTCCAGCCGATTGGGACGAGCGCGGTCAGGCCGAGCATCACCAGGGCGGGGAGCACGAGTTGCCAGGCGAGTCGAACCTCGCCCTGGCGCCACGGCGCGGCGACGCCCGGGCGACGCGCGCTGTTCATGACGCCGGCTGCAGGTGAACGCGCGTGAGCAGCGCACGCATGTCGCGGGCCGCATCCCGCAGCGCCTCGGACGGTGTCTGTTGTCCACTGAGCGCCCGGTGCAGCGACACCTGGAGGATGCTGGACAGTTCGCTGTATACCGGCGTTGCCGGACGCGCGACTGCGCTGTTGATGATGGTGCGAACGGCACGCGCGTCGGCGTGCAGGGCGTCCGCAAGTTCAGGCGTGTCGTAGAGCGCAGGAACCGGCGGGTATTGGCCCGTACTGCGCGCGCGTTCGAGCATCTGCTCCGGAGCGAGCAGGAACTGGATGAACTCCCACGCGTCCGGTTTCCGGTCGCTGAACGCGTTGATGGCAAGGGTCGACCCGCCGAGTGCCGCGGTGGGGACGCCGCCGTTGCCTGCCGGCATTGCCGCAATCTTGTACCGGCCGGCCACGGTTGACCGAACCGGATCGTCGAGCAGCGGGCGCGCGTACGGCCAGTTGCGCATCAGGGCCGTCTCGCCGTTCTGGAACGCGAACCGCGTTTGTTCCTCTTGCCAGCCGAGCACGGCAGCGGGGACGGTCCTGTCCACACGGATCGCATCGCACATGGCAGTAAGCGCCTGCACCGCCGCAGCCGAGTCGACGGCGACGCGCCCCTGGTTGTCGAGAATCGATCCGCCGAAGGCGCCGAGGTGCTCGAGGAACACCGTGACCAGCCCCTCGTAGCGCGCTCCCTGCCAGACGATGCCGAACGGGACCTTCTTGTCGGCCTGCGCGCGCTTCGCGAATTCCCGCAGTTGGTCCATGCTTGACGGCGCCTCCGGCATCAGATCGGTACGCCAGTACAAGAGGCCCACATCCACGAACCATGGCAGGGCATACAACGAGCCATTCCAGCGGTTCGCGTCAAGCGCGGGTGGGAAGAATCGGTCGGTGGAGGGCTCGAACCGATCGAGGCTCTCAATCCAGCCGGCGGCCGCGAATTCCGCCGTCCAGATCACGTCCAGTTGCAGGACATCCGGATCGGCAGCGTGCGCGTTCAGCCACTGAACGTACAGCTGGTGGCGCTGGTCGGCAGCGTCCGGTGTTGCGCGCAGCGTCACCGTGATCCCTGGATGGGCTTCGTTGAAGCGCTGGATCTGGCGCTGAAGCAGATCGGCCTCGAGACCGACGGCGCTGCCCGACACCGTCAGCAGCGCGCCCGGCGGTTGCCCGCATGCCGCGACGAGGAGCATCGCCACGAGCGCGGCTCCGTATCGGACGCTCTTCAACGGACCACTCACTGACTCACTGGTTCATCAGTTCTGCATCGCCGACCCCGCCTTCGCGCACTCGTCGACCGTCGTCAGGTACTGGAGCACGCCTTCCTTCCCGATGACGTACGGATTCCGCTGGGTCGCGGTCCGCTGCGCGAGCGCCGGGATCTTCGTCTTGCTGCCGTCGAAGTTGGTGTGGTTCGCGATGATGATGTCCGCGCCGGCCTTCGAGGCGATGTCGCGGAACCGCTCCGCCGACTTGCCGTATGTGTCGAACCAGAATTTCGCCGGCCGCTCCGGAGTGATGTAGTTGGCCGGTCCGTTCACCCAGTTGAATGCCGTTCCGCCCCACGCTGCCGCCAGGTGCGCCTGGCCCTTGTCCTTCACGGGGATCAGCGTCGAAATGGTTCCGAGGGTATGGCCGGGCGTGATGTAGAGGGTGATCGTGGTGTCGCCCAGCGTCAGCTTCATTCCGTCGGTGGCAACCATGTCGCGCTTCGGCACCGGCTGCGCGTTCGGGTTGTTCTTCGTTCGATCGAGCAGTTCCCAATCGGCTTCCGACAGGACTACGTGCGCGCCGAACTTGTCCTGCAGGTACTTCGCGCCGCCGGAGTGATCGCCGTGGCCATGGCTCACGATGACGTACTTGATCTGAGCAGGATCGAGCCCGAGTTTCTTCATGCCTCCGACGACCTCGTCCTCGACCGAATAGTTGAAGATCGCGTCGATGACGATCAGCCCCTGCGACGTGACGACCGCCCACGATGAATATTCGCTCTGGCCGAGAAAATAGAGGTTGTCGAAGACCTTCGCCGGCTCGGTGAACCAGGTTTCGCGCGCCGGCGGACCAGGATTTCGGGGCGCGGCGGCGGGCTGGCCGGCTGGCCGGCTGGGCTGCGTCAGATAGCCGCACGTCACATCGAACACGGCCTTGTGCTCGGTGCCCGCTGCCTTCCGGGCTGCCTCGATATGGACTTGCGCCGCGGCATTCACCTGTCCCTGTGCCAGCGCGAGCGTCGCTCCAGCACCCACCGCGACGCCAACAGCCACCACTGCGCGAACCACGTTCATATGCATTTCGCCTCCCGACTGATGACGCACGCTCGTGACGGGTAAATGTAGCCGAAAACCGCGAGGCGAGAACCTTCGGTAGTCGGAAGCTACTATTGACGAGTGCCAGCGGCACGACCGATCCTTGCCGCCTCAACAAGATGAACGGGAGCACTTCGTGAAGCTAGTCAGTCCTGTGTTTGTTCTCGCGTCGATGGTCATCACCATTGCCGTTTCGGCTCAGCCGATTTCAGCGGCGCCAGCGCCAATCGCGTCACTGGCCGAGCTCGACGCGCTCGCCAGGGGACGGACCAACCAGGCGGCGCGAGTGCCGCTTGCACCAGCGACCGCCGATCTGTTTCGTGGCATCGACACCTTCGAGGAAGCAGGCGCCGGCCGTGTGCCGAACTACCTCCGCGCGCTCGCAAACAAGCCGAGCACGGTCAAGGCATTCGCTCACCTCGTGAAGACGTTCGCGTATGACGGCACCGTGAATCCCGCCGTGAAGCTCGCGATGGCGGTGCGGATCGCGCAGGTGAACCGAAGCGCATACGGCGCTGCACACCTGGTGCGGCTTCTGCGAAACACGGGGAGCGACGGCGACGCGCTTCTCGCAAAGCTCAGGACCGGCCAGCTGGATCAACTGGCGCCTGCCAATCGCCTGGCGCTGCGCTGGGCCGAACTGCAGACACAGGACATCCACGGGATGACCGACGAGGAATTTCGACAACTGCGGGGCTACTACAGCGATTCCGAGGTCGTCGAGCTGACCTTCACCGTCTGCCTGTTCAACTACTTCACGCGGATGGTCGAGGGGCTCGGGCTGCCGGTTGAACCCTGGGTGCTGGATTCCGCGAGCAAGCCAGCACCACTTTCCGCATGGCGCCCCGACCGCTCGCCCGCGCGCGTGGCCCTGATATCAGACGCCGAAATCGAGGGGAGCGGGGCCGCGCTGCAGTCGGCGCGTCGGCCGGCGACCGGTAACGCGGGCCTGGGGATCGGCATGGCCAACTCCCAGCGCGCGATGATGCGCGTGCCTGCCCTCGCCGACGCGTGGCGACAGTTCGGCGCGGCAAACGGCCAGTCGATGGTCGGGCGCGACATCCTTCTGCAGGTGTCGTTCGCCGTCTCGATGGCCAACGGCTGCCGTTACTGCACCATTCACCAGGTTGTGGGACTCCGCCGCCTCGGCGTCGACCCAACGAAACTGCTCGCCATGGAGAAGGACGACGCAGCGTTGACACCGAGGGAGAAGACCGCGGTCGTGTTCGCGCGCAAGGTCACCGCGAGTCCATCCACGGTGACCGATGAGGACTACGCAGTGCTCAAGCGCGAGTTCCAGGAGCAGGGCGCGCTCGAGGTGCTGCTCCAGACCTGCAACTTCAGCTTCATGAACCGCTTCACCGATGGGCTGCACCTTCCGTCGGAAGACGAGGCGATCAAGATTTACCGCGAAGTCTACGGGCGGGAGAAACCTTGAGGAAGTTAGAAATGAGAATTGAAAATTGAGAAGTAAGTCTGAAATTCCACTTCTAAGTTCTCAATTCTAAGTTCTCAATTCCGTGTTAGTGTCGCGCCACCTCGAAAGGAGGAGTCGTGACGCGCAGTTTCCGCCTGCTCTCCCTGTTGTCCGTCCTTGTCGGCCTGACCTTTTTGTCCTCCGGGCTCGTGGGCCAGAACCGTACCGGCGCCACGCCTTCACTCACTGCCGGCGACTGGCCGCACTACACCGGCGACATGCGCGGCTGGAAGTACTCGCCCCTGGCGCAGATCGATGCGTCGAACTTCGGCAAGCTCGAGGTCGCGTGGCGGTTCAAGACCGACACGTTCGGTCCGAGGCCGGAATTCAAGCTTGAAGGCACGCCGGTTGCCGTCAACGGCGTGCTCTACACGACTGCCGGCACTCGACGCTCCGTCATCGCGCTCGACGGCAAGACCGGCGAGCTGATGTGGGCGCACAGCCTCCGCGAGGGCAAGCGCGCCGGCGTCGCTCCGAGGCAGTTGTCGGGACGCGGTGTTTCCTACTGGACCGACGGCAAAGGCGACGACCGCGTCGTGTACGTGACAACCGGTTACCGGCTCGTCGAACTGGATGCGAAGAGCGGATCGCTCGTGCGCTCGTTCGGCACCGACGGCGTGGTCGACCTCAAGGTCGGCGCCGTTTTTGGCAACCGCCAGCCCATCGATCTCGAGACCGGCGAAATCGGCGTCCACTCCACGCCGGCCATCGTCAAGGACACCATCATCATCGGCTCGTCGTTCCGCGAGGGCGCGACGGTCAGCACGCACAACAACACCAAGGGGCTGGTCCGTGCCTTCGATGCGCGCACGGGCAAGGTGCTCTGGACCTTCAACACGATTCCACGGCCCGGTGAATTCGGGAACGACACGTGGGAAAACGACTCGTGGGCCGTGAACGGCAACGCGGGTGTGTGGACCCAGATCACCGCGGACGAGGAACTCGGCCTCGTGTATCTCCCTGTTGAAACGCCGACGTCCGACTTCTACGGCGGTCACCGCCCCGGCAACAACCTGTTTGCCGAGAGCCTCGTTGCCGTCGATCTGCGGACCGGCCAGCGGAAGTGGCACTACCAGTTCGTCCATCATCCGCTTTGGAACTACGACATGTCGTCGGCGGCCATGCTGGCTGACATCACGGTGAACGGCCGTGCGATCAAGGCGGTCGCCGTGCCGAGCAAGCAGGGCTTCCTCTGGGTCTTCGATCGGGCGACCGGGCAGCCGGTGTGGCCGATCGAGGAACGGCCCGTTCCACCGTCTGACGTGCCTGGCGAGAAGACGAGCCCGACGCAGCCGTTCCCGACGAAGCCACCTTCCTACACGCGCACGACGCTGCGCGTGCCGGACGACCTCGTCGACTTCACGCCGGCGCTGCGTGAGCAGGCCATCAAACAGATTGCGCGCTACAAGGTCGGGCCATGGATGTACAACCCCGCGGTCCTCGGCGATGTGAACGGTCTGCTCGGTGCCATCAACATGGGCAATGCCGTCGGCGGCACGAACTGGCCCGGCGGCGCCTACGATCCGGACACGCACACCGCGTTCACACCGGGTAACAACGTTGGAATGACCGCGGCGACGCTCACCCCGCCGCCGGCAGGCTTCTCGGATATCCGCTACGTGTCGGGTCTCGCCGGCCGCCCCTTCCAGGAAGTACTCGGACCGGGCGACTGCTGCGCGGCCGATTCACCGCGCGCGTCACGAACCGAAAATCGTGACCCGCTCACCGGATCGCCGAGGCCCGCACCGGCCCCGGCCCCGACGCCCGCGCCCGCGCCTGCCGCGGCAGGAGCGGCAAACCCGGGCGGGCTGGCCATCGACGGCATCTCGATCCTGAAGCCGCCCTACGGCCTCATCTCGGCGATCAATCTCGATCGCGGCGAGATCGCCTGGCAGGCTGTGCACGGCGACACGCCGGACAACATTCGCAACCATCCGGCGCTTCGCGGTGTGAACATCCCGAAGACCGGACAGGCCGGCACGTCCGGCATCGGCCTGCTGGTGACCAAAACGCTGGTGATCATGGGCGACCCGGCGCTGACCACGACCCCCGAACATCCGCGCGGCGCGATGTTCCGCGCCTACGACAAGGCAACGGGCAAGGAGGTCGGCGCGGTGTTCATGGCGGCACCGCAGAGCGGTTCGCCGATGACTTATATGGCCGACGGCAAGCAGTACATCGTCAACGCCATCAGCGGCGGCAGCTACTCGGGCGAATACATCGCATTCGCACTGCCCGTGCAATAGACGGGCGTCTCCCTGACGTGGCCGCCGACCTTCGGGCGAACTGACCAGCCTCCGCCAGGGCTACGGCGGTCCGCCGGAGCAATGCGAAGGCGGAGGGTTCGCGGCCACGCCACTCTCGAGGCGGCGCGCCAGATTCTTCTTGCGCGCGGGGCCGAATTTGTTCTAGAAAGACGAACAAATGGCGCGCGAGTTCCTCTCCAACTTCGAATTCATGGTGCTCCTCGCACTCATTCGCCTCGGCGAGGATGCCTACGGCGTGCCGATTGCCGCGGCGATCGAGGACACGACCGGGCGCGCCGTGTCGCTGGGCAGCGTCTACGCCGCACTCGACCGGCTCGAGGGCAAGGAGTTCATCACGTCGCGGATCGGCGAGCCGACTCCCGAACGCGGCGGTCGGGCCAAGCGCCACTTCCGGGTGACCGCGCGCGGTGTGCGCGAGGCAAAGGCTGCCCGCAAAGCCTTCAGCCGGTTGTGGGCCGGCATTCCCGAACTTGGAGGAGGACAGGCATGAGGGCGCCGGCTCACTTGCATGTTGCCGTTCGGATTCTTGATCGGTGCGGCGTGGACGATGCGGTCGTGGGTGACCTGCTGGAACTCTACGAAGCGCGGCCTTCGGCGGTCCGGCTCTGGCGGGAGGTGCTGATGGCCATATTCGCGCGTGGCGTGAGCCATGCGCGCGAGAACAAGCCACAGACAGTCAGGCGCCTGGCGACCGGTATCGCGGTGATCTGCGTTCTCGGCTACTCGCTTTCCGGATCCTCTCACGTCGACATCGGCAGCAGCGTGCGCGTGGAGGACGTGTCGGGTGGCTGGTTTGAGACCGATGCGGCCAACGGCGTGACACGCCTGCTGCCCACCATCTCGTTCCAGTTGCGGAACGTCTCGACGGCACCGTTGTCATCGGTGCAGGTGAACGTGCTGTTCCACCGCAAGGGCGATCAAGCCACCTGGTCCGATGTCTTCCGAAGGGCCGTCACCACAAGAGCGCTCGCGTCCGGCACCAGTACCGACCCGATCGTCATCCAGTCACCAGTCGGATATACAGGTGACGAGTCCGCAACACGGCTGTTGAGCCACTCACGTTTCGTCGACACAGCCGTTGCGATATACGCCCGTCACGGGTCGGACGGCTGGACATACCTCGGCGAGTATCCTCTGCCGCGGCAGATTGTCGGCCGGCAGGTCGGGCCCGTCAGCTTCAAGCGAACGACCACCGCTTACCGCCTCAGGTGAACCACCAGGATTGCTGCGCTCGCTTGGCGATTTCGTAAGGGAACAACAAAGGAACTGCTCTTCCACCGCTCGAGTTCCCTCGCGACAACAACGGCTCGGGTCGGCCCTCATTGCCAGGGGCCGGATCAGCCACGAACCTCTGTGCATAACGCCATTTGGAGATTGACAGAAACAGCGGGGGGACCGACCATTTCAGCCAAACCTGTCGCCCGGCTTGCCGGGTGCATGCGACGGGTGTCGGCCCGCTCCGGAGTCGCCCGGGCCGAGTGTCGTCAATCAGGAGGAAGCATGTCGATCGAACGTCTGCCGCGTCTGGTCGGGGGCCTTGGTCTCGTGGTCGCCACCATCGCGGGTGGGACCGCTGTCCTGAGCGCGCAGTCGCAGGCGCCAGCACAGAAAGCTGGCGAGGTCACTTACAGCAAGGACATCGCTCCGATCCTGCAGCGCAGTTGCCTCACGTGCCACAACCCTGATGGCGGCGCGCCCATGTCGCTCACCACGTTCGAAGAGGTCCGCCCCTACGCGCGCGCGATCAAGACGCGCACGGGGATGGGACCACACGCTGGTGTCATGCCTCCGTGGTTCATCGAAAAGACCATCGGCATCCAGCACTACAAGGGCGACCCGTCGCTCAGCACCGCGGAGATCCAGAAGATCGCATCCTGGGCCGACAACGGCGCACCGCGAGGCAACCCCGCCGATCTGCCTCCCGCGGTAGCGAAGGCAACCGGCGTAGATGGCTGGCTGCTCGGCAAGCCCGACCTCGTCGTGAAGGGGCCCGAGATCTTCGTTCCCGCCGTGGCGCCCGACCAGTGGGGCGATGTCGGCGAGGCGCCGACCGGCCTGGTTGAAGATCGCTGGGTGAAGTCGGTTGAAGTGCGCGAAGTGAACGACATCCCGCGCTCCGACGGCACGAAGACGGTTGGCGGCCGCTACGTGTTCCACCACATGAATTATGAGAGCTCGGTCGAAGGGCAGCCGGGCACCAGCACCAGCTGGCCGATTCACGAAATCGGCCGCAACCCCGACCAGTTCCCGGACAGCGCGGGTCGCCTGCTGGCGGCCAATTCAGTGCTCCACCTGAATGCATCGCACGTTCACGCGAACGGCCATGACACGCACGCGCACCTGGAGTTCGGCTTCACGTTCTTCCCGAAGGGCTACACGCCGATGTACAAGCGGGCGGCCGTAATTCTCGGCAACGGGAACGACCTTGATATCAAGCCCAATCAGGCCAGCCAGGAAATCCACGCGTTCGCGACGCTGACCGAGCACACCAAGATCATCGCTTTCGAGCCGCACCTTCACGCGCAGGGCGTTCGCATGTGCCTCGAGGCCATCTGGGGCATGAACATCCAGCAGTTGACGTGCGCCGGCTACGACCACAACTGGGTCAAGCAGTACATCTACGACGACGACTCGGCGCCGATCCTGCCGAAGGGCACCATCCTTCACCTCGTGGGCTTCCTCGACACGACGCCGGGTAACAAGAACATGGCCGACGGACGCAACTGGACCGGCGGCGGCCGTCGTTCGGTTTCGAACATGTTCATCGATCTCGGGTACTCCGTGCAGATGAACGAGGAGCAGTTCCAGGCGGAAATGGCAAAGCGGCGCGCGGCCATGAAGAGCCGCAACGACTACGACCTTGGCTGCCCGCTCTGCTGGGCGCCACCCGTCGAGACGCCGGCGGCCCGCACCACGCAACAGCAGGGGGGCAATCAGCAGTGATTCGTTGCCTCCGCAGCCTCGGGTTCCAGGGGGCGCGACACCTCGTCGCGCCCTTCGTCGCGGTCCTCATCGCAGCAAGTTCGCTCGGCGCGCAGAGCCGCTTTTCTTATTCTTCAGGACAACCCCTCGAACCGGCCTATGAAGGCTGGATGCAGAACAAGGACGGTTCCTACACCCTGTACTTCGGGTACATGAACACGAACTGGCTGCAGGAGTTCGACATTCCGGTCGGCGCAGACAACACGTTCTCGCCGGGCCCTGCCGACCTGGG
>Ga0207701_10005801_pt1 | contig 12367 bp, 12 predicted proteins | sample KBSSwiSSwithPhiX_FD_184294 | JGI IMG/M metagenome (GOLD analysis project Ga0207701, IMG submission 184294) | Switchgrass rhizosphere bulk soil microbial communities from Kellogg Biological Station, Michigan, USA, with PhiX - S5 (SPAdes) (version 2) | ecosystem: Environmental > Terrestrial >...
TGGTGGCCGTGGCGGCCCGGGCCGTGCTCGAGGCGGTCGGCGAAGCCGAGATTGCCGGCGACGTCGCAGGCCCGCACGATGTCCTCGAACGCCTCGACCACGTAGCCACCGTGGTGGAAGCGCGGGCCTGAGCGCGTCAGCAGCACGATGTCCCAGGGATTGTCCTTGCGGTGCAGGAAGGTGCCGACGACGCGGTGCGCCGATTCGACATAGAGGTAGTCGGAAATCCGAAACCCCAAGTCCATGTAGAATTTCGCGGTCGCGAGCACTTCCGGCACCAGCACCTGATAATGATCCATCCGCAGCGCGCCGGCGCCGCGGTGCGCATGAATCTTGGTGTGCATGCGCGGCACGGTCTTCATGGTGGCCACGAGCTCGACCGGCGTGCCGGCGGGGTCGTTGAAGTGCAGGGTGCGGTCCTGGTGCGGCGCTTCGATGAAGGTGGCCTTGATGCCGGTCTTGTCGAAATGCGCCTTGGCCTTTTCGAGGTCCTCATCCATGAACACGCGGAAGCCGATGCGCTCGCATTGCGGCTGGCCCGTGGTCTGCTTCAAGGTCAGCGAATGGTGCGCGCGTTCTTCGACGCCGCGCAGCCAGAGCGTGCCGGCATTCTCGTCGCTGACGATCAGGCCCATCACCTCGGTGTAGAACTCGCGGCTCCTGGCGAGATCGCGCACCGTGAACACCAGATGGCTCGCGCGCGTGATGTTGAACGGCGGATGGAAGTTGGTTTTCGGGATATTCGGGTCTGACATTATCTCAAGTCTTTATCTGCACGCCGGTTTCGCGCACGATCGCGCCCCATTGGACAAGCTCGCGGTCGATCATGTCGCCGTACTGCTCCGACGACATCACGCCCGGCTCGTAGGATGCGGTCACCAGCGTATCGTGCACCGGGCCGCTCCGGTTCATCTTCACGATCTCGGCGGAAAATGCCTTGATCAAATTCTGCGACGTGCCCTTGGGCGCCAGCAGCCCGTTGGAAACGCGCAGATCGTCGAAGCCGTCGTAGCCCAGCTCCTTGAAGGTCGGCACCTCGGGGGCGGTGTTCGAGCGCTTGTCGCCGGTGACGGCGAGCGCGATCACCTTGCCGGCGTCGCGGATGCCCTTGGAATTGCCCGGCGTGTCGAAGGTGAACTGCAGGGTGCCGGCCGCGGTGGCGAGCAGCTGCTGCGTCGTGCCGGCATAGGGCACGTGCTGGCCCTGGATGCCGGTTTTCTTGAGCAGCACCTCCGTCACCAGATGTCCGCCGGTGCCGATGCCGGGCGAGCCCCAGTTGAGCACGCCCGGCCGCGCATTGGCGTAGTCGACGAACTCCTTCAGCGTTTTCACGCCGAGGTCCGGGTTCACCACCAGGAGGAACGGGAAGGTGAACAACAGCGCGATCGGATCGAAGTCGCGCTTGACGTTCACCGGGTTGCCGCTGATGACCAGCGGCGCCAGCACGATGAAGCTGTTGGAGGCAAGCAGGATGGTATGGCCGTCGGCGGCCGAGCGCGCCACCGCCATGCAGCCGATCGAGCCGGAGCCGCCCGGCATGTTTTCCAGCACGAAGCTCTGGCCGAATGTGTTCTTCAGATTGTCGGCATAGAGCCGGAAATTCTGGCTCGGTCCGCCGGTCGCGGTCGGCGAGATCACCCGCACCGTTCGTGACGGCCAGCCATCGACGGCATTCTGGGCATGGGCCGACCGGCCCAGCGCGCTCGAAAGTCCGGCCGCCCCGGCGAGAGCGACAAAATTCCGCCGCGTCGTCATCGAGTCCTCCCTGAAGCGTGCTTTTCTCTTTGCGATAAGCATGCTTGATGTGCGGCGGCGGGTTCAAGCCCCACGCCAGGCCGAGGACCGACTAAATGACCGAGCGTCTGTTGCCGACCACCGTGGTGGGCAGCTACCCACAACCGGACTGGCTGCTGGATCGCGCTCTGCTGCGCACCATGGTGCCGCGCGTGCGCGTCCGCGAGCTGTGGCGGGTGCCGGAGCCCTATCTGGCAGAGGCGCAGGACGACGCCACCTTGCTCGCGATCCGCGACATGGAGCGCGCCGGTATCGACATCATCACCGACGGCGAGATGCGCCGCGAAAGCTATTCCAACCGCTTCGCCACCGCGCTGGACGGCATCGACAACGACAACCCCGCGACCATCACCAACCGCGCCGGCCGCTCGCTCAACGTGCCGCGCGTGGTCGGCAAGGTGCGGCGCAAGGGCCCGGTCGAGGTCGGTGACATGGAATTCCTCCGCCGCAACACCACCCGCAAGGCCAAGATCACCCTGCCGGGCCCCTTCACCATGGCGCAGCAGGCCAAGAACGACTTCTACAAGGACGCCGATGAGATGGTGATGGACTTCGCCGCTGCGGTGAACGAAGAGGCGCACGCTTTGCAGGCCGCCGGCGCCGACGTGATCCAGATCGACGATCCGTGGCTTCGCAACGATCCCGATGCCGCCAAGCGTATCGCGGTGCGCGCGCTCGACCGCGCGCTCGCGGGGCTGAAGGTGCCGACCGTGGTGCATCTGTGCTTCGGTTACGGTGCGGTGGTGCCGAAAGAAAAGCCGGTCGGCTATTCGTTCCTGCCGCAATTGGCCGGCAGCACGGTTGATCAGATCTCCATCGAAGCGGCGCAGCCCAGGCTCGACCTCGGCATCCTCAAGGATTTTTCCGGCAAGATCATCGTGCTGGGTGTGATCGAACTCGCCGACGAGGCGGTCGAAACCGCGCAGGTTGTCGCGGACCGCATCCGCGCGGCTTTGAAATTCATCGATGCGAAGCGGCTGATCCCCGCGCCGGACTGCGGGATGAAATATCTTTCGCGAGCGTCGGCGTTTGGCAAATTGAGGGCGCTGAGCGAAGGCGCGGCCATCGTGCGAAAAGAGCTGGGGTAAACATTACTTCCAAAAGGAATGGATCAGCGTTCCGACTGAATACACAAGCGCGCACCCGACCAGGAACAGGATCATCCACACCAGATAGTCGACCTGCCTTCTAAAGGCGGACGAGGCTTCCTTCATCACCTTCGATCGTTTGAAGAAGATCGTTCGCAAGAACAGGATGACCGGCATCGCAGCGACGAGAATCGCGATCAGCTTGTACATGTCGCTCTGCTCATTCAGATCCCAATGGAGACGATACTTCGCTCAAAGGCCGTGCCACCGATCCCTGGTAATCTCCGAAAGGTCGGGTAACATCCAGCTATCCTCACATCAACCCATTGCCTTGCAAAGGACCCGCACGCCATGAAGGCTGTTTACATCGAACAATTCGGCGGACCGGAGGTCGTGAAATACGGCGAGCTTCCCGATCCAACGGCGGCAGCCGGTCAAGTTGTGGTCGACGCGTTTGCCGCGAGCGTCAACGGCGCCGACTGGAAAGTGCGCGCCGGCCACTACGGCAAGGCGGCGTTTCCCCTGGTGCTGGGCCGCGATTTCTCCGGCGTGGTCAGCGCGGTGGGCGAAGGCGTCGCGGACCTCCGCGTCGGCGACGAAGTGTTCGGAGTTCTGGAGGCGGGCCGGGAAGGGGCCTATGCCGAAAAGATCGCGATCGGCGCAGCCATCGTCGCCAAGAAGCCCAGCAGCCTGTCCCATGTCGACGCCGCGGCGCTGGCGCTCACCGGTCTCACTGCGCTGTGTTCGGTGGAGGATGCGCTGAAGCTGAAGTCCGGCGAGACCATCCTGATCCAGGGCGGCGCCGGCGGGGTGGCGAGCTTCGCCATCCAGCTGGCCAAGCATCTCGGCGCCCGCGTCATCACCACTGCGAGCGCCGCCAACCTGTCCTATTTGCGCGACCTCGGCGCCGATCAGGTCATCGACTACAACGTCACCGACTTCAGCAAGGCCGTGACCAGCTGCGATGCGGTGTTCGACACCGTGGGCGGCGACGTGGCAACGCGGTCCTTTTCAGTTCTCAAGCCGGGCGGCCGCGCCGCTTTCATTGCGTCCGGCGCGAAGGCGCCGACACCCGAGAGGAGCGACGTGACGGCCTTGCGGCCGGCCGTCGGCCGCGACCGGCCGCATCTCGATCGCGTTGCCGCGCTCTACCAGGCCGGCGTCATCCGCCCGCCCGAGGTCAAGCTCTATCAACTGTCCGAAGCCGTCGAAGCCCTGCGGGTGAGCGAGGCGCGTCACTTCCGAGGCAAGCTGGTGTTCAAGGTGAGGTGAGTGGCGGCGGAGTGAGGAACGCCGGCGCAACCCGCGAGCCTGGCGCATAGAATGGATTGAGCGAAGCGAAACCCATCGTATCGAGTTTGACAACGCAAGGTAGACTGCAAACTGTCATTATGGTGATCGGCGGCGCGGCGCGAGCCCAACCGGCCACAGTTACTGTGATGATAGGGCTTGAAGGCCGTGTCGCAGGTCCGGAATCCGTACCACACGGTTGGGTCCGCCGTGCTAGGTTATCCGCATGGCGGGATATGGACAGTTCTGCTCGATGGCGCGCGCTCACGAAGTGCTGGGCGGTCGGTGGACTCTCTTGATCGTGCGGGAAATCCTGAGCGGCAGCCGTCGCTTCAACGATATCCGTCGAGGGATTCCCCGCGTGTCCCGCACCGTGTTGTCCGAACGGCTCCAGGCTCTCGTCTTCGCCGGCGCGATCGCCCGGGCCGATGGTCTCCACGGCCCGGAATACGAGCTCACCAAATCGGGGCAGGAACTGGCGACCCTGGTGAGCGCCCTCGGCACATGGGGACAGCGCTGGCTGACTCGTGAGGCGACGAAAGAGGACCTCGATTTGGAGCCATTGTTGTTCGATATGCAACGGCGAGTCCGCTTTGCCGCTTTGCCCGAGCAGCCCTTCGTGGTGCGCTTCGAGGTTCGTGGCCACCGCCGCCGCTTCCTGCTTCTTAAGAAGACCGAAGCTTCGCTCTGTCATCAGAACCCGGGCTTTCCCGAGCCGGTCTGCGTGCGGGGACCATTGGCCGCCCTGGTCGCCTGGTGGCGCGGCGACATCAGCTTCGTCGAGACTCAGAGAATGGGGCTAGCGATTGAGGGGCCCAAGGCGTTGACGCGGGCGTTTCCGAAGTGGTTCGACCTCTATCCGTTCGCCCATATTGGACCAGCCGGGCGGCAGACGGATAAGAGGCCTACGCGCGCTTTGAGCGCGATGGGCGCATCGTGACCTTGAGGATCGTCCGCCTGGGTGAACCCCGCCTTCCGAAAGAGGGAATTCGGATCGGCGCGGTGCGGCGTCCGCCGCGCGGCGTTCGCAAGGAACGCTATGCAGCCGACGATTGGTTCGATGTCTGGTATCCCGACCTCGCCCCCAGTGCGGAATTGATGGCACGGGGCCAGGGGGCGGTCACGGAAGCCGAATGGAAACGCTTCGTCCGCGCCTTCAAAGCAGAGATGGATGCGCCGACGGCGCGGCGGACGTTTGATCTGCTGGCGGCTCTTTCACATGACACAAACCTATCGATTGGCTGCTACTGCGAAAACGAGGCCCGCTGCCACCGCTCCGTGCTTCGCGAATTGCTGAAGGACCGCGGCGCGAGGCTCCGCTAACCGCTGTTGCAACAGCCGAGGGTCCGATCGCTGACGGTCAGGATTCCGTACCCCACGCCGATTGGCGCGCCACCTAAATCCCTCTCGTGAAATGAACCCCCAACGAGAGGTACAATCCATGACGGCTCATCTGCTCATTCTCTATCCCGTTCCCAAGGACAGCAAGAAATTCGACCGCGCCTACCGCGAGGAGCACTTGCCTTACGCGGGTCCAAAGCTCGTCGGCGCCACCGGCGTGACCACCAAGCGGGTGGTGGGGCCGGCTTTTGCGCCGCCGCCCTATCACCTGATGTCCGACGTCAGCTTCCCGTCTTTGGAAGCACTTAAGACCTGCGCAACCTCCGAAGGCGCCAAGCAAGCCTTGGCGCACGCCGCCTCGATCAGTTCCGGCGGCGCCCCGATGGTCATCGCCATCGCGGACGAAGCCTAGGACGGCGCCCTGTTTGTGGACGACGGGTCGGCGGCGTCTAAAGCGGCCACCCGTCGTCTGCAACGCACCTGGATGGACGTCGCCGCCGCCGGGCGCGCCATCACGAGAACGCAAGACGTTTCACACTGAGAATTCGCAGAAGTACTCCGACCGGCGCCGCAACGAGAAAGGAGAGGACTATGGATCAAGCGGGAGGCAAGAAAGATTTCGATACGTGGCTTCGTCGGGCCTGGAGCGCGGCGGTCCGAACCGCGGAGGCGATGGGGCGAAGTCCCATCGAGGACCTTCTCGACCGTATCGACCGGTTGGAGCGAGAGGTGACGGCGTTGAAGAAGGAGGGCGAGACCGGGATTGACGGCCGTCTGGATCGGGCGAGCTAAAGGTGAAATGCACCCGACCACCGTGAGTTTCGCTGCGCTCAACCCATCCTAGAGCTGCAAGTGTGTTATGAGTCGTGATCCCTGACTTCGCAAGCTTGGGCCGTTAGGGGCTATGGCGCGCAGAGGCGTATCGGCACCCGCCGTCCCATCGTCTTCCAAGCATTTCGGAAACTTGCTAGCCTTCACACGGCTGCCGATGGGATAGCGCCGGCCGCTTCAACGAGCCGGCGCATGCGGGAGGCCCTGGGATGATACGTTTCACGTGGTCCGTCTTCGTCATGCTGGCGGTGTGGCCGCACGCGGCAGCGGCGCAGCAGGGCAATGCTCCGCTCAACGACAGAGAGCTTCTCGGCATGCGGCTGTTCAATCAGTCGTGCCGCCTTTGTCACACCAAGCCGCAGCTGACGAGCCCGCTGTATGGGCCGGCGCTGTCGCGGCAATCGCTCGGCGGGCAAGACACTGTGATGCGCGAGGTGATCAGCAACGGCACGCCGCGCATGCCGGGCTTCAAGCACCATTTCGAGCCGCCGCAGATTGACGCCATTGTCGCCTACCTGAAAACCATCCCGGCGCCCGCACCGTAGGAGAGAAGCCATGCGAAGCACACCATTGACCCTGGCCGTCGGTGCGTTCGTGGTCGCGCTCCTCGGCGTGCCGGTTCGGCTCAGCGCGGCCGACGCGATCCTCAGCGGCAGCATCAAATCGTCGGCGGGCGAGGCGATGGGCGGCGTCATGGTATCGGCGAAGCCAGCGGGCGGCACCATCACCACCACCGTGCTGACCGACGACGCCGGCCGCTATTACTTCCCGCCTCTTGCAGGCGGAAAGTACCGGGTCTGGGCGCAGGCCATCTCGTTTGCGACCGCCAAGGGCGAGATTGATCTCGGCGCGGTGAAGAAGCACGACTTCACGCTGCGGCCGATGGAGGATTTCTTCCGGCAATTGCCCGGCAACACGATGCTGGCGGCGTTGCCCGAGGACAGCGAGCAGGACAAGCGCATGAGCGTCATCGTGCGCAACAATTGCACGGCCTGCCACACCGCGAGCTACGTGTTGCAGCATCGCTTCGACGAGGCTGGCTGGAACTCCATCGTCGAGCTGATGAAGAACGTCAACGTCTACGGCACCTATGTCGGCGCCAGCCGTCCGCCGTCCGGCATCCTCGACTATCACCAGAAGGAGCTGGCGGCCTATCTCGCCAAGGCGCGTGGGCCCGGCGAAAACGGCATGAAGGTGAAGCTCGAGCCGCGCCCATCGGGCGAATCGGCCCGCGTCGTGTTCAAGGAATACGAAGTGCCGCTCGATACCGACGCCGGCCTGCCGGCCAACTTCGTACAGAACGATGGCAGCGACTGGTCGCTCGGCACGCCGTCGGTAATGATCCCGGGCTGGGGCGTGCACGACGCCTGGCTCGATTTCCAGGGCGACCTCTGGTTTACCTGCAACATCCCGAACAAGCAGATCACGATCGGCCGGATCGCCACCAAGACCGGCGCGGTCAAGCTTTACGCGGTGCCGGGCCCGCAGGGCCTGATGGCGCAGACCCACGGCATGACGCGCGATGCGAACGGCATCATCTGGTTCAACGTCAATCCCGGGCGCGGCGGCATCGGGCGGATGGATCCCAAGACCGAGCAGCTCGATGTGTTCATTCCGCCAACCGGAATGTCGCCGACCGGCGGCGCCACCACCGTCGATTACGACGGCAAGGGCAAGATCTGGTCGTCGTCGCCGGACGGCGCGCTGCGCTTTGATCCGGACACCGGCCAGTTCACCGAATTCAAGTCGATCACCTACAAGACGCCGAACGGCACCGGCGTCACCTATGGCGCCGCCGCCGACCGCGACGGCAACGGCTGGTGGGCCGAGATGGTGCTCGACATCATCGGCAAAGGCAACATGGCGACCGGCAAGGCCGAGGAGGTCCGGCTCGCGCCGGTGCAGGCCGAGCTTGACCGCGTTACCCCCGAAGCGAAGAAGTTCTTCGAGACCTACAACCAGCCGGACTTCAACAGTCCGCTGCCGTGGGCGCAGGGCCCGCGCCGCATGGGCACCGACAAAGCCGACGACGTACTGTGGGTCGGCAATTCCTGGGGCGCCAACCTCGCGCGCATCAACACCAAGACCAACGAGACGAGCTACGTGCCGCTGCCGAACCGGCAGCAGCCCTATCACGTGCATGTCGACAAGGAGCACCGGCCCTGGACCAACCTGTGGGGCGCCGACCGGGTGATGCGTTACGATCCGAAATCCAATGCCTGGACGGCGTTCGATCTGCCGACCCGCGGCGCCGAGCCGCGCTACGTCTCGCTGCTGGAGCGCGACGGCGCCCCGACCCAGGTGGTGCTGCCGTATTTCCGGGCCCGGAAGATCGCGATCATGACGTTGCGCAGCGAGGCCGACATCGCGGAGCTGCGCAGCCAGGCCGAGCGGCAATGAGAACGCGATGAAACTTTCCAGTCGATGAAGCCCGCGCCGTTTGTTCGTCATGTCCCGAGAACGGTCGATGAGGCGATCGGGATGCTCGCCGAGTTCGGCCCGCAGGACGGCCGCGTTCTGGCCGGCGGACAGAGTCTCGTTCCGATCATGGCGTTCCGGCTGGCGCGCCCGGCGCACCTGATCGACATCAACGGCGTCGCCGAGCTGGCCCGGCATTCGCGCGACGGCAATACGCTGTCGATCGGCGCCGGTGTCCGCCACGCGGCCTTCCACCGCCCGATCGTCGATGCGGGCATGGGCCGCCTGCTCGCGACCGTCGTGCGGCACATCGCGCACTATCCGATCCGGGTCCGCGGCACGTTCTGCGGCAGTATCGCCCACGCCGATCCGGCGTCGGAATGGTGTCTGGTCGCGGCGACGCTCGGCGCCGAGATGATCGCGAGGAGCGCGCGGGGACAACGGGTTGTTGCCGCGGACGATTTTTTCCAGGGCATCATGACGACTGCGCTGGCGGAGGATGAAATCCTCACCGCGGTGCGCCTGCCGATCATCGCCGATCAGGCCCGCTTCGGCTTCGTCGAATTCAACCGCCGCGCCGGCGATTTTGCCATCGTGGCGGCGCTGGTGACATATCGGCTCGCCGACGGCGTGATTGCCGAGGCGCGGGTCGGGATCGGCGGCGCCGAGGCGCGGCCGCGGCGGATCCCAGAAGCCGAGGCCGCGCTGCACGGCCAGCCTCCGACGATCGCGACGTTCCGCGCGGCGGCAGAGGTTGCCGCCGATGCTGTCGATCCGATCGAAGACATCCAGTCCGACGCGGAATACCGCCGCGATCTGGTTCGCACCATCACCCGCCGGGCCCTGGAGCGCGCCGCCCTATGAGCGCGCCAACCAGAGGATCGGGCACGACCTGGGTCGGCCGGTCGATCCGCCGGCTCGAGGACCCCGCGCTGGTGCGCGGGCAGGGACATTTCACCGCCGATCTGCCGGCGGTGCATTGGCTGCGTTTCGTCCGAAGCCCGATCGCATCGGGCCGCATCACGCGCATCAAGTCGCCGGCCGGCGCCAGCGTATTCACCGGCGCCGATCTTCAGGGCGTGAAGCCGATCAAGCCGATGCTGCACAAATTCAACTACATCCCGGTCGCGCAGCCGATCCTGCCCCGGGACGTCGTGCGGTTCGTCGGCGAGCCGATCGCCGTGGCCGTCAGCCGCAGCAAGGAGGCGGCCGAGGATCTGGCCGATCTGGTCGAGGTCGAGATTACGCCACTGACGCCTGCGACCGATGCGCGGCAGGCGCTCGCGACCGGCGCGCCGATCGTGCATGCCGAGGCGCCGGGGAACGTCATCGTCGAAGGCCGGGTCAAGACGCCGAATTTCGATGCGACCTGGGCCGCGGCGCACCGGCGGATCAAGTTCGAGGCGCTGTCGCGCCGGCAGAATGCGACGCCGCTCGAGGCGCGCGCCGGCCATGCCGCCTACGACACGGCGTCGGGCCGCGTCACGCTCACTTGTACCACGCAGATGCCGCACCTGTTGCGGACCGCCATCGCCGACTTGCTCGGCATGCCGGAATCCGACCTGCGCGTGATCGCGCCGGACGTCGGCGGCGGCTTCGGCCAGAAGATGTCGCTGACGCCGGAATACGTCGTGCTGGTCTGGCTGGCGCGCCATCTGAAAAGTTCGGTGGCCTGGACCGAGGACCGGCGGGAAAACCTGATGGCCGGCTTTCACAGCCGCGATCAGGTCATCGCGCTCGAAGGCGCCTTCGATAAGGAGGCCAGGCTCACGGGGCTGTCGGCGGATATCATCGCCAACGTCGGCGCCTATTCGTGCTTCCCGACCACCTGCGGGGTCGAGCCGCTGATGGCGATGGCAGAGTTGCCGGGGCCTTATGACGTCCAGGCCTACGCCTGCGTTTCGCGCGGCGTCGTCACCAACACCTGCCCGATGGCGCCGTACCGCGGCGTGTCGCGCCCGGTGATCACCTTCGCGCTCGAGCGGCTGATGGACAAGGCGGCCGCGGCGTTCGGCATCGATCCGGTCGACATCCGCCGCCGCAACCTGATCGAGCATTTTCCCTACACCTCGGCGATGGGGCTCATATTCGACGAGGCGAGCTACCGCGAGACCCTGGAGATGGCGGTCCGCGAGGTCGATGTGCCGGCGTTTCGGGCCAGGCAGACGGCGGCCCGGGCGAAGGGCCGCTTCCTCGGCATCGGCTTTGCGACCTTCTCCGAGCGCACCGGCTACGGCAGTCCGGCGTTTGCGGCGCGCGGCATGGAGATCACGCCGGGCTGGGAGACCGTCGAGCTGACCATGGATCCGTCCGGCCTGGTCGAGGTGCGGATCGGGTCGTCGCCGCACGGCCAGGGGCTGCGGACGACGCTCGCTCAGATCATCGCCGACGAGATCGGCGTCGCGCCACAGCAGATCAGGGTCGTGCATGGCGACACCGACCGCTCGCCCTACGGCTGGGGCACCTTCGCCAGCCGCTCGCTGGTGATCTCCGGCGGCGCCTGCCTGATCGCCGCGCGGAAGCTGCGGACCAAATTGCTCACGCTCGCGAGCCATCTGCTGGAGGCGTCGGCGACCGACATCGTGCTCGACGCCGGCATGGCCAAGGTCAGCGGCACCGATCGTTCGGTTTCGATCGCGTCGATGTCGCGCGCCGCCTATTATCAGACCCATCGGTTCAAGGGCGAGATCGAGCCGGGCATGACCGAGACCGGAAGCTACGATCCGGCCGGCACATTTTCCAACGCCTGCCATGTGGCGATGGTCGAGGTCGACGCCGAAACCGGGCGCGTGACCATCGAAAAATTCCTGGTGGCCGAGGACGCCGGCCGCATCATCAACCCGATGATCGCCGACGGCCAGGTCCATGGCGGCATCGCCCAGGGCATCGGCAACGCGCTGCTGGAGGAAATCATCTACAACGAGACCGGCGACATCCTCACCAGCACGCTTGCCGATTACATGCCGCCGACCGCGCGCGAAATCCCCGCGATCGAACTCCATCACATGGAAACTTACAGCGACGCCTCGATCACCAAGGCGAAGGGGGTCGGCGAGGGCGGCGCGATCGGCGCGCCGGCTGCGGTGCTCAACGCCATCAACGACGCGCTGACGCCGTTCGGCGTGCAGATCGACGAAATTCCGGCGACACCCCGCAAAATCCGGGCGGCGTTGCGCGGCGCGATGGAGAAGCGGGCATGACCGGCACGGTCGATATCACTCTCAACGTCAACGGCCGCGACCATGCCATCCGGGTCGAGCCGCGGCGCACGCTCGCTGACGCCATCCGCGAGGACTGCGGCCAGACCGGCACCCATATCGGCTGCGAGCACGGCGTCTGCGGCGCCTGCACGGTCATCGTCGGAGGCGACCCGGTGCGCTCGTGCCTGATGTTCGCCGCGCAGGCCGAAGGCGTGCCGATCCGCACCGTCGAGAGTCTCGCCAACGGCGACACACTGCATCCGCTGCAGCGCGCCTTCATGGACCACCACGGCCTGCAGTGCGGGTTCTGCACACCGGGGTTCCTGATGCTGATGACCGCGGTGCTGGAGCGCGAGCCCAGCATCAGCGACGACGACATGCTCGACGTGCTGGCGTCCAACCTGT
>Ga0207701_10005803_pt1 | contig 12365 bp, 15 predicted proteins | sample KBSSwiSSwithPhiX_FD_184294 | JGI IMG/M metagenome (GOLD analysis project Ga0207701, IMG submission 184294) | Switchgrass rhizosphere bulk soil microbial communities from Kellogg Biological Station, Michigan, USA, with PhiX - S5 (SPAdes) (version 2) | ecosystem: Environmental > Terrestrial >...
GCTGTTTTTTGAACTCGCTTGCGCATTTCGCTTCCTTTTTCAGGAGCGATTAACATCCCGATCACCACACCAGCAGCTGCGGCACCGAGGATCCCCAATACCACTTTGGTTCCTGTTGTCATAAGTTAAAGGTTTTTAATTGTGAAATAATAGATCAATAAATGTTTGCCTTGTCAGAGATCCGATTTTGTAACTGATCTTCCAAATATCAAAGACAATAAAAAGAGTACGATAAAAATGAAGAATAAGATCTTCGCTATAGAAGCTGCGCCTGACGCAATACCGCCAAAGCCGAATATTGCAGCAATGATGGCAACTACTAAAAATATAACTGTCCAGCGTAACATAAGCTTTAGGTTTTAAAAGTTATTAAATATTTATTGTTGTTCTAAAAAACTAATTAGAAAATACCGTGCCATTCAATTTGCAGGGCTGTCAATGTTGCAATCTGGAATAATAGTTGCAAGTTTTTACCCATAGTAACTAAAATTTAAAAACTACAAGATGAAGCCTAACATTGGATTAAGCGAAAAAAACCTTAAGAGCATTACAAGTGTATTGTCATCAGTTTTGTCTGATGCGATCTTGTTATACATTAAAACAAGAAAATTTCATTGGAATGTTTCCGGAAACAGTTTTATGGAATTGCACAAGCTTTTTGAAAAGCAGTATAAAATACTGGAAGAAGCTATTGATGAAATAGCGGAAAGGATCAATAAGCTTGGAACTAAAACACCGGGCACCATGCAGGAGTTTCTCCAGATGACCTCGTTAAAAGAATCTCCGGGTAAATATCCTTCGCAAAAAGAAATGATCAACGAGTTATTAAAAGATCATGAAGCAGTGATCATTCAGCTAAGAAAATATATAAAGGATTGTGATGAAAAATATGAAGATATAGGGACATCAGATTTTCTTACTGACATGATAAAAGAACACGAGACCATTGCATGGACATTGAGAAGATACTTGTCATAAAAGTGCATGCTGAATGAAACTAAGTTCTGGTTATCCTTTAAGTTTAATAAAAAATGGGTTACTGTTTTCATATCCTAAACTTGAAAGAGATATCAAAACTGATGTGCTTGTTTTAGGGGGAGGGATCTCAGGTGCATTAACAGCCCATTATCTTATTCAGGAGGGAATAGAGTGCACTCTTATCGATGCAAGATCGATTGGCCTTGGAAGTACTTGTGCCAGTACTTCTTTGCTGCAATACGAGATTGATACACCGCTTCATCAATTGATAAAAATAGTGGGAGAAAGAAATGCAGTCCGCTCATATAAACTCGGCGTTTCAGCGATCACGAAACTTGCAGCACTGGCAACAAAGACAAAGATGAAAGATTTTGAAATGAAAAAAAGTCTTTACTATGCTGCGTATAAAAAAGACATCCCGTTTTTGAAAAAAGAATTTGAAGCAAGAAAAAAATATGGATTTAAAGTAAAATGGCTGGGCGAAGACCAGGTGTTTGAGAAGTTTGGATTTTTATGTCCCGGTGGAATACTATCGGATGTCGCCGCTACGACAGATACTTATCTTTTGACCCATCACCTGTTACAATACAATATCAACAAAGGGCTGATAGTTTATGACAGGACGCCTGTTGTTTCGATCAAACACAACCGTTTCAATGTTCAATTAAAAACACAAGAAAAATTTATCATTACATCAAAGAAGCTGGTATATGCAACAGGATATGAAGTGGTGGATTTTATTTCAAAGCCGATCGTAAAACTAACCAGCACTTATGCCATCGCAAGTGAAGCTTTTAATTCACCAATTAAACTTGGGAAAAGCGATGCTTTGATCTGGAATACAGCAAAACCCTACTTGTATTTACGATCTACAAATGACAATCGCATAGTAATCGGCGGCCGGGATGAGGAATTTTTTTCTCACATTAAAAGAGATAATCTCATTCCGCAAAAATCTAAAGACCTACAAAAAGATTTTCAAAAGATTTTTCCTTCAATTCCTTTTAAAACAGAGTTCAGTTGGGCAGGTATATTTGGTTCCACTAAAGATGGGTTGCCCTATATCGGGACTTACAGGAACTTAATGAATAGCTTTTTTGCTCTTGGGTTTGGTGGCAATGGAATTACGTTTAGCCAGGTGGCCGGAGAGATCATAGCCTCGCTAATTAGAGGCAAAAAGAATAAGAATGCAAATATTTTTTCGTTTGAAAGGTAAGCGAGAATCATCTACACAAAAAGAATCCGATACAATTCTTTTTATGTTCCGTTCATGATCAGTTAGCACAGGATTTGCAATCCATTACCAGACCTTCTAACTATGAAAGAGATCATAAAGAGATCATGGTTAAAATTTACTGCATTTGTTTTATCCTGTGTTCTAAACGTAGTATCATTTGCGCAGGATAATGGACTTGAAGTATCTTTCACCGGACAACAACCTTCAACATATAGGATAAATTTTCAAAAAGTAGATTTTAAAACAAAAGCAGGAAAAAAACTTGCTTTTGATCGGAATTTAAAAACATCCGTAATAGATCTTCCAGACACTTTTTTACCGAAGCAACCAGATTTCCCGTTGTTACGAAATGAGCAGGCAGGAATATGGAAAAAAGTTGGACGTGCTGAGCTCTTGATCGGAGGTACTGAGCTGGTTGGTATAACTGTTTTGATACTTTCACCTAAGAAAGTAACCGGATGGTCTCCTGATTGGACACAGGATGCCTGGCGCAACATGAAGCGGTCCCTTACAATGCTACCTGTTTGGGATGATGATGATTGGCAAATAAATTATGTTGGCCACCCAATTGCAGGATCCTTGTATTATAATTCATTAAGAAGTCAGGGTGCAAGCATATTTCATTCTTTTCTTTTCGCCACTGCGCAGTCATTTATTTGGGAATACTTTATTGAAGCAACGGCTGAGAAACCAAGTACACAAGATATTTTTGTTACACCCATAGTTGGAGCGATACTAGGTGAATCAACACACCGGCTTACAATCAATATGCGCAGAAACGGTTTCAATTTTTTTGAAAAAGTCTTTGTAATAATATTCAATCCAATGTTTGTTCTTAACAATGGATTTGGGCCCCGATTCAATCCAGTAAGACAAAAGCAGGAATTTTAATTCTGCCAGAGATTTCACCCGGCTCCGAAATACTTCGCTAATCAAATATTATTTTACCAAGCATCTAATTTAGGGAAACCAAGGTACCCAAAATTTGAACCAAACATTTCTTATTAACTTTATAGTCACTCGCATTAAATTATGAAAGTGCTGCCCTGAATAAATGTCGCAAACGTGTCGGAGTCCTATTAGTAAGAAAGGGTCTCATTCGCTGAACTCTCTAATAGAGTTATTTTTTCTATGATAATAAACTTCGACAAAGAAGCCATCTACCTTGTAAAGTAAAATATCAAATTCTTATCGTGTCTTGTCGCTAAATGCTTGCCACTCCAAACATTTTCAACCTGTTCCAGGAAGGTGTCATTAGTAAAAATGCGACATAGTAAAATTTCATTTCGATTAGCTTGTATTTACAATAGTAGTATGGTAGATTTGTGTAGAAGAAAATCGTAAATATCCGGAAAAAACCGCTTCTGAATAATCCGTACTGATACTACTCCCAAAAGATCATCCTGCTATCATTACATGTTCTTCAGCCGGTTCAAAAAATTGAGGATCATTTAATCAACCCTGGAAAATAAAAAAATCTTTACTATGCGAAAACTATTATTTATGACGGTTATTTTTTCTGCACTTATCTTCTGCTCATGTAGTAAATATGCCGTGAGGCATACTGTTCAATATTTTATTTCAGGTGAAGGTATTATGAAAGTCAGTTGTACAGATGCTAATGGTGAAATAATATATATAGGTAGTACTAATTCATCATGGAAATATTCATTTAATGCGCCAGGCGATAACCGTATTATTAATTTGGACGTTAATAGTGTTGATGGTAGTGCTGTTGGCGGAAAAATCTTGATAGACGGCCAGGAAGCGGCGCTGAATAATTCAGATAAGGGATCTGTATCACTGATCACACAATTACCATAACAAAGCAGGTTGTCCTTAAATCGCAGTAGGTAATCAGCACGGTTGATGATGCCTGCTGACCTTTAATCAGCCATTTGACACCCTCAAGTTTCAATTCGTTGTTTGAGATGTAATATCCGTTTATCAGAAGTTGTTATTCTTTCCGGCATTCTATCATCCGGTCTTGAAAAACTTGGCAGAACCGCAATGTTAGCGGGTGTATACCTTTACTTTAGAGTGACCATTTACATCATATCTTATTACAAATTCTTTGTCAGTTAATCTGACAATTTGAATGCGATTGAAAACTTCAGTCTGCCCAATAATATCATTTGGAAAACCAAATGATTCATTTCGTCGTGTTTTGGCATTAAACAAGATCATCTTGGATTTCTTAGTTGGCATCTCTTCCGCACTGTAGAGCAATATTTCCTTTTCTTCATTTGCGTCAATCCATGCCGCAGGCTTATCAAGAATGTTAGATCCGGTAGATTTTTTGATTATTTCTATGCTGTGTGGATTTCCTGAACCAAAGGAATGAGATAGGACAAAATATTCTTTGAAATCCGTAACAACATAACCTAAATTCTTATATGGAAGACCTCTTGAGGTGGAGGATAATTCTCTAATCGTTTTTTTTCCTTTTTTAAGATATAGATATTGCAAACTGTCATCTACTCTAAATGAAATCGTATAGCCACCTTTTAAGGTCGTGTCATAGTCATACGGCAACGCAGCATTTGAATCCGCTTGTGCATTTGAGGATAGGCCGATGAAAATTGTAGCTATTAGTATAAAAGTTGGTCTCATTGTGCAGCTAACAAATAAATATAAGCCATTTATGCAGCCTGTGGATTCGAAACATTTATTGATCGGATACGATTTTTATCCTACCTCTTGAAATAACCATAACCTATGTCGGTGGGAATATATCCTTCAGCGAGCGAAAATCGACGCTGTAATTTTTATTATCTTTCCTTAATGTCACTGCTGCGAAAATAGAAGAGGTGGTAGTCATTTTATAACATTTACATGAAACACTATTTGCTTTTATTATTTGCATTGGGAATAATATCGTGTTCTGTTAACAAGGAAGGATTTAATTCAAAACCGTCTCGAACTATTAAATCGGAATTCCCAAAACAAATAAGACTTGATGGACTCTATTTTGGAATGTTTCCCGATCAAAAAAATGTAACAAGATTATTCTTCTTTTTCTTATATGAAAACGGAATTAGTTCTTTTTCAGCATTTGCCTCAGACCAGTTTAAAACCAACTCAAATATTGATTCGATTTTGTTTTTTTTCAAAAGAAATAATTCTGATAAAAAAAAATTTGAATCGTCCTTTGACTATGGACGCTTTACAATGAAAGAAAAAAATATTGAAGTTCGAATTCTGCGGTATGTTCCACAATTTAAATGGTCAACATGCAGTTTTCAAGGAAGCATTATTAATGACACTACTTTATTTATGTCCAAATGTGATTTCCATGCACGCCCCACTTTTTGTGTCGATAGTTTTTATTTACATTTTAAGAAAACAGAAAAAATCGATTCGGCTAAATATAATAAATGGATAAATACGCAATGGTATTGGAAATAATAATAATGAGTAAAATTTAAAACGCAACCAATGTGGAAAGTATGTTTTATTTATAGTTTGTTTCTTTTCTCTTCCTGTATACCGAGAATGTACCGATCGGATTTTGAAGATCGGCCATGTAAAGTCAATCCGCCTGAAATAAAGGAATTACGTTTGGATGGAGCATATTATCGATTTGACGAATATAAACACTTGCTTGTCTATTTTTTTTATAATAACTGTATACAAAGAAGTTTGGGTGCGGATTTAAATCACTATAATCCTTCCGCCATTTCTGAAAGTATTCAAAAGATAATCGATGATTTCGATGCAGCCGGAAAGAAAAATGATCAATATTTTGGAGATGGGGGCTACTCTGTAACAAGTAATCAAATCATCATTCAAAGTTTATGGTATTTACCTCAGTTTGCATGGGGAACAGCCACATATAAAGGAACAATTATAAATGATTCAACGATTGTGGTTACTGAATTTCGACTTCCGAAAAGGAACATTTTTAAAACTGATAGCCTATATTATCATTTTATCAATGCCAATAAACCGGACTCCTTAATGGGTAACAGGTGGAAGGACAAAAAATGGTATTGGAGATAAAAATGTTTGGGAAAATTTAAAATAGCTAACAATGTGGAAAGTATGTTTCATTTATAGTTTGTTTCTATTTTCCTCCTGCATACCGAGAATGTATGTCTCGGATTTTGAGGATAGGCCATGTAAAGTCGATCCTCCGAATATTAAAGAATTGAATTTTGACGGGGCATATTACCGAATTGATAAAAACAAAAAATTAGATGTGTGTTTTTTTTATAATAATTGTATTCAGAGAAGCATAACTATTGATTCAAAATATTATGAAATTTCTTCTATTGCTCAAAGCATTGAAAAGATAATTGATGATTTCAATGCTGCCGCTAAGAAAAATGATCAATATTTTGAAGATGGTGGCTATTCGATAACAAATGATCATATCACCATACAAAGCATTAGATATATACCTCAGTTTACGTGGGGAACAGTCACAAAGAAAGGAACAATATTAAATGATTCGACTATAGTGTTTACTGAGTATCGGTTTCCGAAAAGGGACATTTTTGAAACCGATAGTAATTATTATCTTTTTATTAAAACCAATAAGCCTGACTCTTTAAATGGTAACAGATGGAAAGACAAAAAATGGTATTGGAGATAACACTCTTACATTTGAATTATGGAAGAAATTTCAGTTCCTTATACTATTGGCAGTGAAACTAAGCAGCTAGCAATAAGTTTTACTTCACAAGGCACAGGCCAAATTAAGATGGATAAATACTATCACTGTCAATGCTTCATTGCTTAAAGCCAATGGAGAGTTTATCTAGCTGACAAAAGCGAATTAAATATTGCCGATGATATTGCGGCCTTAATTCAAATTTTAAGTGATAGCATTTCATAACTTTTGTAAGAATTAATTTTTTGATATTAGCATAAACTAAAACTTAAATCATGGACAAGAAAGAATGGGAAAAACTAAAACACATCAACAAAGAAGCTAGTGAGATTAATAAAGCGATGAAGGCGGTTACCAAAAAATACAAAGAAAACTTACGGGAATATAAAAAAGCAGATCCAAACAGAAGGGCAGTATTGCAACAGGAGTTTAATGAATTATCTAAGGAGAGCAGTAATCTAGCGAAAAGACTGCTGGACAATTGGGAGAAAACAGGGAAAGAATAAAGACAACCATCGGCTGTATGTCAAAAACTATGCAAATCAGGAAAATAAAAAAGGGTCTCAATTCGCTGAAACCCTTTCCCGTGGCTGTGACCGCGTTAGGATTCAAACCTAAAACCTTCTGATCCGTAGTCAGATGCTCTATTCAGTTGAGCTACGCAGCCAGTGGACGGCAAAAATAAGACAAAATGCCTTGTGTGCCAAAAGGCTTTCATGATTTTAGCGCAGCTTATATTTGCTCCATGAAAATTCTTATCACTGGTGCAAACGGATTTTTAGGCTATTATCTTGTTGAACAATTTCTCGCAAAAAATTTTTCAGTGATTGCTACTGGCAAAGGCGAATGTCGACTGCCTTTTACTCATGACTTAAATTTTCAATGGCTGACGATGGATTTTACCGATCCGTTTTCTATTCATGATGTCTTCGAAAATATAAAACCAGATGTGGTGGTTCATTCCGGCGCTATAAGCAAACCGGATGAATGCGAGACAGATCAGATGAAAGCTTATTTAGTGAATGTAGAAGGCACGGTGCAACTCTTAATTAATTCAGAAGATCTGAAAAGCTTTTTTATTTTTCTTTCAACAGACTTTGTTTTTGATGGCGAAAGAGGAATGTATAGTGAGGAAGATGTTCCAGGACCAGTAAATTATTATGGTCGTACCAAACTGGAAGCGGAGGAAGCAGTGCAAGAATATGAACATAACTGGGCGATCGTAAGAACAGTTTTGGTCTATGGAAAAAATCATTCCGGGCATAGTAACATCTTAAAAACAGTTAAGGAAAAATTGGAGAAAGGAGAGGAATACAGTGTTTTTGATGACCAGGTAAGAACACCAACCTATGTCGAAGATCTTGCAAAGGGAATTGTTTCCATCATTGAAAAAAAAGCAACAGGAGTTTTTCATTTATCCGGAAAAGATATTTTAACACCTTACCAAATGGCAATAAAAACTGCAGAATATCTTAAGCTCGATAGCTCGGTAATAAAAAAAGTGACCGCCGCAAGTTTTAACCAACCTGCAAAAAGACCATTGAAGACTGGACTCATCATTGATAAAGCAAGAAAAGAATTAGGATATGAGCCAATAAGTTTTGATGAAGGATTAAAAAAAACTTTTAGTTGAAATATACTATGTGGTTCTTCTATGTGTTCTATTGTGCCTATGTGGTAAATATTTTTCACCACATAGGAGCATAGGTACATAGACACACATAGATGGAGTATCAATGAGCTTTGCCAAAAGATTTTTCACCTGCACGAATAGCAACTATTAATCGATTTTCAGCCGGGGGGATCGGGCAATTATATTTACCACTCACATAAGCACAATAAGGGTTATAAGCTTTATTAAAATCGATAAGCACTTTATCATTAACGATATCTTTTATTTCCAGGTCAATATATCTTCCGCTTTCATAAGTCTCTTCGCCTGATGTAGCATCTGTAAATGGTATAAATAAATGATCCTTGTATTGCTGCGTAGTCATCAGGTCCTGGCTTTGATAAATATTCAATATAACTGCCGTATCATTAATTGTAAAATGTATAATTCCATAAACTCTGTAGTTTTTTTTTATGGGGCCCGAACTTTCCATTCTGAACCACGGCGAATTTATAGTTCTTTCAAACCTGCAAATCATCCTGTATTTTTCACTAACTGCAAAAAAAGACATCAGCTCTTTATCTTTTCCAGTTACCACTTCATGCTCCTTCACATACTTTTTAAAATAAGATTCAATTGAGTCTTTATAAGAATTTTGTGCAAAGGAAATATGTACAAATAGAAGACAGGTCGCGATAAAAAATATCCTCATAATCCTTTTTTAAATCCTGTGAATCGTGGTTCTGATTTAATTCATCATCAATACATTCACACTTCTTTGCAGAATATTGAATGCAATTTCGGCCATCAGGTTCTCTCTATCAAGAGTGGGGTTCACTTCTGTTATTTCAAAGCAACAAACTTTACGGTTATGCATGAACTTGCTGATCAGGTCTTCCACTTCTCTTTCTCTTAAGCCATTTCCTACCGGGGTTCCTGTACCTCTTGAAATTGACGAATCGAGAGAATCAACATCAAAGCTTATATAGATATCAGTGCAATCATCAAGGTGACGGGTAATTGAACGAACAATATTCTCCGGTCCTTTCATCCGCACTTCTTTCGTTGTAATTAATTTGATATTATGCTTATCGATCACATACTTCTCTTCTTTCTCATAATCTCTTGCTGAGATCAGCACTACATCTTCGGGCAAAACTTTTGGAGAGATCTTTCCAATGTTTTTTAATTTTTCCCAATAAGCTTTTGTGTCATCATCCAGTTTATGGACAGCACAATCTTTATTGTCTTCGCCGAGAGTAATTGCAAGCGGCATACCATGCAGGTTTCCAGATGGTGTAGTATAAGGAGTATGCAGATCGGCATGTGCATCGATCCAGATTACCCCGAGTTTGCTTTTTGGTTTTGCCATTTTTATCCCGGCAATTGTTGCACCTGCAATACTATGATCGCCACTGATAACAACAGGAAAAAAATTATTCTTAAGAGTTTCAGAAACAGATTTACTTACTTTTTCATACATCGAATAAACTCCCTTGACCCTTTTTGCGTAAGGAGATTCAATTGGCTCATACAACAATTTATTTTCGTTCGGAATTCTTTCAGATGGGAAATGAATAAAAAAATTACTCATAAAATCCATCGCTGCCACCTTAATAGCTTCCACTCCAAGACTGGCGCCACGTGTGCCAGCCCCGATCTCTGATGGTACTTCGATCAGCTTGATATTCCTCATAAAATTTATTTCTTTTCCTGCATCCAAAAATCTGTGAAGATGAGCCACCGGAGAGTTTAGTAAAGTGGCAAAAAATGATGCAGCAATCGATTTTTCAGGAACGACAAAGCTAAAAAAACAAGGCCGTATAACCTAATGAGTGTTAGTGAATGGACGAAACCTTAACTGTTTATTCATGTGCTGCCAGCACTGGTATAGAACTATGAAAAGCAAGCTTCTTGGTAGAGCTATGCTTGAAAACAGAATCATAAAAACTATGGTTGCGGGGAACAGTGATCACGATATCAATATTTCTATCATGGACGAATTGTTCAATAGTTTCCTCAAAATCAAAAGTGGTAATAAAATAAAACTCCGGATTATATTCTGCGAATTGTTCTGCCAGCCATGCTCTTTCTTCTTTCAACTCTTCATTAAGTGCCACATGAATCTCGCTGTTCACATTTACAATATGAAGATTGGGTTTAAAAAAATCAAGCACAGCTTTCAGGTAAGTAACAGGAGTTACCTCTTCCACATTTTTAAAATCAGAGGCAAGAGCCACATTATTAATTCCCTTAAAAACAGCTTGTGCAGGTACTATCAACACCGGGCATACATCACGCATTGCGATCTTCAATGTATTACTGCCTATTAATGCCTGCTTCACAGGAGATTTACCGGTGATCCCCATTACGATCAGTGTGGCGGATTTCTGGTAGGCCAGTCTTTCCAATGAATCAACAACATCATTTCCTTTTTCCCGAACACATTCAATTTCTTTATCACCTTTTCTCAGCAATTCCTCTTTCAGACTTTCAAGATATGCGCCTGACATTTCATATTCATTATCGTGACGATAAAGATTATAAAGAATAATATTTGTGTTAGAACTTCCGCTTAGCATTTCAGCAGCATAGCGGGCAGCGTTTAATGCAGTTTCAGAAAAATCAACAGGAATGATCACTGTCTTCATGAATCTTGGTTTTGTTTGTTCGTTTCAAAAATGCGGGCCGAAAATAGCACATTATTTTGAAGGGTATATAAATTTGTAGGTTGGTGATTGTGTTACCAACTCCTGTAATTCTATTGGACATCTGTTGCGACGCTCCATTCAGGTTTCCCTTCACTATTTAACAATAGCGTCGCAGTTTACCCAGAGCGAAGCGAAGGGTCACACATTTCATCGTTCTGTTATTTGTTCAACAACTTCTCGCGGCGTTCGCAGCGGGAATAACACACTGCGATCTTCGTTTCTTTGCGTTCGCTGCGTGAAATAGGAAGCCGAATAGAATTGTTGCAGTACAAGAGTGCGACGCAATCAAAGTTTAATCAGGGAACTGAAGCCGGCTACCAAAAAATCTTTTCCCTAATTTTAACGCAACCCTGTGAATAAGTACTTCTTATTTAAATGAGTTTTGCAGATTATATTCGCCGCTATTAAAACGTTTGCCCGTGCGCCTAAAAAGTCTTGAAATTAAAGGGTTTAAAAGCTTTGCTGATAAAACTATTGTCAACTTTGATGACAACGTAACTGGGATCGTTGGCCCTAATGGATGCGGTAAATCTAATATCGTTGACAGTATCCGTTGGGTTATTGGCGAGCAAAAGATCAGCCACCTGCGAAGCGAAAACCTCGATAGCCTTGTCTTTAATGGCTCTAAAAGCCGCTCTGCATCGGGACTTGCTGAAGTGAGTTTGACCTTCGAAAACACCAGGAACCTCCTTCCCACAGAATTTACGACCGTTACCATTACCCGTAAGTTTTATAAAAGCGGTGAAAGCGAATACCGCCTGAATGATGTGCAATGCCGTTTGAAAGACATCCAGAATCTTTTTATGGATACGGGTATTTCCACAGACTCTTATGCAATTATAGAGCTTGGAATGGTGGATGACCTGATCAAGGACAAAGAAAATAGCCGCCGCCGGATGCTGGAACAAGCTGCCGGTATCTCCATTTATAAAACAAGAAAGAAAGAAGCAAAGCTAAAGCTTGATGCAACCGAGCAGGATATTGCCCGCATCGAAGATCTTTTGTTTGAAATAAACAATCAATTAAAGACTTTAGAGAACCAGGCTAAGAAAGCGGAAAAATATTACGAGGTTAAAAAAGAATACCGTGAAGTAAGTGTTGAATTGGCAAAAGCAGCATTGGAAAGTTTTAATGTTACTTACAAAGAGCTGAACACACAACACGAGACCGAAACTGATAAGCGAATAAAACTGGAAGCGGAGATAGCCACTG
>Ga0207701_10005804_pt1 | contig 12365 bp, 10 predicted proteins | sample KBSSwiSSwithPhiX_FD_184294 | JGI IMG/M metagenome (GOLD analysis project Ga0207701, IMG submission 184294) | Switchgrass rhizosphere bulk soil microbial communities from Kellogg Biological Station, Michigan, USA, with PhiX - S5 (SPAdes) (version 2) | ecosystem: Environmental > Terrestrial >...
CAAGGTAATTTGCCGAAGCGATTGGCATCCATGGACCAGGCGGGAATCACAATGGCGATCCTTTCCGTCGGCGCGCTGAACGTCGGGTGGTCCGGTGCCGGCGATGCGGCGGCGGCTCGCTTTGTCAATGATGGGCTCGCCGCGGCTTGTCGACAACAGCCGGCGCGTTTTCGTTTTGTCGCCGTGCTGCCCTGTACAGACCAGAGCGCCATGAGACAGGAGTTGGATCGCGCGCTGGGCCTGGGCGCTGCCGGCGTCGGCATCTCGACCAATTTCGGCAACTTCCAGTTGGACGCTCCCGAGCTTCGCGGCTTTTGGCGCGAGATGAGCCGGCGCAAGCTCATGGTCCTCGTTCATCCGACGACTCCCTGCGACGCGCCGCAAAACGATCCGGGCACTTTTCTATCCGTCGGGTACCCAGGTGAAACCGCCATGGCGGCCACCAAGCTCGCGCTCTCGGGAGTGCTCGAAGAATACCCGGATGTGAAGATTGTATGGTCGCATCTCGGCGGCAGTTTGGCGATGATTTTGGACCGGATCGATCGCGGCTATCAACGTTTTTCGAACTGCCCACATCCACCCAGCTATTACTTACGGCGCTGCTACTTCGATACCGCATGCGTTCATGGTCCGGCCCTGGAATGCGCCCGCGCCACTTGGGGCGTCAACAGACTGGTTTTCGGCACCGACGTGCCCCACGTGCCCAACGCCGAGAAAGACACAGTCGCCGCGCTGGCAGCTCGATCATGGTCGGACGCCGAGCTCGGTGCCGTCTTCAGCGGCACCATTCGAAATTTGCTCGCGTGATGCGATTTCGATCGGAGGAAAATATTTATGATGGTTTGCCCGTACGATGAGAATCGATTGCTGCTGATTTTGCAGGTGGATCACTCGCGAGTCACCGGTTGGCTTGCGGCCCATTGGGGCAACGATGATTTCGCTCGTCCTTCTCCCTACGCCGCCATGGTTCTCGCCGCGCAGGAACACGACACCGGCTGGTGGGACTGGGAGGTCAAGCCGCAGCTCAACAGCGAAGGATTGCCCCCGGACTACATCGGCAGCATCAAACACCTCGGCGACAAAGTCTGGCTGGATTTTTATCGTCACGGCATCCAACGCCTCGCCGAGCAGGATCCTTATGCCGGGTTTATCGTTTCCTTGCATTCGGACGGCCTGCTCACCCAAGGCCGCGGCCTGCTGCCGTACATGCCGGATTACGCCTCTTATCCAGAGGTCAAGGAATTTCTCGCGGAGCAGGAAAGCTATCGCGCAGAGCTCATGGAACAACTGAAAAGTTCTTCGGCCTATGGCGATTTCATTTCCGAAGAACAGCTATGGACGAACTTCAAGCTCATGGAAGTTTACGATCAGATGGGTCAGTTCGTTTGCAATCGTTACCCGTTCAACAGCACCCAGCGAAAAAATGGACCGAGCCCTACCATGAGCAACGTCCCCGTGCCAACGCGGCTCGGTAAAGAGGATACGATCTTGACGTTTACGATCAAAGACGAAAGCCGCGCCGCGGTCGCGCCCTATCCGTTCGACATCGATCCATTGGCCGTCTCGTTCCAGGGACGGCTCATATCCAAGCGCCGCTACACAAGCCAGGATGAATTTTTGCACGAATACTATGGCGCAGAAAAGTTAGCGATCAATTATTTGCTTTCGTCGAATTAGCTGAGCGATTGGTTCGGGAGGAACTCCTAGTGAAACGAAGTCGTAAACATCTCGGTTTACTTTTGCACGCGTTTTTATTTTTGCTATGCAGCGCGCCGGCGCCGCTCCACGCACAAGCGAAGGCGCCGGTTAAAATCAGATTGGCGACATCCACCGCCGGGCTCGATTTCGCGCCGATCTGGATTGCCCAGCGCAAAGGCTACTTCAAGGAAGAAGGCATCGACTTTGAACATATCTTGACCACTGGCGGCGCCGTCACCATGGCCGCGATCATGAACGGCGACGTTCAATTCGTTTCGACGGCAGCATCCGATGTGCTCGTCGCCCGCGCGCGTGGCGATCGCATGTTTTCCGTGGGCATTTTTCCCGCCTCACTCGAGTGGAACATCGCAACCAGTAATAAATGGCTGGAAAGCCGCGGCCTGACGAAAAGCCAGATCGCGAAGATGCCGATCGCGCAAAAAATCCAAGCGCTCAAGGGCGCGAGCATAGGCGCCGCCACGGTCGGCGGCGCGCCCGCGCAAGTGGTGCGCTACCTGCTCCGGCAAAACAACATGAGGCCCGACTCGGACGTGCGTTTCGCCGCCGTCGGCGCCGGACAAGCCCGAGTGAACGCACTCAAGAACGGCCAAGTCGATATGATCGTCGGCGGCATCCCAGACACCGAACAGCCCGAACTCGAGGGATGGGGCCATACGCTGATCCGTCTGGGCGGCGAAATCGAAATTTTCAAAGATTACCCGCACGAATCCGTGCACGCGCTCGATACCTACATCAAGGCGCACCCCGACTCGACGCGGTCTTTGTTGCGGGCGATTGCGCGCGGCAACAACTTGATCATCGACAATCCCGCGGAGTCCGACGATCTACTGGTCAAACAATTTCCTAAGATCGACCCATCGGTTCTGAAGACCGTCATGAGCCACAGCAGATCGACTTTCCGGCGCAACCTGCGGATGACCAAATCGGGTTGGGACAATATGAACAAGGTTTTTGTCGCGGTCGGACTACTTAAATCCGAGCTGAATACGGCTGAGGGTGAGTTCTGGACCAACCAGTTTTTGCCCTAGCGTCCGCAACAGAGGTGCATCCTCATTTGCGGGCAACCCGGGACCTAGTCCGGGGCTGCCCGACCGGGAATCAGGACTATTCAAGGATCGCGCTCGAAAAATAACTGTATGGAAGATCGTACTGCGCCAACTTCTGCATCCACCGAATTAGCAGATAAGAACCATGCCGGACTAGCGCAAAAAAACTTCACGCTCTCGAACTTTCGTAGCCTTCTCGTCCTTCTCCCTGGCATCTGCACACTCGTGTTTTGGGAAATTGCCGCCTGGCACTGGCCGGGTATCGCGCGGCTCGTGAGCCAGCCGATCGAGATTGCCCGCGGCATCGTCGACGTCGTAACGACCGGCGTGATCTGGCAGCACTTCGATGCAACGCTCAAAGAAATGGCGGCCGGCTATGTCATCGGCGCGATTACCGGAATCGCACTCGGTTTTCTTTGCGGGCGGATCAAATTGCTCGGCGACATTCTCAATCCCTACATCACGCTTTTTAACGGCATTCCAAAAGTCGCCTTGGCGCCGGTCTTTGTGATCTGGTTCGGCATCGGCTTGATGTCGAAGATCGCCATCATCTTGACCATGGTCTTCTTCGTCGTGTTCATCAACACGTTCGCCGGCCTGCGCTCGGTGAACGAGGATTACGTGGCGATCGTCCGCATCATGGGCGCCTCCGGTTGGCAAGTCGTGCGCGAAGTCTTTTTGCCGGCCACCCTGCCGTTTATCCTGGTCGGCTTGCGCGCGGGCATTCCGTTCTCCGTCATCGGCGCCGTGGTAGGAGAATTCATCGCTTCCACCAAAGGGCTGGGATTTTTTATCAACTATAACCAGGGCACTTACGACACCAACGGGATTTTCGTCGGCGTGACGATTCTGGCACTGCTCGTGGTCGCACTCGACGGCTTGCTGTCGCTTTTGGAAAAACGCCTGTTGAAATGGCGCCCGGAAGTCGAAGCCAAGAACGTCGGCGCGTGAGCGAAAAGCAGATGGATCCGATCATCGACCTCGCCAACGTCACCAAGACCTACCGGTCTAAAGGCAAAAGCGTTCTCGCTTTAAAAGACGTTACGCTGCCTGTGAAAAAAGGCTCGTTCACCACCATCATTGGACCGAGCGGCTGCGGTAAGAGCACCTTGCTCAAGATTATCGCGGGGATCTCGTTGCCCTACCAAGGGCGGCTCAACTATAAAGGACGAGAGATTACGTCGATCAATTCCGATATCGGTTTCGTCACTCAGGACAGCAATCTGTTTCCTTGGCTGACATTAATCGAAAACGTCGAGCTCGCGCTGAAAATCCGCGGAGTATCCAAGGAGCAACGCGCTCAGGCCGCGCAAAAGCTCATCGACACCATGCAGCTGACCGGCTTCGAGACTCACTACCCTTTCGAACTCTCCGGCGGCATGCAGAAGCGCGGCTCGATCATCCGCACGTTAATCTATGATCCCGACATTATTTTGATGGACGAGCCATTCGGTCCGCTTGACGCGCAAACCCGTTTGGTTCTGCAAGACGAGCTCCTGCGCATTTGGGATACGAACAAAAAAACGATTCTGTTCGTCACCCACGATCTTACCGAAGCGATCGCGCTTTCGGACAAGGTCGTTTTGTTCACCGGCCGGCCCGGCACGGTCAAACGGATCTTTGACGTGCCGCTAGCGCGGCCGCGCAACGTTTTCGAGATTCACAACGAAAAAGGTTTCACCGATCTTTACCATGAGATCTGGAGCCAGTTTAAAACAGAAATCAAAGTCTGATTAGGCGCTGACTGGAGCGTCAGAAATCGAAGCAGAAAAGGAAACACGATCATGTGGTACATCGTTCTTTCGCGATCGAAGCCGGAAATGGAGCAAGACAAACAATCCCACTACGACGAACATCGCCTCTGGCTGGAGAAACAGCACAAAGCCGGACGGCTCTTGTTCTCCGGACCCACAACCGATGGCGCCTATGGAATCTATATCATGCTGGCATCAAGCCTCGATGAAGCAAAGGAGATCGCCGCCCAGGATTCGCATCACCGGCGCGGCATTCGCACGATGGAGGTCCTCGAATGGAACCCGCGCCGCGCCTTCCGGATGGACAAGCTCACCATCGCCGATGTCGAGCAGATGGCGAGTAACGGCTAACGATTCGTAGAAGCCGTAGGTTCAAGAACTTCGCTTATGGTGAGCTTGAGATTTGTCTATTTGCCTTCGCCGGGTTTTGCTATTGTGCTGCCTTCCGCGGGAGCCCTGCCGTAACCGACAGTCGCGCGCCTATAACCGTTCCAAGATCCTGGCAAGCGTTTCCCTGTGCACCGGTTTTTCCAGAAAATGATCGAACTCCACCGCTTGCGGACTGTCGGCCGCGCGAAAGCCGCTTAAACCGATAAATTTGGTAGCGCTGCCGCCGACGATTTCCTTCAAATGGCGCAACAGCTCATATCCGGTCATGTCGGGTAGTCTGATATCCAAAAAAACCACGTCCGGTCCGAAGATCTTTGCAGTGGCGATCGCCGATCGAGCATCAGACGCGGATCGAATTTCGTAACCCTGCTTTTTCAGAAAGCGCGTCATGAGCTCGCGCGCCGCATCGCTATCGTCCACCAAAAGGATCTTTGCCTTGCGCGGCTTTTCTTGCGAAACGTCTCTCCCGTTTTCCACGAGTTGCACGATGAGCCGCAACAGTTCGGTGCGATCGATCGGCTTCGTCAGATAAGCGTCGCACCCCGCTACAAGACATTTTTCCCGATCGCCGACCATCGCTGCCGCTGTGAGCGCGATAATTGGCGTTCGAAAACCTTTGGCTCTTAACCTTCGAGCAGTTTCATAGCCGTCCACGCTGGGCATCTGAATATCTAAAACCACGGCGTCAAAGGGTTCGCCCGTGACTGCGGCTTCGAGAGCCTGGATCGCTGACTCGCCGTTCATGGCCACATCTACTCGCCCGCCTGCCTCCGTTATGTAGTGCACGACCAGAGCCCTGATTTCTTCTCGATCATCGACAACGAGGACGCGCCGGCCGCTCAAGCAATCGTCGAGCGCCGCGCTTTTTAGCGGATTAACGAGCGGTGCCCGCCCATCGAGACTCGGCGAACTCGTCACCGCCTCGACGGGAATTGTCACGTGAAATCTGCTTCCTTGGTTCAGCTCGCTTTCGACCGAAACACTGCCCCCGAGCATTTCAACCAGCCGCCGGGTAATGGCTAGCCCCAGGCCTGTGCCCCCGTACTGCCGCGTACTCGTCGTATCGGCCTGGGTAAAGGGCTGAAACAAGATCTTCTGATGCTCGGGCGCGATGCCGATACCCGTATCGACCACGTCGATTTCGAGCCGGCTCGCCGCGGAAAATTTCGCTACGATTTCGATCTTGCCGCGTTCGGTGAACTTGATCGCATTGCTGACCAGATTGAGCAAAATCTGGCGCAGCCGGGTTCGATCGGTTTCTACGTTTTCAGGTAAAAACCCGTCGTAGCGCAAAACCAACGACAGGTCCTTTTGCTTGGCCCGTCCGTTCATCAGACTTTGAACTTCCGCCAATAAAGCGTGGATCGATACGGGCTCGAAATTGAGCACCAGTTTGCCCGCTTCTATTTTCGCGAGATCCAGGATGTCGTTGATGATCTCGATCAGATAATCACCGCTCTCCTTGATGGTTCTCAGGCACTCGATGTCCTCGGGATCTTCGAGCCGAGTGAGCAAGATGTCGGCGTAACCGATAATAGCAGTAAGCGGGCTACGAATCTCGTGGCTCATGTTGGCAAGAAACTCGTCCTTGCGCTGGCCTAGCTCTCTTAAGGCCTGCTGAGACTGATAGATCTCGGTGATGTCCGACGAGCTCCCGATAAACCCGGTCATGTTGCCGGCCCCATCGAAAATTGGATTCCCGCGCGACTCGAACCAGCGCCACTCTCCGTCGAAGCGCTGCAAACGGACTCGATGGTGAAAGGTTTGGCGCCTGTCCAGAGCTTCCTTGAAGGCGGTTAAATACGCATTGCGATCATCCGGATGAATAAACTGAACGTAGTCCAGATCCCCTGCCTGCTCCGCAGCGACGCCGTGAAATTCAGTACCGGTGCGGTTGACGAACAAGATTTTTCCCGCCGCATCGGTCATCCAGATCATCATCGGCGAACTGTCAGCCATCGTGCGGAAGCGCTCTTCGCTTTGCCGGAGCATCTTTTCGGTTTGGCCGCGGACGCTCGCCATCTGGAGCTGCACATCAACTCGCGCAAGTAACTCGCGCGCCGAGAACGGTTTCACGAGATAATCATCGGCGCCCGCCGCGAGCCCTTCGACTTTCGACTCTTCGCCGGCGCGCGCCGAGAGCATGATCACAGGGACCGTCCGAAGCTTCTGGTCCTCTCTGACGAAGCGCAGGAGCGCAAAGCCGTCCGTCACAGGCATCATCACATCGGCCACGATCAGATCCGGTTTTTCGCGGCGTGCCGCCGCCAAAGCTGCGCCGCCGTCCGCCACCGCTTCGACCCGGTAGTTTGGCGCGAGCAATCGGCGGATGTAGTCTCTCATGTCCGCGTTGTCATCTGCGATGATAATCCGCGCTCCATGACCGGCACGGATCAATCCGTCCGTCGGCATCGTGAGAACTGAGTCTTCCTCGTTTTCTTCGGCCGCCCTCGGCAGCCATCTCATCGCCTCCTCGATGTATGCCTCGGCCGATATTCGGGTCGATGCAGTGGTACGCGGCGCGCTCGCTTTGATCCGACCAGCGGGTAGATGGGCGTAGCCCATGGGAATACGAACCTTGAACTGACTTCCTTGCCCGAAAACACTCTCCACGGTTATCGTTCCGCCATGGAGTGCGACCAGTTCCTGCACCAGAGAAAGGCCGATGCCCGTGCCCTCGTGAGTTCGACCGCGGGCATTTTCGATCCGATAAAACCTCTGGAAGATTTTCGGCAACTCGTGCTCGGAGATGCCGATGCCGGTATCGCGCACGCTCAGTTCAACAAAGCCGGCTTTCGCTCCCGACTCTCGAACCTGTCTTAGCGCGACTTCGATTTCTCCTGCCAAGGTATATTTGAAAGCATTCGAAATGAGGTTGAGAACAATTTTCTCCCACATTTCGCAATCGACGTACGTGGACTCGGTTACCGTCTCGCAGTGGACTAAGAGCTTAAGGCCCGCTTCCGCACAAGCCGAACGGAAATTGCTGGTGAGCTCGGCGGTGAGCGCCGACAGATCGGTGGGTTCATAAACCGCCTGAATTCTTCCGGCTTCAATTCGTGAGAAATCGAGCAATGAGTTGACCAGCTTCAGCAAACGCAGACCGTTACGATGACTGACTTGAAGCCTCTGCTTGACCTCCGACGGTGTTTTGGGATCCGCGATTGATTCTGCCAGCGGGCCGAGCATGAGTGTCAGTGGCGTGCGAAATTCGTGGCTGACGTTTGAAAAAAATGCCGTCTTCGCGCGATCGAGCTCAGCCAGCGATTCGGCACGCTTGCGCTCTTCCGCCAGCGCCTGTGCGTCGGCAAGACCCGCAGCGATCTGCATCGCTACGAGCCCGAAAAACGTGCGGTAGCTTTCGTCCAGCGCGCGCATCGGGCTCACCGCCGCCACCATAATCGCCCGCGGGCGCTCCTGTCCGGGCAGAACTAACGGAAACACCATGGCGCTCTGCGCCGGAACCTTCCATGCGCCCGTGGGAAGCGAGTCGAACTCGCTTGAGAGTCCATGGATCACGACCGGCTCGCACGACTGCGCAACAGCGCTCAAGGACCATGTGCCAACGCTCTCCCCCAGCGGAACGATCGGCGGCGCACCGGGGCCGGGGGCGATCCCTGACGTCGCATCCAGACGCGCCACGGCTTCGCTCTCGTCCAGGCTATAAATCATTGCAAAAGGTACATCATGCAAATTGGCCGCAAGAACCTCTGACGCAGATTCGAAAACTGCTTGTTCACTCTCCGCCCCTTTACATCTCGCAGCAAGGTCGCGGAGTGTTCGCAGGCGCCGCTCGCCGATGATTTTTTCCGTCGTCTCGATGACGGGACAAAAGATTCCTGCAACTTTGCCGGTTTCGTCGTAGATAGGGCTGTAGGAAAACGAGAAGTAAGCCTCCTCGGGATATCCGCGATCGACGTGAAGCATAAGATCACGCGATCGGGTCGCCGCGCCGCGCTCCATGACCTGAGAAAGCATTGGACCGATGACATCCCAGATCTCGGCCCAAACCTTACGTCCCCGCTCTCCTAATGCGAAGGGATGTTTCGCCGGACCAATGATCATTTTGTATTCGTCGTTGTAGAGAATAACCAGTTCGGGGCCCCACCAGATGACAATTGGAAATGCGCAGTCGAGGGCGATTCTTATGGAGGTGCGGAGGCTTTGCGGCCACGAAGCGATCGGGCCAAGCGCCGTTTTCGACCAATCCATTTCACGGATGAGTCTTTCCATCTCGCCGCCGCCCGAGAGGAAATTCTTATCGCCGGCCGATTTCATATCCACGTCTACATTCCCGAAAGTGTTCGGACACAATCTCTACTTGGATCGTGAGCAAGCGCTGCTATTTAGACCATACCGTCGGTCGCGAACGGTTTTCCAGGAACGCACCGTTCTAGCCCTCCCGCTTCAAGCTCCTTTATTTCCGAGGCGCAAGCGCGAGAACCGTTCGGGCCGATCGCGGAACCTGGACCATTCTAATAATAACAGTCGGGGACCCTTTCAAGGGGTATTTAATGCCGCCGTTCTTTCACGGTAAAAATTACTAGTTCGCTCTTGCGATTTCGAGCGAAGAGAGTTTGAGCGGCGTCGAGGAGGCGTTTCGTGAATAAGCATAGCAGACCGACCGAGCCCGGTCCGATCGGACGCACCACTAGATATAGCAAGCGTATGAGATTCTCCCAAATCAACAGAAAAGAAGTTTATACAACGATGGTCTTGAGCGATCTGAAAACGAGGTTTCGTGGTATTGGGAACAGCCGGAGTCTCTCGCGCCCAAGCCAATTCTATATTGCATGACGCGTTGAATCGAGCTTCCGCCAGCACAAAAAAATTCCAGATCTCGGCGTTGACTGACTGCCCCTTGTTTCTTAAATTTTCCTTTCTTTTGCGTGAACACACACCATTTGTCGCCGCGTCAATTTCAATGACGCCACTATTTTGAATAGCCAGTGCAAAAAAATTTGACACTCGCGGATTGCGGCTGTAGTAATTTTTCAGAACGTTCAATTTGAACTTGCCTCTGTTGAAGACCGCTCGATGACGATGTCTTCTCTAACCTATTCGTTTATCGGAAACAGCTCAGCCATCTGGCATCTTAAAACGTACATGCGCAAAGTCGCGCTAACGGATGCGCACGTATTAGTCACCGGCGAAACCGGTACCGGCAAAGAGTTGGCAGCGCAATACATTCACGATCAAAGTGCCAGACGCGGTAAACCATTGATGGCCATCAATTGTGCCGCGCTACCGGACGGCCTGCTCGAGAGCGAATTGTTTGGCTACGAACGCGGCGCATTCACAGGAGCCGTCTCTTCATATCCCGGTAAACTTCGGCTCGCCGATCGCGGAACGGTATTGTTCGATGAGATCGGTGACATGAGTCTCTATGCGCAAGCGAAAATCCTTCGTGTCATCGAAACCAAGCAGATCTATCCGCTAGGTGGTCACCGTAGTATCCCCGTCGATATTCGGATTATCGCGGCAACGAACCGGGAATTGGAAGCGCAAGTGAGAGGCGGAGAATTCCGGCAGGATCTTTATTATCGGCTTAACGTGGCGAGAATTAACCTGCCGCCGCTCCGAGATCGGAAGTCGGATATTCCTCTATTGATCAATTATTTTGTCCAGAAATGCAGCGAGCGAACCGGAATCCGCATCGCGGGATTCAGCGATGAAGCACTGGAAGTGCTGGCGCGCTACGAATGGCTCGGCAATATTCGCGAGCTGATGAACCTGGTGGAGCGGATTTTCATCGATCCTCCTGTGGATAAAATCCGCGTCGCGGATTTGCCGGGCTTCGTCCGGACTCCGCAAAAAGTGAAACAGGATACTGCCCCGGATGAGCGTGAAATTCTCCTGCATGCGCTGTCCAAAACAAACTGGAACAAAAGCAAAGCTGCCGAGCAGCTGCACTGGTCGCGCATGACGCTTTACCGGAAACTCATCAAGTATCGCTTAGCCGAACCCGAACCGGAGCGAGATCTCACATGGACATCGGACGGCTGTAACCAGCGCGCGGAGAAAGTGACAAAGTTGTAAAGCCTCACTGTTACAGCCGATCTCGGATGAGCATCCTCGATTAAAACTGTCTCGCCGCTCATAAAACCCAATCTCTGCAACCTGCTAGCGACATACCTTACTCGTAACCCGCGCCAAGTCGCGTGAGCCTAACTCACGTTATCCCCAGCCAAGTGTAACATCGAGTGTTACAGCCGAACACTCGACCGATTGCTCGATTTTGATTGAAGGGTTGCTGAATCAAACAGTTACGCGACTGTGAGTTTGTCGCTGCAAATAGGTACGCAGTTTGCGCCATGATCGTGTCATCAACCCGGAGGTACGCGAACTCGTTCTGAACATGAGAGTCTCACGCGACAAGTTCCTGAGTACCGAGCGGGATGTTTCGTCGATGAGCAATCCACCCGAAGGCCGCTATGCAAACTATTTCAAGGTCGGTCACAACGCTTTCGAATTTATTATCGACTGCGGTCAATACTACACCGACAACGAGGAACCGCAGGTGCACACAAGGATCATTACCAGCCCCGCGTACGGAAAGGCTCTTCTGCAAACATTGATCGAGTGCTTGGACGAATACGAGAAGTCTCATGGCCCAATCAGTGGATGAAGTGAATAGAAAAAATTCCACGCAGCCCAGGATCATCCCGGCCGCTAAACATTAAATTCTTAGGTGAACCGAAACTCAAATGTACACAGCGTTGCGCGCTTCGAGCCGAACTGTCGCCAAATTTCTCGAGGCCCGGTTCCAAGCGGATCCGCTGTTGAGCGGATTTTTCGGCGGCGGCATGGTGGTCTCGCTCGCCACGCCCCAGGAAATGAATGAAAAGCCGGCGGAAGGCTTGTCGGTCTGGCTCTATCGGATCATCCGCGACGATCAGCGCCTCAACGATCCGCCGGTTCGCATCAGCCCGACCGAACTGCGACCGCCGCCATTGCCTGTCCGGCTGCATTATCTGATGACGCCGGTGACGAATGAACAAACCGGCGATCCCGAAACCGAACAGCTTATCCTCGGCAAAGTGCTGCAATTATTTCACAGCCACCCAGTGCTGGCCGGCGCGGATCTGCAGGCCGAGTTTGCCGGGACGGCAGTTGAGCTGCGCGTTCGTCTCGAGCCTTTGATGCTCGAAGAGATCACACGCGTCTGGGAGGCCCTGGATGGTTCGTATCAGCTGTCGGTGTCTTATGAAGTGAGCGTGGTGAATATCATGCCGGAGTTGGAACCGGAGCAGGTCAGTCCGGTCACGATTTCGATGCCGGAACACGGACTGATCGTCTCTTCCTGATTGCTCGACGGAATTTATCGATGTCGCGGCGCGCGATTCAAGTTGGTAATAGAATCATTCTCTACTCACCCGATGATCCGGCGTCGGTAGTGGACCGGTTTCAGGCGGTGCTGAAAGTTCGCGTCACCGATGAATTGACCGGCATCGCG
>Ga0207701_10005805_pt1 | contig 12364 bp, 12 predicted proteins | sample KBSSwiSSwithPhiX_FD_184294 | JGI IMG/M metagenome (GOLD analysis project Ga0207701, IMG submission 184294) | Switchgrass rhizosphere bulk soil microbial communities from Kellogg Biological Station, Michigan, USA, with PhiX - S5 (SPAdes) (version 2) | ecosystem: Environmental > Terrestrial >...
AGGATCCAAAGAGAGGTAACGGTCTTTTTCTTCCGGAAACTCAGCAAGTTCCAATTCTATAAAGGAAGAAGCTTCCTTGATCTGCCATAAGTATAATTCTTTATCGGCATCGATCTCTTTAAATACTTCGGGAAGCATTTCTTTAAGCAATCCATTCCAGCATGCTTCTTCCAGCCTTTCTTTTTCGGAAAGGTTCCTGGCCTTATCGCTATCGGATTTTTCCTGGCTTTGCCTGTTGGAAAAACTAGTCCCGGTCATAAGTAAGATTTCCTGTTGGGTAGAAGTTGCTTTCATGGTCTTGTTTTTATCTCGTCTATTAATTAGACGATTAAACGATATTAAAAATACATGCCGTTTAAAAAAACTGTGTTAAATCCCATTATAGAAACTTCCACGGATTAAATCTCAGCTCACAATAGGGTAAACAGTTAATGTTCAATAATATAAAACCGGAGAAAGGGTAATTTATTGTCATAACACATTGATTTTTTTTGTGGAATCGCGTTTTCCGAAAGCGGTTAGCCTGTGGAATGGAGTTTTTTCGATAATGTATAAGGCTATGGAATGCTGTTATTTGTCTGAAATTACTCCCCAGGACAGCCCGGTGGTATCAGATTTGATAAGTACCTAGTAAAATGGTATTTATGAAAAAGATCTTATTTACGGCAATGGTAATTTTTACTGCCAACGCTTTAATTGCGCAAAATCATGTGGAATTTGGTTTAAAGGGAGGCGTTAATTTAGCCTCGCTTAATTTCGACAATAATGAAGATTTTAACTCCAGAACTTCATTCCATCTTGGCGGACTTGCCCATATTCACTTATCAAAACAATTCGCTTTTCAACCGGAACTTATGTACTCCGGGCAGGGAGCCGATCACCAGATTGGTGATATCAAGCTGAGCTATATCAACGTTCCACTGCTAGGTCAGTATATGATTGGAACCGGGTTCAGACTAGAAACAGGTCCCCAACTTGGATTTCTCGTTGGCGCTAAAGTGGGCGATAGCGAAGCGAATGACGATTTCAATTCATTTGATCTAAGCTGGGCCTTTGGCGCTGGTTATATCACGACAAGCGGATTTGGTGTTGATGCCCGTTATAATTTGGGACTCACAGATATTAGATCGAACGATACAAATGTCAAAAACTCAGTATGGCAACTTGGAGTATTCTATCAATTCAGGAATAAATAATCACGGTATGTAGTCCTACGTTCTCTGTGGAGCGTTATCTTCGGCGGTATACAAAATATCAATGTAAACATGAAAAAGTATACCGCCGTTGTAGCGCTCTTCACTATATTTTCCGTTCATTCTTTGTACTCCCAGGTCATCAGCTCTAAACAGATCGATAGTTTGACGGAGCTTGTTTTGAAAACTTTCGATGTGCCTGGTATTGCTGTCGGCGTAGTAAAAGATGGAAAATTGGTACATGCCAAAGGTTATGGTGTAAGGTCGTTGAAGACCATGCAGAAAGTTGATGAAAACACTTTGTTTGGTATTGCTTCCAATAGCAAAGCTTTTACAGCTGCAGCCTTAGGAATGTTGGTAGATGAAAAAAAGATAGGTTGGGACGATAAAGTGCAAGACTATATTCCCGGATTCAAATTATATAGTCCTTATGTAAGTTCAGAATTTACCATCCGAGATCTTATCACCCATAGAAGCGGACTTGGCCTCGGCGCCGGTGATCTGATGATGTTTCCTGATTCCAGCAGTTTTACTAAAGAGGAGATCATTCATAATCTTCGTTACCTGAAACAGGTTTCCGGTTTCCGTACAAAATATGATTACGATAACCTTTTATATATCGTTGCCGGTGAAGTTGTCGCTAAAGCTTCCGGAATGAGTTGGGAAGATTTTATTGATACCAGGTTTTTCAAGCCACTGGGTATGACCGCAACCGCGGCTTCCATGAAAAGGGTTAAGGACAAACAAAATATTATTGATCCGCATGCTCCGGTGAATGGCAAGGTGGAAGCGTTGACAATCGACTGGAGTGAGACTGCAAATGCAGCAGGCGGATTGGTCAGCAATGTGACCGATTTAAGTAAATGGATCATCGTGCAAATGAACCATGGTAAGTATGGTGATGGAAAACAATTGTTCAGCGATGAAGTGCATGAAGAAATGTGGACACCACAGACTGTTATTCCTACTCGAACCGCCCCACCCTATAACACGCATTTTGCTTCCTACGGATTAGGATGGTTTTTATCTGATGTAAAAGGATATAAGCAGGTAACCCATACCGGCGGACTAGCGGGAGTTGTTACGCAGGTCACATTATTACCAGAAATGAACCTAGGAATTATTGTTTTGACCAATCAACAATCGGGCGCTGCATTTACTGCTATCACCAATACTATAAAAGACAGTTACCTGGGAATTACAGGAATGAACAGGGTGAAGCAGAACAATGACAGGGTGTTAGCTGGACTGGCTGAAGCGAAAAAAATCACCGACCAGATCCAGAAAGATATAGAAGCGCAACAAAAGAATGCAATCGCCAAACCTGCTAATTCTTTATTTACGGGAACATATAAAGATCCCTGGTTCGGGAATGTGGTTATTGCTGAGCAGAATGGAAAACTGCGTTTTAATTCAGTTCGATCTCCAAGGCTAAGGGGAGAGATGACCTATTATAAAGGGAATACTTTTATTGTGAAATGGGATGATCGTTCTTTTGATGCCGATGCATATGTAATGTTCTCCCTTGATATGGATGGAAAAGCCTCGGGGATGAAGATGAAAGCCATCTCACCATTAACTGATTTTAGTTTTGATTTTCATGATCTTGATTTGAGCCGGGTGAAATAGTTCAATAATTAAACATTTTATCTGCAACATATTGGCAATTTGCCGGTCAGATACATTAAATGGAATATTCCTTTACAAAAGCAGATGATGAAGATCTGGTAAGACGAATATTGCGGTCGCCTCCTGTATACCGGGAATTCATTATACGATATCAACGGATGGTTTCGGTAATCATTTCACGTATGATAATGAATGAGGAAGACAGGAAGGATATTTCACAGGATGTATACCTGAAGGCCTATCATAATCTTTCTTCATTCAGATTTTCATCCAGGTTGTCGACCTGGCTCGGAAGCATTACTTACAATACCTGTATTAATTTCCTTAATAAAAAAAATTATCTGCTGATTGATGATTTGTTTCCTGAAGGCAAGGATAATGATGATATGAAATTTAATGTGCCTGATGTAAATATGGTGGCTCAGGATGAATGGCTAATATCAAAAGAGGTTCAACAATATTTACACCAGTCAATAGAACAACTTCCTCCCATTTTTAAGACAATGATTGCTCTATACCATAGTGAGGAATTTAGCTATGAAGAAATCGCTGAAATGACCGAACTGCCTTTGGGGACTGTGAAAAGTTATTTATTCAGGGCCCGGAAAAAACTTAAGGAATCTTTATTAATGCAGTTTAAAACTGAAGAGTTATGATCACACCACATTTAACCGATCAGGAAATACAGCAATATTTGGATGGCCTGATGACAGAATCTGATGAAAAGATAAATCACATAGCAACTTGTTCTCATTGCCAGATGCAGCTAAGCTTATTCAAGACAATTTACCAGGCATCATCTGAAATGCCTGTTGTGATTGATCCTATGCTGGCTGATTCCGTGATGAGCGAGATTATCATCCCGACTGAAAAAAAGGTTCGCCGGACTGTTGACTATCTTGTTTATGCGGGAATGGCTGCTTGTTTTATAATTATTATTCTGTCATTGGGATTTAGTGGTGTTATTCCATTGCAAGATTTTTGGTCATTATTTTCACGGGGATATAATAGCCAGCTAATGACGCTCTTAGCTTTTGCCGGAATACTTCTTGTTGGTTTTCAGTGGCTGGATGTGAAACTGCTGAAGAAAAACTATACCCGGGAGAATCTTATCTGATAACTGCAACAATTTTTATAAATGGCAGTCAAATGAATAAACAGCAATAGCATGAAACGAATAATGATAGTTCTTTTCTTACTGGTATCCGTCTTCCTGACTATAAATGCAGAAGCGCAATCATCCATTGATTCCATGAGGAATAAAATAACGATGGATTCCCTGAAATATGTTTCTGATCATATTGGGGAGATGTTATCAAGGCAGAGAGAGCAAGGCATCAGCACTTCGAAATTGTTTTCAATTATGGTTCCATCGGGCGTATTATTAGTATTCTTTTTTGTCCTGATGACTATAATGCAGATACAGGCAAACAAACAATTGAAAATTAAAATGATTGAAAAAGGTATTTCAGAGGAAACACTGATAAAACTCTTTTCTGTTTCAGGTAAAGAATCCGCTCAAGGCGCATTAAAATGGGCACTGCTGTTAGTAGGTGTTGGCTTTGGATTGGCGGGATCCCAGAGTTATGAATTCGGCGCGCTAAGTTTGGGAATAGTTGCTATGTCTGCCGGGTTAAGTTTTTTTATCTACTATCTCATTGTGAGAAAAAAAGGCTAGGTCTAATCTCGCATTTTCAGTTGTCAACAGAGTTTTTTAATATATCCACAGATCACTGCTCTGTGGATTTTTCTGTCTAAAACCGGCAGGAATGGGTTATTTTTGCGGCCAAAGAGTAAACGCGGAGACGCGGAGGGAACGCAAAGACGCAACGGAAGTAACGCAAAGACGCAAAGGAAGAACGCGGAGACGCAAGGAATACATTTTAAAAACGATCAATTAAAACTAATTATATGGCTAAGAAAGTAAAATTCATTTTGTCTGCTGAAATCGTTGCTAATGCAACGGAAGGATTATTGTTGGGAGAATTCAACAATTGGGATCTTGATAACGGATTTACGATGAAAAAAGGTAAAGACGGTTCATTAATGACTACAGTTACTCTAGAAGAAGGCCGTTCTTATCAATACCGTTATTTATTGAATGATGGCAGATGGGTGAATGATGGATCAGCGGTTCAATATATACATGATGAAAGGTTCCAGGTAGAAAATTGCGTAATTGAAGTTCCTGCCGGAAAAGAAGCTGCAGTTGTAGTATCTGTTGCTAAAGAAAAAGCACCAAAAGCGGCTAAACTGAAAGAGCCAAAGGTGAAAGAGGCAAAAGCAGACAAAAAAGAAGCCGATGATCTTTCTGAAATCGAAGGAATAGGAAAGAAAATCGTTGAATTACTTGTTGCTGAACAAATCATAAGTTTCCAGGATCTGGCAAAATCAACTCCTAAAAAAATCAAATCAATTCTTGATGCCGCCGGAAACAAATTCAAAATGCATGATCCTGCAACCTGGCCAAAACAAGCAAAATTGGCTGCTGCAGGTAAATGGGATGAATTAAAAAAACTACAGGCAGAACTCAAAGGCGGTAAATAAGCCTAATTAGAGTGATCGGCAAACCAAGTCAGCACAGAAAGAAGGCGAATAAGGCAGTAATGCCCTTTGATCACATTATTTAAATCAAAAGTTATGGGGATAGCAGATCGGTTATTTCAATCCCGGAATGAAAAGGCAGCGGCAAATTTAAAAGCCGGCCAGGATTTCCTTGAAACCAATAAAACAAAACCAGGTATAACAGCATTGGCCAGCGGACTTCAGTATGAAGTGATTCATAATGGCGAAGGAGCCAAACCTCTTGCTACTAATAAAGTTACCTGTCATTATCATGGTACCCTGATCGACGGAACCGTTTTCGATAGCTCGGTGAAACGAGGTCAGCCAGCAACTTTTCCTTTGAATGGTGTGATCAAAGGCTGGACCGAAGGCCTCCAACTTATGAACCAGGGCAGTAAATGGCGTTTCTTTATTCCTCCTGATCTGGCTTATGGCAATCGTGATGTAAGTGCACAGATCGGAGCTAATAGTACGTTGATATTTGAGGTTGAACTCCTGGTTGTTAGTTGACGGTTGTTTGTTGTTGGTTGGTTGGGAGTTGACGGTTTTTTGCTAGATTTAAATATGAAGCAAAAACTAACTCTACTTATCGCCTTTTCGTTCTTTATTCTTGCCGGTTTCAGCCAGTCATCTAACGGAACCGCAACTGATATTAAAATTCAGGACAGCATTGCTACCGCAAAAAAAGATAGCACCAAATGGGCTGTTCTTGAAGCCAACCTGGTTTTCCCATGGTTTAAAGCTGGCACATGGTCTGGCGTTTCACCTGTTCAGGGCATAGATTTTATTCCTGATCCGTCAAAACAGTACAATCTCATTTTTGATTTCACGCATTACAAAAAGGATACAAACAATATCAATGCCGGCCTGACTGAAATTGCCAGGATCATCAATCTTCATGTGGCAGCGGGGATTCCTAAAGATCATATTCATCCCGTGATTATTTCCCATGCAAAAGCATTGTTTTCCCTGTATAATAACGACGCCTATATAGCCAAGTTCAAAAAAGATAATCCCAATATCAAGATCATCAATGAAATGATGAGTGTTGGAATAAAATTTATTGCTTGCGGGCAGGCAATGAATTTCCTCGATGTAAAAAAAGAACAATTCTATCCCGGCGTTAAAGTTGCTTTGTCTGCAAAAACAACTTTATCCTATTATATGCAGCAGGGATATATGCGGTATGATATTGACGAACTGGATTAATTATTTTCTTTTGACAATTGTGTTGTTATGAAATACCGCGTGCTGGGTAAATCCGGCTTAAGCATTTCCGAAATTGGATTGGGAACTATGTCGATACATCCTGAGAATGAATCTATAGGTATAGAGATCATTCAAAGGGCCATCGAGCTCGGAATTAATTTTATTGATACTGCAGATCTTTACGACAAAGGAATGAATGAAACCATTGTGGGTAAGGCGTTACAGGGCAGAAGAGATAAAGTTATACTTGCCACTAAAGTGGGAAATCAATGGAAGGAAGATGGCAGTGGCTGGGAATGGAATCCGCATAAAGATTATATCATCGAATGCGTTGAAAAAAGTCTTCAAAGATTAGCAACAGATCATATTGATCTCTATCAATTGCATGGTGGAACAATTGAAGATCCAATAGATGAAACTATCGAAGCATTCGAATTGTTGAAAGCCCAGGGAAAGATCAGGCACTATGGGATCTCATCTATCCGCCCGAATGTAATTCGGGAATATATTAAACGTTCCAATATTACAAGTGTGATGACGCAATATAGTCTGGCCGATAGAAGACCAGAAGAAGAAACACTTAACCTGTTACATGAAAATAATATTGGTGTATTGGTGAGGGGTGCTCTGGGACAGGGTCTGCTGGTAAGCAAACCTGCTAAAGAATATCTTGGACATAGCAGGGATGAAATTGATAGCGCAAGAATTACCGTTAATTTTTTGTCCCGGAAAAAAAGAACTGTAGCTCAAACTGCGGTGGGTTTTGTATTGAATCATCCAGCGGTCACGTCAGCAATTGTTGGTGCGAGCCGAACACAACAACTTGAGGAAATAGTTCAGGACCTGAACACAGATCTACTAACCGAGTCTGAAATGCTTCAACTTAGAGAGGCATTGCCTGCAAAGACTTATGAATCGCATCGGTAATAAGTGAGCCAGATTTTGCGAATATGATTTGAATCACATCATATAGTCAAAAAAATAAGCCAGGTAATGTTCGCATTACCTGGCATTATCTTCAAACTAAAACTGACTGAAAATTTATATCTGTCTCAATTATTTACTCCTAGATAATTGATTAGTCGCAGAAATTTCAATCAGGGAAACAACTCCGCCTGTTTAGATGCCCATTAATAAAAAAAATTGCGTCTATTGTTTTTTGCAGTCTGATTCTGCGTTTTATACCCCAATGATCAATTGATTTGCCCTATTTTTAACTGATAAATTATAGTACATGAAGTTTCGATTTCTAACCGGCCTATTGTTGCTTAGTGGAGTTACTTTTTCGCAATCTCTTACTGTTGAAAAGATTATGCAGGATCCTAAATGGATCGGAACTTCTCCTTCGGGGACGTTCTGGAGTGCAGACAGCAAGAAGGTGTATTTCAACTGGAACCCTGATAAAAATATTTCGGATTCGGTCTATTCATATAGCATTGGCGCTGCATCGCCTGTGAAAACTCCTTATCTAACCGGGTTAATGGAAATGGCTTCCTCAAGGCCGGTTTATAACTCCAGCTATACAATGATGGCATATACCTATCGGGGAGATCTATTTCTGTTAAACATAAAATCAGGAGTTACCATCAGAATTACAAAAACAGAAGAGGCTGAAACGAATCCTGTCTTTGTAAATAAAGATGTATCACTAGCTTATACACGAAATCAAAATCTTTATATATGGAATTTGAGTGATGGTCTAATCAGGCAGATCACCAATATTACCAAAATTGATCCGGCTTCTACAGCACGGCCATCCGGCAAAGAATCTAAAAACGACAGTGTAGCGAAAATACTTACGCAGGAACAGTGGCTGATCCAGGAACAATTGGAAACCAGTGAAATATTAAAAGAGAGGAAGGATAAACGTAATCAGCGTAATGCGTTCTTATCAGCCAATAATGATAAGGACACGCTTAAAGCAATTGGCATCGGTGATAAAATATTGCAGAACCTCCAGGTCAGTCCCGATGGAAGATTTGTAACCTACAGGTTATTTCAACCACCGGTAGGAAACAAAATTGCATTTGTACCTGACTACGTTACTGAATCAGGTTATACAACCGATATTAATTCAAGGACAAAAGTTGGAGCACCACAGGGAAAATTTGAATTCTGGGTCTACGACAGGTCCAGCGAAAAAATATTGCAGGTAAATACAGATTCAATTACCGGTATACTCGATGTTCCTGATTTTTACAAAGACTATCCTGCAAAATTTGCTTATCGCAAAGTTTCACCAAGGCCTGTAATGGTTTTCGGTCCTTACTGGAATGAGTCGGGCAGTGTCGGCATCATTGACATAAGATCACAGGATAACAAGGACAGATGGCTTATGCAATTGGACCCGTCAACCGGTAAACTTAAACTTATCGATAGACAACGCGATGAAGCCTGGATCGGCGGTCCGGGTGTAGGAAGTTTTGGAGCCAAAACCGGCTGGATCAGTGACCAGTTATTCTATTTCCAAAGTGAATCAACTGGATATTCCCATTTATATATTTATGATCTTTCAACAGGTACAAAAAAGGCATTGACATCAGGCCACTATGAAGTGCAGGATGTGGTGCTCAGTAAAGGCAAAAAAGTTTTTTACCTGCTGACCAATGAAGAACATCCTGGCAAACAGCAATGGTGCAGGATCAATATAGATGGAACAAAGAAAGAAAAAATAACGTCGATGGAAGGTGGCTACGAAGTGGTGATGTCGCCTGATGAAAAATATATTGCTTACCGCTACTCTTATATTAACAAACCCTGGGAATTATTTGTCCAGGAAAATCTTCCTGCCAAAAAACCAGTGCAGGTAACGAATAAGGCGATCAGTGCTGAGTTTGCTGCCTATCCATGGAGGGAAACCAAGATCACGAGTTTTACAGCGAGAGATGGTGGAAAAGTATATACCCGTGTTTATGAACCGGCGGCCGGAAAGAAAAATAATGCTGCCGTAATATTTGTTCACGGTGCCGGCTACCTGCAGAATGTACATTATTGGTGGAGCAGTTATTATCGGGAATACATGTTCAATAACCTGCTTGCCGATAAAGGCTATACGGTGATTGATATTGATTACAGGGCGAGCAGTGGATATGGCCGCGACTGGCGTACAGGTATTTACAGGTGGATGGGTGGCAAAGATCTCGATGATCACCTGGATGCTGTAAAATTCCTGGTAACACAATACGGAGTTGACTCAACCAAGATCGGGATCTATGGAGGAAGCTATGGTGGATTTATTACGTTGATGGGATTGTTTACCAAACCAGAAGTTTTCAAAGCGGGGGCTGCTTTGAGACCAGTGACCGACTGGGCAAGTTATAACCAGGGTTATACTTCTAACATACTGAACGAGCCTGCTATGGATAGCCTGGCGTATGCAAAATCATCGCCGATAAATTTTGCGGGCGGACTTAAAAACAATTTGTTGATGTGTCACGGTATGGTGGATGTGAATGTGCATTTCCAGGATGCGGTAAGGTTATCACAAAGACTGATTGAGCTTGGGAAAAATAATTGGGAGCTGGCGGTTTACCCGGTAGAGGATCATGGATTTGTTGAGCCAAGCAGTTGGACAGATGAATACAAAAGGATATTGAAACTTTTTGATGCCCAGTTGCTTAAATAATCAGCATGGTAATAGCAACAGGTGAAGACAAAGGAGTAAAAACCGTTGGATTATTTCATATATCCGTCATCGTTAGTGCCCTCGGTTTTTTTGTAGATGTGTATGATCTCCTTCTGTTTGGAATCATTCGTAAACCCAGTCTGATCTCCCTGGGATTGGATGCCCGGCAAGTCTTAGAGCAGGGTGAAATGATCATCAGCATTCAGATGATTGGTCTGTTGGTGGGCGGAATCATTTTTGGAATGATAGGTGACAAGAAAGGCAGACTGAGTGTTTTGTTTGGGTCAATACTTCTTTATTCCATTGCTAATATTTTGAATGGGTTTGTTACCAATACTGGTCAGTATGCGGTGTTACGTTTTGTAGCTGGAGTTGGACTGGCAGGAGAACTTGGAGCCGGCATTACATTAGTAAGTGAATTACTTGCCAAGGAGAAAAGAGGAATTGCTTCTGCGATGATCGCTTCTTTCGGAATACTTGGTGCCGTGACGGCATTTATTATGAAGGAACTGTTTGACTGGCGGACCTGTTATTTTATAGGGGGAGGTTTGGGTCTGATGTTATTGCTGCTTCGCTCCAGAGTTTTTGAAAGCAAGATGTTTACATCGATAGTTGAAAAATCGGATATACGTCGGGGTGACTTCCTGATGTTTTTCAATAATCGAAAAAGAGCGATACTTTATATCAGGTGTATTTTAATAGGGATTCCGGCCTGGTATATCATTGGTGTGTTGGTGACTTTTTCTGACCAGTTTGCGCGGGAATTCGGAATTGAAAATGTGGATCCGGGAAAGGCAATCATGTATCAATACATGGCTATTGCATTTGGTGACCTCACTGCCGGACTGATAAGCAAAAGATTAAAGAGCAGAAAAAAAGCATTGTTTATTTTTTACGGCATTACTGCCCTCTTCCTGTTTTTATATTTCGCATTAAAAGGAGGTGGATCTGCCCAGAATATGTATTGGTTATGTGCGGGGCTTGGATTTGGAACAGGATTTTCGGTGATCTATATAACAATGTCGGCTGAACAGTTCGGTACCAATCTCAGGGCTACTGCGGCTGTAACAATACCTAATATGGTGCGTGGAGCACTTCCATTGATTTTGCTGATGTTCAAAGGCATGCGCAATATCACTGGCAGTTATGTGACCGGTGCATGGATCACCGGAATAGTTTTAATGTTAGTCGCGATCACTGCGGCCTGGAAAATCGATGAGACATACGGGAAGGCGCTCGATTTCGTTGAAGTATAAACCGCGCTAAAGCGCCTAATTTGAAAATTTGAGAAATGTGGGAATGTGATAGTAAAATTAGGAAATGGTGATAGTGTTGTAACTTGTAAAAGTTAAAAAAACTCAATTGATCTCTATGTCTATATCGAGGCGCACTGCGCTAAGGCAAATGGTATTTACTTCTGCAGGTTTATTACTGATCCCTTCCTGCATGCAGGACAGAAGTAAAGCATCCATTCTCCTCAAGAATTTTTCCATCACTACTGAGCAGGAAGCAATGCTAGCAGAACTTACTGAAAGCATTATTCCAAAAACTTCCACACCGGGTGCAAAAGACATCTATGCACATCTTTTTGTATTAAAAATGGTGGATGATTGTGGAGGTGAAGATGAACAGAAAAAATTTCTAAAAGGAATGGAAACGTTTGAGAAATTTGTCAACGAAAAAAATGGCAAATCATTTCTTGAATCTGATGTAACCAAAAGGCTTGCTGTGCTGGAGGAATTTGAAAAAAATAAAGGCTTGAATGATGACAAAACCTTTTTCTACAATGCCACAAAAAGCTTAACTATTCAAGCGTATACCAGTTCTAAATTCTACCTGACCAATGTACAGGTATACGAAATGGTTCCCTCACGCTGGCATGGATGTGTGCCTGTTAATAAAACTGCTTAATATTTAATTTCCTTTCATGGGTGATAATAACCGGACATTTGACGTGATCGTAATTGGTTCAGGGATCAGTGGAGGCTGGGCCGCAAAAGAATTTACAGGCAAGGGATTAAAAACACTTGTACTGGAAAGAGGGCGCGATGTGAAACATCTGAAAGATTATCCTACAACCAATATGATGCCCTGGGAGTTTGAACATCGCGGGGAAGTGCCCATGGCAATTCAAAAAGACAAC
>Ga0207701_10005809_pt1 | contig 12360 bp, 10 predicted proteins | sample KBSSwiSSwithPhiX_FD_184294 | JGI IMG/M metagenome (GOLD analysis project Ga0207701, IMG submission 184294) | Switchgrass rhizosphere bulk soil microbial communities from Kellogg Biological Station, Michigan, USA, with PhiX - S5 (SPAdes) (version 2) | ecosystem: Environmental > Terrestrial >...
ATTCTGCTGGGTAGGCGTGTCCGGCAGATTTCCACGCGCAGTCAGGACCGCATCGCCGACGTGGGCGCCGTCACCAGCGAAGTTCTTGGCGCGATGAAGATCGTCCAGGCTTTCGGACAGCAGGGCCGCGAGACGGGCCGGTTCTCCGAGGCCGTCGAGAAGGTCTTCGGCACAGCGAAGAAGCGGATTTTGCTGCGCGCGATTATGACCGCCATCGCCATCTTCCTGCTCTTCGGCGCGATCACCATGATCATCTGGCAAGGCGCGGTGGACGTCGCTGCGGGGCGCATGACGGGCGGCACGATCGCCGCATTCGTGCTTTACGGTGGATTGCTCGCTGGAGCGTTCGGGGCTCTGTCGGAAGTTTACGGCGACTTCCTTCGGGCGGCCGGCGCATCGGAGCGGCTCGGCGAACTGCTCGACGCCAGGCCGGACATTGAGGCACCGGCAAACCCCAAGCCTCTCCCCGAGCCCGTGCGCGGCGAGCTGACGTTCGAAGATGTCACCTTCCATTACCCAACGCGGCGGGAAATTTCCGCGCTGGAGGGCTTCAGCCTGACGGTGAAGCCGCGGGAGCGGCTGGCGGTGGTGGGACCGTCCGGCGCGGGAAAGACGACCATCTTCCAGCTCGCCGAGCGTTTCTACGACCCCCAGTCGGGGCGTGTCCTGATCGACGGCGTCGACCTGAAGGACGCCGATCCCGCGGACATCCGGCAGCGTATCGCACTCGTCCCGCAGGAAACGGTGATGTTCGCAGCCACCGCGCGCGACAACTTGCGCTACGGAAACTGGAACGCGACCGAGGACGAGATCTGGCAGGCCGCGCGCGATGCGCATGCTGAGGAGTTCCTGCGCGCACTCCCGCAGGGTCTCGACACGTTCATGGGCGAAGGCGGGGCGCGTCTATCGGGCGGTCAGCGGCAACGTATTGCCATCGCCCGTGCGCTGCTGCGCAATGCACCGCTCCTGCTTCTCGACGAAGCCACGTCGGCGCTGGATGCGGAAAGCGAGCGGCTGGTGCAGGACGCGCTCGACCGGCTTATGGCCGACCGCACGACGATCGTCATTGCGCACCGGCTGGCGACAGTGCGCGCGGCAGATCGAATCGTGGTCATGGAACGCGGATCGATCGTCGAGGAAGGCACGCACGCGACACTTACGCGGCGCGGCGGTTTATATGCCCGGCTGGCGCGGCTTCAGTTCGAAGACCGCGCCGCCTGAACCCTTAGCCCTGGCCGCCGCCCTCGGTTCCGCCGGTCGTCCCGCGGGTCGTTCTACGGCGGGTGGCCCCGCGGCGCGCGGTCGTGGTCTTGCGGGCATTCGCCTTGCGCGTGCCGGTGCCGGCCTTGCGAGCAGTCGTGGTGCTCGACTTGCTTGCAGTAGTGCCGCTGGATTTCGCAGCACGCGTGGTGCTTGCCTTGCGCGTACCGGTCGATGCGCGCTTCGACGTCGAGCGCTTCGAAGTCGAGCTTTTCGCGCGCGATCCGCTCGACGCGCTGCGGCCGTCGCCAGCAGTTCCTGATCCGCCACTATCGTCCCATTTGCCCGACATGACGCGCTGCGCCGCATCGGCGACGGCTTCCGCGATCAGCGATCCAAGCTTCGACGCACTCGCGACCATCGTGCTCGCAGCTGCCTGGGCAGAGTCTGCCGCGTCCAGGCCGGCATCGCGGATCTTGCGACGTGCGGCAGGGCTCGCGCTGATCGCGGCGGCAGCCGCTGCGAGACCCGCAGCAAGCATCTCACGACTCATCGCCGCTTTTGCGAGTTTATCGAGCGTGTCGTTGCCCGACCCCTTGGTCTTGCTGGATTTGGCCATCGCAATCCTTCCTTTCGGTTTGTCGCAAAAGACACTTCAACCGCTGAACGGTTCCGTTTCGCCAAGCGAACGGTGCATGTAAATCCAACGGTCTCGATTGCCCAGATACGTTAAAGGGGACCGTCGCCAAAGCAACGATCCCCTCGAACATGGTCAGCGGCCGGAAGTGATGGCCGTCCGTCCAGCTTTACGGCCGACAGACACCCCTTTCCGACCTCTGTGCTGAACCATGAGACATCGGATCACCTCCTTTCGCTGCGTTGAAGCTGAAAGGAGAATGATTCGGCGCGGCCTGAATCACAAGTCTTGTAATGCGCTGCAAATCTGCAATTCTCGGAACTTCGCGTGCCGACTTTTCAGCTTCGGCAGTCCTCCACCACATGATCGACTTCCGTCCCAACCGGAAGCACGAGCGCGGGCGATCCGGGCATCGACACGGCGAATCGGCCGCGGCTGAACGCCAATGCATCGAGCAGCGCATCGCTCGCGCCGACCTGCGCGATTACGCGTCCGGTCGGCTGGTCGAATCGCGACGCCAGATTGCGCGACAATGAGCTGGTCCAGAACGACAGGCTCGATGCCGGGGCGGCGCTGATCCGCGACAGAGTCACGAGCCGGGTCACCGTGCCGCATGCGATCACCATGCGCGCCGTTCCGGTGCCGTCGATGAAACTCGCCTCGCTTCCCCCGGCGACCGCCCGATAGCTCCACGAACCGGGCGAGACGGGCGAATAGCTGAAATCCGCAGATGATGGCGCTGGCGTTAGAACTTGAGCCTGCGCTGAGCCAAGCGCCAGCACGCCGGCTATCGCGGCGAACGCGATCCTTCTCACTGTCACTCCATTCACTTGGTCAGGCGGTCGACCTTGTCGCGCAACGCGGCGAGCTCTGCGCGTAATTGATCGAGCTCGGAATCGTCCGAATGCGGCTTTTCCGGCTTGGCCTTCGGCTTCGCTGCAGAGGTGGTGAACGCGCGGCTCGCGCCCTCGAACATCTCCATGTTCCGCTTCGTGATGTCGGCAAACACCTTGCCGCCGAACGCGTCGCGCATTGCGCTCTGGTTCCGCTGGAAAGCATCCATCGCGGCTTCGAGATATTGCGGAACCATGCCCTGCATCGAATTGCCGTAGAGGCCGATGAGCTGCTTCAGGAAGTTGACCGGAAGCATGGTCGAACCGCGAGCTTCCTCGTCGACGATGATCTGGGTCAGGACCTGGCGGGTGATGTCTTCGCCGGTCTTTGCGTCGACGACTTGGAACTCGCGGCCCTCGCGAACCATCTCCGCCAGGCGATCAAGCGTGATGTATGCTGAGCTTTCCGTGTCATAGAGACGCCTGTTCGCATACTTCTTGATCGTCACCTTGTCCGAAGACTTGGCCATGAACCACTCCCGAGACTTCAGCAGTCACCTACTACCTGAGCATAGTGCGCCGCAACATGAACGCGCGCCACGCCCGCTGCCGCTGTTTCTCGAAATGGTACGGCTGGTGGGAGAGCGCGATCCGGAGACCGCACGCGCGGCGCTCGACGGACTTGCGAAATATGCGCGCGCTCCGCGCGACGGGAAGCGTGAACCGAAGCCGATCGCGGCCCAGGTCGAACCGGCCGTGCTGCGCGACCATGGCGGAAGCGGGCCGCCGGCCGTCCTCGTCCCGTCGCTCATCAATCCGCCTGACGTGCTGGACCTGGACGAAGATGTGTCGTTGGCTTCGGCGGTGGCCGGAATGGGCAGGCGCAGTCTGTTGCTCGACTGGGGCGCTGCGCGTGATCGCGCCGACCTGGACATAGGCGGGCACGTCGGGAAGTTGCTGGTGCCCCTGCTGACCCAACTGGATGAGCCTCCGGCATTGGTGGGCTATTGTCTGGGCGGCACGATGACGATCGCGGCCGCCAATCTGGCGCCGGTGGATCGCATTGCGACCATCGCGGCGCCTTGGCGCTTCTCGGACTATCCCGAAGATTCGCGTCAGTCCCTCCTCGAACTTTGGCGGCATGCGCGGCAGGCGGCCGCTTCGCTGAAGGCCCTTCCGATGGAGGTGCTCCAGGCCGCCTTCTGGTCTCTTGATCCCTCGCGCACGGTGTCGAAGTTCGCGAGCTTCTCCAGGCTGCATGAGAAAGGCGCGGAAGCGCGGCGCTTCGTTGTGCTGGAAGACTGGGCCAACGAGGGTGAGGCCCTGCCTCTTCCCGCAGCACGCGAGCTGATCGAAGATTTCTTCGGCGCCGACCTTCCTGGCAAGGGCGAGTGGCGGATCGGAGAACGCGTCATGACGGACGCTATTCCCGTGCCATTGCTCAACTGCACCGCGTCGAAGGACAGGATTACCCCGGCAATAAGCGCTCCCTCCGGCCGGCGGGAGGACATTGCCGCGGGACATGTCGGCATGGTGGTCGGGTCCGCGCGCGGCCGCCTGCATGAGGCGCTTCGCACATTCCTTGACCCGGCTTGCCGCTAAGGCCACTCAAGGCTAAGCGCGGCTCCCACGCACCCGTAGCTCAGCTGGATAGAGCGCTGCCCTCCGAAGGCAGAGGCCACAGGTTCGAATCCTGTCGGGTGCGCCACCTTTGGCATTTAGCCGTTCCTTCCAAGATGTTGCCCTCGCCGTTGGCTAACATCAGCTGCTATGTCTGCTTACCACCCAAAGCGGACATTGTCGTGTCGTGCCTCGCGGCTCGCGCCAAGCTCAACCCGCTTCCAGATCCCATTCGCGAGCGCGAGAACCTAAACAGGGGCCGCCTCAGTAGGTGGCAGGTCACGTCGTACGCTGTCTCTGCCGCCTAGCTGGGAGGCGAAGACCCGCCACCAAGGCGATGCCCGCAAAAAAAGAGCGACCCGACAGGGCCGCCCTTTTGCACGCACAGTTCGCTGCGGGGTTACACTCAGCGACAGCCATAAAAATGCTCAGAGGCCGGGGCGGTTCCGGGCAGCGCAAGTTTGACTCAGTTTCGGACCTCGCTGCGAACGACTCTCAAGAGGAACGCGAATCGCCCGAACTTGTTGAGTCTGCGAGAGGAATTTCAATTGCCAGATGCTAAAATGCAGGACGCTGTCGCGCTTCTGAAGGAAGACCATCGCACAGTCGAAGACCTGTTTGCCAAGTTCGAGAAGGCCGGCGGCGACAGGCGTAAGAAGGAGATCGCGGAGCAGATCTGCGTCGAGCTCAGCATACATGCGATGATTGAGGAGGAGATCTTTTATCCGGCGTGCGAGGGGAAGATCGAAGAAGACCTCATCAAGGAAGCCTACGTCGAGCACGACGGGGCGAAGGTGCTCATCGGCCAGATTATGCGCGGCGGCCCTGACGACGAGTTCTATGATGCGAAGGTGAAGGTGCTCCAAGAGCAGATCGAGCACCACGTCGAGGAAGAAGAGAAGCGTCTAGAGGGAATGTTCTCGCAAGCTCGCAGAGCGGGATTGGACATGGACGAACTCGGCGTGCAGCTCGCAGCGCGCAAGGCGGAGCTCCAAGCTGACATAGCCAAGAATGGCCTGCCCCAACCCGAGCTCACGACAGCAGAGTCTTGATCGGCACCTCTCTTCGGAGATTCTACAAATGAGAACTGTTTTGGCGCTCGGCCTTGGCCTGCTTTACAGGTGGTACACGAGAAAGCGTTCTGCCCAAGTACGCTGATGTCGCCCTTCCCTCGCCTCGCCGAAAATGGCGTGCGGTGTAGTCCGGCCGATGAAGAGAATGTTCTGAACGCTGATCGCACTGGCGCGTTGAAATGCAACAACGCAACCGGAGTAAGCATGAAATGGCGACAAACAATCGCGGCCGTGGTGGCCGGAACAATAATCCTGAGGGCCGCAATCAGTACAGCGGGATGATCGGCACGGCGCGCGCCAATCCGTTGTCCACGGCAGCAGCCGTGGGCGGTGCAGTCGCCGCAGGCGTATTCCTATGGGCGCGCCGCAACCAGATCAGTGATCAACTCGGCAACCTCACCGATCAGATCAACGGATGGCGGGAAGGCATGCAGTCCGGTGGTGATACTGCGCCGGGATCTAGTACTTCTGGAGCGAGCTTCGCAACACCCAGCTCCGCAGCGCGCCGCGAGGGCCGGACTCAGGCCGAGATTGCCGAAGAAGCGCTGACCCTCAAGGAGACCGGTTCGACGGCTTAGATTACTCCCTGTCTATCAGGGCGCTTCTCACGGGGCGCCCTTTCACTCCTCTTCGACTGACGCGACTATGCGCTGGCCAGTAAGCAGGTCTTGGAGCGCCAACGCGTCTGAGGCACCCGCGGAGGAGGCCGTATTGTCGAATATGCACCAGACGTCACGTCGCTTCGAGACTTCGCGACTGAGTTTGGCGGCATAAGCGTCAATCCGGTCGAGATAGCTCGAACGATAGACGATGGGGGACCCGTGCAGTCGCCAATAGCTCAGCTCTACCCAGCCCCCGGGTATTGCTGCCGCATCACAAATTGCTGGGTCGGATCCGACCCGCGCGACACCTAGCTGGGCAAGTAGAGTTCCGGCTTCTTCGCCGAACCAACTGAGATGTCGCGGCTCACAGGCGATGGCTACCTTCGTCCGCTTCGATAAGGCGGCGAAGAAGCGTTGGGTGACCGTCGCGTTGAACATGAGCTTGGGCGGCAGCTGAACGAGCAACACGGCGAGTTTTTCGCCGAGCGTCTCCACGTCGCTCAGGAACAGCTCAACATCGCTTTCGCAATCAATCAGCTTCCGCTCGTGAGTGACTTGCTTCGGCAGCTTTACTGAGAAGCGAAAGTCCTCGGGCACGCTGTCGCGCCAGCGCTCCCAGGTGGCGATTCGGTGGGACCGATGGAACGAGCTGTTTATCTCCGCGACCGGAAGAATTGCCGCGTATCGCTCAAGAGCACTACCGTTCGTTGGGAAACGGTGCGCGATGTCACGCGGAATGCTCCAGCCTGCGGTTCCGATAAGGACGCTCATCTGAGCAAAACGAGCCCCACTTCCCTCAGTGCCGGGCTTTGCTTGCCGAACGTCATCGAGTTCCCTGCACCGATGGTGGGGTCCGCCGCCTTCGCGGGTGTTGCTGCGCGAAAGGACGAACCCCTCCCTTCGCTAACAGAATGTTAACAGCATCTCTAATGTATTTCAGTGGCTTAGCGTTAATCGGTTGGTCAGGCCGTTGACGTATGGTGCGCCTTGAGGCCCGCCGGCTGGTCGGTGTCGCTACACTTAGCTGGTGTTGCGGCGGGTCTCACCCGACCGCCTTTTCCAGCCCAGAGCGGCGCTGTCGTTCGACCACGCTGCGCATCGGACCGCAAGTGGGGCGGACAGCGGACGCGTCGGCCCAATTTGCGACAGTGTTCATGCATTCCTTGCCAAAGCCGAGAACTTGTGTCTGAAAAGCAGGCATGAACGCGCCTTCGAAAAATCAACGACTTACGGAGGTCCTCGAAGCGCGCGAGATTCCACTCCTAAGCAACATGTCGCTGTCGACAATTGCGCTTTTGGCTTTCCTGATTGCACTGGTTGCTCAGTTGACAGCGGGGTGGCTTGGACTGTTTCGGACAGACGTTCTCTCGCTGGACTTCGATGAGCGCGAATATTGGACTTTGAGCAGCCAGATTCTCTCTGGTGAACCTATGGAGGTTGGCCGGCGCACGCTCCTCTATCCCCTGACGCTCGCGGCAGTTCGGCTGCTCGCGGATGACGTCCGGATCGTCCAAATCGTCATTGCCGTTTTCTCGGCGACAGCGGCACCGTTACTGGCCATACTCGTCAATAAAGTCGCTGCTTCGAGAACCGCCGCTGCGCTCGCTGGCTTGGGCCTTGCGCTCTGGCCGCCGCAGATTTTCTATGGAACGTCCCTCTACAGCGAGACGATCGCCCTTCCAGCATTCCTCCTATTCCTCATTGCTTTGCCGCTCGGGCGAGGCGAATCGGCAAAACCATGGCACCGGTGGGTCCTTGCCGGGCTTGCGCTTGGCATCACGGCGCACATTCGCACGATGTATCAGCTTTTATTGCTTCTCCTGCCGTTCGTTCTGTGGCTCGATGCGCGGCGAACCTTGATAGCGGCGAGGAGGTTTGGACTCATCCTCCTGGGCTTTGCCATCGTTGTCCTGCCGTGGTCGGTACACGTGAGCCGTGCGCTGGGCACGCCCACCTTGCTCACTGCAAATGGCGGAGAGACGCTGGCTGGCGGATTCAATCCGAATCTCATTGATCGAGGTGAGCGGCGGGTGGTGTTGCAGAAGCGGAGCACCTGGGATGGGCCGGGCAAATGGATCACGCCGGAAGAAAGCGGGTATCTGACAAACGCGGAGCAGGAGGCATTGTCCTATCGCGAAAGAGACCGATTGCTGAGCGCGAGAGCAATCGAGTGGATGAAAAGCAATCCCCTCGATGTGGCCTATCTAGCCGTGCGCAAACTCTCGTATATGTGGGGCATCTACCCCTTCCGAGCGAACGGCTGGCTCCAGGCCATTTTCGGCAATGTTCCGACGATCCTGCTGTTACTTTTCTTCCTAAGAGCGCTCGTTGTAGAACCATTTGTTCGGAGATGGGGTGCCCGACTGTACTTGATGCCGCTGTTCGTCTCTGGGATCGCTCTGATCAGTTGGGGCAGCTGGCGCTTCCGGCTTCCGGCTGATGCGGCAATGATCGGAGTGGTCGCCATGCTCGTCACCGTCCAGCTAGGACGCGGTAACTTAACAACCTCCCGACCGGATGTGCTGCTTGCATGACCTTGTAAGAAGCGAACGACGACAATCGTTGGGTCGCGGCTCCCGCAGGCCGATCGAGCTGGCAGTGATCGTCCCCACCCTGAACGAAGCGGATAATATTCAGGAGCTGCACCGCCGCCTTGTGGATGTTCTCGACGGATTGCGGTGGGAGATGATCATTGTGGACGACGACTCCACTGACGGGACGCCAGAGCGCGCACGCGCTATCGGCGACCTAGGCTTCGACGTTCGAGTCCTCCGCCGAATTGGCCGGCGTGGTCTTTCGACCGCCGTCATTGAAGGAATGCTGGCCACACCCGCCCGGTATCTCGCGGTGATCGACGCGGATCTCCAGCACGACGAAACCCTCCTCAGATCGATGCTTACAAAGCTGCGAGAAGGGGAACTCGATTTGGTGATCGGCTCCCGGTATGTCGAAGGAGCGGGCCTCGGCAAATGGGACGGACGTCGTGCATGGATGAGTAAGCTGGCCACGAAGCTGGCCAGGTTGGTCCTACGTGCCAACGTCAGCGATCCGATGAGTGGGTTCTTCATGATCACCAGAGAGGCGCTTGACCGATCCGTGCGGCGGCTTTCGGGGGAGGGCTACAAGATCCTCCTTGATCTATTCGCAAGCACGCAATCGCAGTTAAGGTTTGTTGAACTGCCGTATGTTTTTCGCCCCCGCGTTCATGGCGACAGCAAGTTAGATTCTGCCGTACTCTGGGAATACCTGGTTCTGATTCTCGACAAGGCCGTCGGAAGATTTGTCCCGCCCCGATTGCTCCTGTTCATTCTCGTCGGCGGAAGCGGTTTGGGCGTTCACTTCTTGGTGTTCGGCTCGATCTTCTTCACAGGGCTCGCTGGCTTCAGCACTTCTCAGCTCGTCGCCACGATGGTCGCGATGACCACAAACTATATCTTCAACAACCTGATCACCTATCGTGAGGCCCGTAAACGCGGCTGGAAATTCGCCGCAGGGCTGCTGGGATTCTATGCGGTCTGCTCGATCGGTCTGATAGGGAATGTGGGGATCGCAGCCTACGCATACGACCTTCACTACAAGTGGTGGCTTGCAGCATTCGCCGGCATCGTGGTCGGCACCGTTTGGAATTACGCCGCTTCGTCAATCTTCGTTTGGAACCGTCGTAGAATATAAGCTCGCTTAGCGCAGGACCATGCACGTGGGATCGGAGCCCGGGCTTGACCGCCTCCGACTTTGTACGCTCAGGGGATCGTCACGTACGTGCGACTACGCATTTACTCCGAGTTCACATAGGGTTCACTCGTCTAACCCTCTGATACCCAATGACTTCTTCTGGAGCATTGGCCATGTGCACGCGTTTAGCAGCCGCCGCGTTCATCGCACTCGCGTTGGCCAGCACGCCCGGCGCCGCGCAACAGGCGCCCGCTGGGTCAGTCGGCCCAGCATATCGTATCCACCCCGGCGACGAGATCGAGATCATGGTCTGGGGCGACGCCAGGTTGCAGCGCACCCTGCGAGTCCTGCCGGACGGTACGATTGCATTTCCGCTGGCAGGGCAAATCACGGTAGGTGGGCAGCTGCCCACTGACATCGAGCGCATCATCACGGCCGGTCTCCGACCGCAGTACCGGGGAGCTGTCCCACAGGTCACTGTCATGGTGAAAAACCCCTCCGGGTATCAGTTCTCAGTCATTGGGAAGGTCCAGAAACCTGGTACCTTCACGCCCGGTCGGTACGTGAATGCTCTGGAAGCAGTCAGTATCACGGGCGGACCAACCCAATTTGCGCAGCTGGGAAATGTCGTCATCGTCCGGAACAACGGCGCCCGGATCAATCGGCTGCCGGTTCGCTTGAACAGAGCTCTGAGCGGAAGTGTGGAGCAACTTGGCCCATGGGACGTGCCACCCATCGTCAGCGGCGATACGATAATCGTACCCTAGGAACAGTCTCCGTAGCCAAACCGTCCTCAACCTAGTCGCGGTGGGAAGGCTCCCGCAGTTTGGTCAGCTTGGCGGTGGGTATGCTGGACGAGCCACTTCATGGGACCTGGTGACGGTGGTGTAGATTGCCAGAAGACGAGCCGTTTCCCTCGGGCGTTCCGTCGTCCGCCGCCTTCGCGCCTGCCAAAGGTCATAGATCTCTCGGTGCCCATGGTGGGGCCCGCCACCTCCGCGGGTGTCGCGACGCGAAAGGACGAGCCCCGATGCGGGATAACAGAATATTAACGTCATCTCTAATGAAATTCAGGGGGTTAGCGTTAATCGCCCGGTCAGCACTTCGCCTTATTCTGGGCCACGAGGCCCGCCGGCTGGTAAGGTGTCGTAACGCTTAGCTGGTGTCGCGGCGGGTCTCACCCGCATCGCGCAACTTTGGAGCTTGGTTCCGCCCAAGAGGGACGACGCGTCTGTCAGGCCTCAGGGCACTCGGTCGGATCAGGAGGATTGGTCGAACCAGGCCGTGAGTGTTTTTTCAGAACCTCAGTGGCGTGTGCGAAGCACAAGAGCTTTCCGCCGATGATTGCGCCTGCCGCTTCGCGACAGCCTGAAACGGAACAAGGCCGGAGTTCAGGTCGGGGTAACTCCTCTGGATCGGTCATGCGGGCGTTCTGCACCGATCCCCGCCGATCCTTTCGCCCTTCAACGACAGTGCCTTGCCAATGCGCGCCACCCAGCACCGTCTAGGTGCTTCAACGGGCCAACTTTATGGCGCGGGCCGAAGCAGCTTACGTTCTGCTAGACACCGTGGGCTTCTAAGCTCGATCGAACAGCCTAATTCGCCCATCGGTTTGCGTGTCGATGTAGCGTCCGCAATGGGCCGATCAGCAGACATTAGCGATCTGTTTGGCGACGACTTGAACCGCTACTCGCCCCAACCATATTGTGCAGTGCAGCAAACTAAGCCGCTGTTCCATCGCGTCCGGAGTTCGCTGCATGAGACACCTGTCTGACACGATCGCTCGCTTGAAGCGGCTCCCTCACGGATTGCCGCAAACTGCCCCTGCAACCTCTCGCCTTCGCGCATTCGACGAGACTCGACCGAACCCCGGGCAGTTGAAAGCCTGGATCTACTCGCCGCCGAGCGCCGGGCCTGGGGCCCCGCTCGTCGTCGTCCTTCATGGGTGCACCCAGACTGCAGCCGGTTATGACGAGAGCTCCGGCTGGTCACGTCTTGCGGACCAGCACGGCTTCGTGGTCCTCTATCCAGAGCAACAGCGATCGAACAATCCGAACCTTTGTTTCAACTGGTTCTCAGCGGACGATGCCAATCGGGGCAAGGGCGAGGCCCGCTCCATCCGCGAGATGGTTGCCGCGGTGCAGGGTCGGCACGGTACGGACCCTCATCGCGTGTTCGTTACCGGCCTTTCCGCCGGCGGTGCCATGGCGGCGGTTATGCTCGCCGCATACCCGGACGTGTTCGCTGGCGGCGCCGTAATCGCCGGGCTCCCGTTCGGGGTCGCGCGCTCCGTGCCGGAAGCCTTCGATCGGATGCGCGGGCAAGGCCACCCTCCTTTCGAGGTGCTGCCCGATCTGGTGCGCTCTGCGTCCAGCCATTCTGCAGACTGGCCCATCCTGTCAGTCTGGCACGGGAGCGCCGACCAGACGGTCGATCAATCGAATGCCTTCGCTTTGATCGAACAATGGCGAGCGCTCCACGGCGCGCCGCAGACGCCCGACAAGACCGATCTGGTGCACGGCTACCCTCACCGAGTCTGGCGCGATCCCAGCGGCCGGGACGTGATCGAGGAATACAGCATCACGGGGCTCGGTCATGGTACGCCGCTCGACACGCGTGGCAGTCGCCATGGCGAACAAGCCGCGCCGTTCATGCTCGAGGCAGGCATCTCCTCGACCCGCTTGATCGGCCGGTTCTGGAGCCTCGTGCCCGATCAAGCCGAT
>Ga0207701_10005810_pt1 | contig 12360 bp, 10 predicted proteins | sample KBSSwiSSwithPhiX_FD_184294 | JGI IMG/M metagenome (GOLD analysis project Ga0207701, IMG submission 184294) | Switchgrass rhizosphere bulk soil microbial communities from Kellogg Biological Station, Michigan, USA, with PhiX - S5 (SPAdes) (version 2) | ecosystem: Environmental > Terrestrial >...
TTTCAATGCTTCGCAGGGCAACAGTTTCACGCACAAGATCATTGAGGTCGAACTCGGCCACCACACCCGGACGCTTTGCAAACATGGCCCTGACACTCTTGATGACCTCGAACGTGCGCTGGCCGTCTCGAATGATATCGCGTGCAGTGACGATCGCCTTTTCAACTTCAGGCCGGTCGCGAGTTAGCCAGGTTAGTGTGGCCGATGCATTCAGGATGACGGCAGACAGTGGCTGTCCGACTTCGTGAGATATCGCAGCTGTAATGCCATCGACCGACATCAGCCGGGCTTCTCGTTCGCGGTTCCGCAGTGCCGTCGTTAGCGCCAGCCGTGCATAGAGCCGACTGGACTCCGCGATCAGGCCCAGCATCAAATAGAGATGCGAAAGCAGCACCACGGTGTCTGCGACATACCAGCCGGCCGAGAAGCGCCCCTTGAACGACAGGAAGAGCAGAGTCTGGACGAGCCATGCCGCCATCACGACCAGCAGCCAGACATCCAGTGCCGATTTGCGTTGGCGGAATAAATAGACCGTCGACACCGCGGCGAGCGCGATCACCGCTCCGTTGGCGCGAAGCATATTGGGGTAGTTCGAAACTGCGCGGCTGACGTAGAGTTGCGGCAGCAAGTCGTGTCCGACCGTCGTCAGGATCGTAATCGCCACGACCAGGGCGACGGCCGCGAACACGGCAAGGCCGGTCCCGCTTGCCGGGCGCTCAGTGTTCGGGGGCGCGGCGGCATCCTTCCGATTGAACAGGACGTAGACAATGACCGCGATCGGCAGCCCCGTACGCCAGAAGATGTAGATCCAGGCGGTGGTGCTTACGCCGGCGCCGAGCAGGCCATGCGGGGTAAAGGCCCCGGGAAAGGTCAGCAGGTGGGGGATGAGGATCAGCCCGGTAAAGACGTAACCTGTCGCGAGTGCGCCTAGCGCCCGCGATCGAAAGACCGAGGCCTGGACATAGAGCAGCGTGGCAATGATCAAATCGACCAGGGTGGTGGTCACGCCGATCATCGGGATGAAGGCGTTGATCTCGCCAAGCGGAACGTCGGGAACCGTCAGGACGAGGACAAGCACCAGGAGCAGCAAGCCGACAATGGCCATGCTGTACCGGATCTGCTTCCGGCTCGGCGGCGTATCGAACAGCCCCAGCTTGCCCTGCGTCACCTTTCCCCCAGCCCAGAAAGCGACCGGTATGGATCGGATCGCCCAGGTTACACGCGTTAAGCGAGGCTACCGCGTTTCATCGGGCAAACCTAGTCCCGCGATGCCGCTAGAATGTGTAGCCGATCGAGGCGCCGATACGCCGGGGCGCCGCCGGATTCTGGAGCACGCCAAGGGTCTGCACCGTGGCCAGGGCATTGTAGTAATGAGCGTTCGTAAGGTTGAGCGTCCACAAGCGGACCGAAAAACCGGACGCGTTTGGCCGCCATTCCGCCGACAGGTCGACGGTCGCAAAGGCATCCTGCCGCACGACATTGTCAGGTTCGGCGAAATAGCCGCCATTGTAGGCGAGATTCCCGCTTAACTCTAAGTTGCCGCTCCTGCCCAGCGTAACCCGGTGGCTGGCGCCGAGATTGAACTTGAGCTTCGGCGCGATGGGCAGGCGATTTCCGCTGACGTCGCAAGTGATCGCCGCGTAGGGCAGCCCCGCACCGACGGCAAAATTGCTGCAGGTCGCGTTGGGGAAGCTATTGAACCGAGCGTGCAAGACCTGCGCGCCGAAGATGAGGTCGGTTCTCGCGCCCAGCCTCGCCTGAAGTTGCAGTTCCAGGCCATAAAGTTCCGCCGAAGCGGCATTGGTCGTCGCCTGGCCGATCGCGGTGAGCGCCGAAATCTGCATGTCGGAATAATCGTAATAAAAGACGCTCGCGTCCGCGCGGATGCGGCCCGAGCGGCTGGCATATTTGAGGCCGCCCTCGAAATCGTCGAGCGTTTCCGGGCCGAAGGCGGGGTTCTGTGGGGTCTGCAGGTTCCAGCCTCCACTCTGGAAGCCCCGGCTTGCCAGGACATAGCCCATCACCTCATCGGTGAAATGATGGTCGAGCGAAGCGCGCCAGGTCAGCTTGTCGAAGCTGGCACTGTTTCGGAACGGCGCCTCGGTCAGCAACGGCAGGCCCGGGATGGGGCGGATGAAGGGCGCGGTGTCGAACAATCGCTGGGCATTGGCCGCCACAGAGCGGTCCTCGATCGTGTAGCGCAGGCCGAGCGTCAGCGCCGTCGCCTTGCCGATCGGGACCGTCCCCTGCGCATAAGCGGCGTAAGACGAGGCCTCTCCGCGCGAGAACAGGGTCTGTTCGGTGCGACCCCCGATCGCCGCCGAATAGGTGCCGCCATAGCGCGACGTCGTCGGATCGTAGCGCTCGTCGAGGTCCATATAATAAAGGCCCGCTATCCAGCGGATCGGCGAGGTCTCGGCCGATTGCAGCTGGAATTCCTGGCTGAACTGGTCCTGCTTGGCGAGCGGGACGGCGGCCGACAGGAATTCCGGCCCCGTATCGAGGTCCAGGCTCCAGCGCGCGTGCATCCGGCGTAGCGCCGTCAGGCTCATCAGGGTCAGGCTCCCGATTTCGATGTCGGACCGGAGCGAGACGCCGCCATAACGGAAGCGAAAGCGGTTCGGAGTATCGTGGTCGCCATCCTGAAAGCCGGTCGCGCGCGGCTGGCCGATCGCGATGTAGCCGGGCGCCGGCGAAAGGGGCCAATCCTGGTCCAGGTCCTGATAGTCTCCGGCGAGGGTCAGTTTCAGCCCAGGCGCCGGCCTCCAGACCCACTTGCTGCGCGCCACCAGGCTGTGGTCGACCGCGCTCTCGTCGGAACGGCCGTTGAAAACGTTCGTCCCATAGCCGCCGTGCCGCGACAGGCTCACCGCGATATTGCCCGCGATCCGTTCGCTCCCCGCGGTCAGATAGGCGTCGCCGCGCAGGTAACCGTCGGTGCCCGCGTGCAGCTGCGCTTCGCCCGACGGATCCGCCGTCGGGTCTCGCGTGACCACCTGGATCACGCCCCCCGTCGTGTTGCGTCCGAACAAAGTCCCCTGCGGGCCGTTCAAGATCTCGACCCGCTCAATGCCGCGAAGGTCGAGCAAGGCGCTGATCGGCGAGGCGAGGTAGACGCCGTCGACATAGGTCGCGACGCTGTTCTCGATCCCGAGGTTGGAGCGCTTGCCGACGCCGCGCAGGAAGGGCTGGGCAAAGACGGACGTCCGCGTCATGACCAGGCTCGGCGCGACCCGCTCCAGACTGGTCGTGTCGGTCGCCTGCAGCCGCTCCAGTTCCTCGCCGGACCGCGCGGTGAGCGAAATTGGCACGTCCTCGGCGCGTTCCGGCCGGCGTTGCGCGGTGACGATGATCGCTTCATTGTCCACAACGCCAGGCGCGGGAGGTGCCGCGCCAGCCCGTGAACTGCCAGTTTCCAGGCACCATGCGACCGCGACATAGGTAACAAGCTTCAGCGAGGCGACGAATCGCTTGGCCAATGCCCTTTCCACCGCCGCCCGCCCCCCAGACATTTAACGAAAGTAAGCTATCCTGATTAAGCGCTAATCGCCAGCAGCTTCGAACACCGAGAGTAATTCGTCGTCTCTGAGGGCATATTGATCCCTTGTAGCTCTGGCCTCACCAGCCTACTGTATTGACATGATAATACACCTGCCTTAGGCTCAGGCCACAGGGAGGACGTGCACCATGTACAGCCAGAATGACCTCGACGAGGCCGTGGCGGCCGGCGCGATCAGCGTCGAGCAGGCCAACGCGCTTCGCGGATTCGTCGAAAATCAGCGGGCGACCCCGTCGGTCGACGAAGAACAATTCCGCCTTATCACCGGCTTCAACGATATTTTCGTCTCCATCGCAGCAGCGATCCTGCTGTTCGCGGTCGGCTTTATCGGCCAGTCGATCGGCCAGGCGCTGGGCCTGATCGTCGACCATGACGGCCCGTCGCCTTTGGCGCCGCTGTTCGTCGCCGCGACCGCATGGGGGCTTGCGCTATTTTTCACCGCCAAGCGCCGGATGGCGCTGCCCTCGATCCTGTTGCTCCTGGCCTTCGTCATGGGCGTTTTTGCAACGGCAGGATTCAGCCTGGTCTTCGCGGTCGGCGAGCCGCAGGGCAATCAAGAAGCGATCGTCGGTGGCATCATCGCTTCGGTTTCCGGTGCGGTCGCGGCCGCGGCGGCCTGGGCACATTGGCGCCGCTTCCATGTCCCGATCACCATTGCCGCCGGCGCGGCGGCCGTGTCGGCCATCGCCGTTGGCCTTATCATTGCGGTCCTCGGCAACGCCGACGGCTTCAACGGTGACGTCCTGCTCGGCTTCGTCCTGCTGCTCGGCATCGGCGTTTTCCTGTTCGCGATGCGCTGGGATTCTTCGGATCCGGCACGCGTGACGCGGCGCAGCGATGTCGCTTTCTGGCTGCACCTCTTGGCCGCGCCGATGATCGTCCATCCGATCTTCAGCCTGCTCGGCCTCAACGACAACAGCGCCTCCATCGGCGAAGGCTTGCTCGTTATCGCCCTCTACATCGTGATGGGCATCACCGCGCTCGCCATCGACCGGCGCGCCTTGCTGGTCTCGGCGCTTGCCTATGTGTTGTTCGCGCTGAAGGCCTTGTTCGACCAGTTCGGCGCGGTCGAGCTCAATGTCGCGCTGACTGCCTTGGTCATTGGCTCTGCCTTGCTGATGCTGTCGGCCTTCTGGCACCAGGCCCGGGCGATGGTCGTACGGCCGCTGCCGGAAAGCCTGCGGTCGAAGCTGCCGCTGCTGGACCGTTCGGTAGCTAGTCCCGTACCAGCCGCATAAGCCGGCGCTCGAGCGGGGCCAGGACCAGGGAGAGGTCGTGGCCCCGTTTGAGCACGGCACCATGTTCGGACACCAACGAGAACGTCCCCTGCTTCGCCTGAAGCTCGGGGCGTTTTTGAATCCAGATCTCCGGCCGGTCGGCGGAGCGCCGGAAGGCGGCGAAGCTGGCGACGCCGATGTCGAAGTGCATCGCATAGTCGCGCCAATGCCCGGCGGCGACCATGCGGCCGTAAAGGTCGAGGATGCGGCGAAGTTCGCGGCGGTCGAAGGCGGTCAGCGCGCGCCGGTCCCTGGGGCCAGGGAACGGCGCGATCACGCTCAAGCGCTTTTCGCCTTGGGCGCGGGAGCGCGCCTCGTCTTCAGGGATGCGATTTCCTTGCGGAGCTCGTCGATTTCATTCTCAAGCTCGCAAAGCCGGGCGCGTCCCGGATCGATATCCTCGCCGCACGGCGTGCCATAAGGCACGAAGCCGGGGCTGTAGTGGACCGTATCGATCGGCACTGGCTTGGCCGGGCTGCCGACCACCGTCGCGCCAGGCGCAACATCCTTGGTGACGACCGAATTGGCGCCGACCTTGCCGCCTTCGCCGACTTCGATCGGCCCCAGGACCTGCGCGCCCGATCCGATGACGACATTGTCGTGGAGCGTCGGGTGACGCTTGCCGCCGATGCCGGTGGTCGGGTTCGTCCCGCCCAAAGTGACGTTCTGGTAGATGGTAACATTATCGCCGATCTCGGCCGTCTCGCCGATCACGGTGAAGCCATGGTCGATGAAGAAGTTGCGGCCAATCCTGGCCCCGGGGTGGATATCGATGGCGGTCAGGAAGCGCGCCAGGTGGTTGACGAAGCGCGCCAGGAAATAGAGCTCGCCGCCGTACAGCCAGTGGCCGACGCGATGGAAGGCGAGCGCCCAGACGCCCGGATATAGCAAAACTTCCCAGCGCGAGCGCGCGGCCGGGTCACGCGATTTCACCGAGTCCAGGTAATCAAGCAGCGGCAACGTCAAGAACATCTCCCTCCGCGGTTAGGCGGACAATTTATGTCCTGGGCCTCGCAATTGCCAGCCAGTCCGCCCGATTTCAGCGCCAAAGCCGCTTGCGGCCATTGTTTCGGCACGGCAATGGCGCGAATGCGCAACAGCGGCAGGAGGCCTTCATCAGTCCGGACATCCTCGGCGATCCCTCGCTGCTGCTGCCGCTCATCCTGGTCGGCTTCTTCGCGCAGCTGATCGATGGCGCGCTGGGCATGGCCTATGGGCAGATCTCCAGCACGCTGCTGATCGCGCTCGGCGTCCCGCCCAAATTCGCCTCAGCGAGCGTCCACACGGCCGAGACGTTCACGACCGGCGTTTCGGCGATCAGCCATGTCGCCCACCGCAACGTCGACTGGCGGCTGTTCATGCGCATCGTCATTCCCGGCGTCATCGGCGGAATCCTTGGCGCTTATGTCCTCTCAGCCACGCCGGCGGATGTCGCCAAGCCCATTGTCCTCACCTATCTCACCTGCACGGGCCTCTACCTCTTCTACCGCGGCGTCATGCACCGCCACACGGAGAAGAGGCCGAGGATCGTCGAGCCGCTGGGCCTCGTCGGCGGCTTTCTCGATGCGGCGGGCGGCGGCGGCTGGGGCGCCATCGTCACCTCCAACCTGCTCGTCCAGGGCAGCAACCCCAGGAAGACCATTGGCACGGTGAACACCGCCGAATTCTTCCTGACGGTGACCATTTCCCTGACCTTCATCGTCACCCTGGGCTGGCAGGCCTTCACGACGGCGACGGTCGGCCTGCTGGTCGGCGGCGTCATCGCCGCGCCGTTCGGCGCCCGGATCGCCCAGCGGGTCAATCCCGACATGCTGCTGACCTTCGTCGGCATCGTCGTCACCGCCAGTAGCGGCTACGGCCTCTATCGCGCTTTGGCCTAAAGCGCCTGCGCCGCCGCGTGGGCGCTGGCCCAGGCCCATTGGAAATTATACCCGCCGAGCCAGCCGGTCACGTCCACCGCCTCGCCGATAGCGAAAAGGCCGGGCAGGCGTTTCGACTGCATCGTCTGTGAAGATAAATCGGCCGTGCTGATGCCGCCGATGGTGACCTCCGCCTTGGCGAAGCCTTCGCTCCCGTTCGGGACAAAATGCCAGTCCGCCAATCGCCGCTCCGCTGCCTCCAGGTTGCGGTCGGCGATGTTGGCAAGCTCGGTGCCAAGACCGAGCTGGTCCGCCAGCGTTTCCGCCAAACGCTCGGGGAGGGCACGCCCGAGAACTCGCCGCAATGTTGCCCGGGGCTGATCGCGCTTGGCCTGGCGCAACCAGCCCGCCGGGCAGTCGGGCAGGAAATCGATCCGCACCGGATCGCCATGGCGCCAGTAGGACGAAGCCTGAAGGATTGCCGGGCCCGACAGGCCGCGATGCGTGAACAAGGCGGCCTCGCGGAACCTGCCCTTGCCGGCACGTGCGACCACGTCGGCCGACACTCCGGACAATGTCGTGAACAGCGCCTGGTCGGTCGGAAGTGTCAGCGGCACAAGTGCGGGCCGCGGCTCGACGATCTTGTGCCCGAACCGCCGCGCAATATCGTAAGCGAAGCTGGTTGCGCCAAGCTTGGGGATCGACAAGCCGCCACTGGCAAGCACGAGCGTCGGCGCTTGCGCCATGCCGATGTCGAATTTCCCATCGCGATGCTCGACCGAAACCGCCGCGCCGAACGCGGTCTCGACACCGCCGGCCGCGCATTCGTCCATCAGCATGGCGACGATTTGCCGTGACGACCCGTCGCAGAACAACTGGCCCAAGGTCTTCTCGTGCCAGGCGATGCCGTATCGATCGACCAGCGCGATGAAGTCGGCCGGCTTGAACCGTCCCAGCGCCGACTTGGCGAAATGCGGGTTGGCCGACAGGAAATTGTCCGCCGTCGCGCCGATGTTGGTGAAGTTGCAGCGGCCGCCACCTGAAATCAGGATCTTGCGTCCGGGCTGCGCGGAGTGATCGATGAGCAGGATCTTGCGCCCGCGCTGCCCGGCGAGCGCTGCGCAGAACATCCCCGCCGCGCCGGCGCCGATGATGATCGCGTCAAAGGATCGGGCGCCCGGCATGGGCGAAAGCCCTATAGTGTCGCGTGAACCGTCGCTACTGCCTGCATGACGGCGGCGATGCGGGCCGCGGCCTGGACAGTCTCCGGCTTCACGCCATGCTGGCCGAGCACCTTTTCGTGACTATCGATGCACATGCCGCAGCCGTTCATGGCGCTGACAGCCAGGCTGAACAATTCGAAGTCGGCCTTGTCGATGCCGGGCGAACCGATGAAGTTCATCCGCAGCTTCGCCGGCAGTGTCGAATAGACCGGGTTGGAGGCCAAATGGACGAACCGATAATAGACATTGTTCATGGCCATGACGGCCGCCGCGCCACGCGCCGCATTGGCGGCTTCCGCCGACAGCTTCGGCGAGCATTCAGCTTCCGCCGCGGCGACGAGCGGGCGATGGCCGCTGCCATGCGCGCAGGCCAGGAGCAGGCCATATTTGCGCTGGTCGCCGAGTAGCTGGTCGCTCAGCAACGAGCTGAGGTTGAGGCGCAGATCCTTGGCATAGTCGGGGAGCGTGTCCCCGAACTCCTTCAGCGAGTTCATGGCTTTTGTCCTGTCGGGAAAGGATGACGGCGGGAGCCAAGAGGGGGAGGGCTCCCGCCGTCGCTGCTGCAAGATTCGGGGGCTATCGCAGCAGTTATCGCCTTACGTGGGGTCTAGGCGGCGGGCTTCAACACCTCGTCGCCCTCGCTCCAGTTGCACGGGCAAAGCTCGTCCGTCTGCAAGGCGTCGAGAACGCGCAGCGTCTCCGCCGGGTTGCGGCCGACGTTAAGGCCGTTCACCGTCACGTGCTGGATGATGTTGTCCGGGTCGATGACGAAGGTGGCGCGGAAGGCGACGCCTTCCTCCGCCGACAGGATGCCCAGAGCCTCGGCCAGTTCCTTCTTGTTGTCGGCGATCCAGGGAAAATCGGCGCCGGCGAGTTCCTCGTCCGACTTGCGCCAAGCGAAGTGGACGTGAGCGGTGTCCGTCGACGCGCCGATCAGCACTGCGTCGCGGTCGGCGAAATCCTGGTTGAGGTCGCCATAGCCGACGATTTCGGTCGGGCAGACGAAGGTGAAGTCCTTCGGCCAATAGAAGAGGATTTTCCACTTGCCGTTGGTCTCGCCAAGGTCGAGCGTTTCGCCCGACGGCAGGGCCGACGTGCCCTGCTGGACCGGGACTTTCAATTCGGGAAGCTTGTCACCAACGGTAAGCATGAAATCTCCTGATTTGTGCAGATGCGAATGAAACTGTGTGCGGTGCAGCATGTAGGAAGCTGGATGTAATCGTTCAAGCCGATTATATCGATTGAACTCATCGGATTTGCCAATGACTGTTCACCTACCGACGATCAAACAGCTGCAGTATCTGGTGGCGCTTCGGCAGCATGGCCATTTCGGCAAGGCTGCCCAGGCCTGCTTCGTCACACAATCGACGCTCTCGGCCGGAATCCGCGAGCTTGAGACCTTGCTTGGAATCACGCTGGTCGAGCGCACCCGGCGCGTCGTCCGCTTCACGCCGCTCGGCGTTAAGGTTTCCGACAAGGCCCAACGCGTCCTTCGGGAGGGCGAGGAGCTTGCCGATCTGGCGCGCGCCGAGGGCCAACCGCTGACGGGCGAATTGCGGATGGGCGTTATTCCGACCATCGCCCCCTTCCTGTTGCCAGCCATGCTGCCGCGGCTGCGCGCCGAGTGGCCAAGCCTCAAGCTTTACCTCCGCGAGGAGACCAGCCCGTCAGCCTGTGACGCGCTCCACCGCGGCCAGCTGGATTGCGTGCTGCTCGCCATGCCCTACGCCTGCGGCGACGTTGAAGTCGCGGCGTTGTTCGACGACCCGCTGTACATCGCCTTTCCGAAGGGAGAGGCGCCGCTGGCCGCCGAGATCGACCCAAGCGCCATCGACGAAAGCCGGCTGCTCCTGCTGGAAGACGGCCACTGCCTGAAAGACCACGCCTTATCCGCCTGCAACCGTCCGGAGTTGCGAGCCGAGGCGACCATGATGGGCACTTCGCTCCACACTTTGGTGCAGATGGTCGACAACGGACTTGGCCAGACGTTCGTGCCGGCCATGGCGATCGAGGCCGGCATCCTTGAGGGTACCGGCATCGTCGCCCGCCCGCTGCGCTCCAAGCACAATTATCGCCGGATTGCGCTCGCCTGGCGCCGGTCGAGCCCTCGCGAAGAGGAGTTCAATTTGCTCGCCGGAACCTTGCGGGAGATCGCTCGCGACCTCATCCCCAAGCTCGCCGCCTAGAAAAAATGCTGGCCGCAGCAGGGGAGGGCGGCTGCGGCCAGCGAAACGAGGACTAGCCCCGCTTAAAATCGACAAGGTCGGCGTCCATCACCTTCGTCCATGCCTTGACGAAGTCGCGGACAAATTTCTCCTCGTTGCCCTTCTCAGCATAGACTTCGGCGGTCGCGCGAAGCTGGCTGTTTGATCCGAAAATGAGGTCGGTGCGCGTCGCCTTCCACATCTCCGTCCGCCCGGCGCGCGTGTAACCGACGAACCGTTCGTCGCTGGCGCTGTCGACCAGTTTCCAGAAAGTGTCGTTGTCGAGCAGGTTGACGAAGAAGTCGTTGGTGAGCTGCCCCTTGCGATGGGTGAACACGCCTTCGGGACTGTCGCCATGGTTGGCGCCGAGCACGCGGAGGCCGCCGACGAGCACGGTCATTTCCGGCGCGGAGAGACCCAGCAGTGCGGCCCTGTCGAGCAGCAGCTCCTCGGTCTTCACGCTCTGCCTCGTCTTCAGGTAGTTGCGGAAGCCGTCGGCCTGCGGCTCCATCCAGACGAAGCTGTCGACATCCGTCCAATCCTGCGTCGCGTCCCCGCGCCCGCCCGTGAACGGCACGGAAACCGGATGCCCTCCGTCCTTGGCAGCCTTTTCGACCGCCGCCGAACCGGCAAGGACGATCGCGTCGGCCAGCGACATGGATCCGCGCAGCTCGTTGAGCTTGGCGAGCACCTTGGCAAGTTCCGCCGGCTCATTAACGTGCCAGTCCTTTTGCGGCGCCAAGGCGATCCGCGCGCCATTGGCGCCGCCGCGATGATCGGATCTGCGGAAGGTCGACGCCGAAGCCCACGCCGTCTTGACGAGCTGCGAGACGCTGAGGCCGCTGTTCAGCACCTTGTCCTTGAACGCCGCGACATCCGCATCCGACGGCGCGGTCCCTTCCGGCACCGGATCCTGCCAGATCAAGGTTTCTTCCGGGACTTCCGGGCCGAGGTAACGCTGCTTTGGACCCATGTCGCGATGGGTCAGCTTGAACCATGCCCTCGCGAAAGCATCGTCGAGCGCGGCCTGGTCGTCCCGGAACCGCTCGGAGATCGCCCTGAACTCGGGGTCCATTTTCAGCGCCATGTCGGCGGTCGTCATCATTGTCGGCACGCGCTTGTTCGGATCGCGTGCGTCGGGCGCCATGTCCTCGGGATCGGGATTGATCGGCTGCCATTGCTGCGCGCCGGCCGGGCTCTTCACCAGCTCATAGTCATATTTGAACAGCAGGCGGAAATAGTCGCCGCCCCATTTCGTTGGGTTGTTCGACCAGGCACCCTCAATTCCCGAGGTGGTGATGTGCCCCTTGCCGATCTCTTCGTCGTCGGTCAGCCAGCCAAGGCCCTGGAGGTGGATCGCCTCCGACGCCGGATCGCTTCCGAACGTATCGGCGGGCTTGGCGCCATGCGCCTTGCCGAAGGCATGGCCGCCAGCGGTGAGCGCGACGGTCTCTTCCGAGTTCATTGCCATGCGCAGGAAAGTCGCCTTCATGTCGCGCGCCGACAGCAAAGGATCAGGATTGCCACCCGGGCCTTCGGGATTGACGTAGATGAGGCCCATCTGGATCGCCGCCAGCGGGCCTTCCAACTCGGGCAATTCCTCGCTGATCCGGGTCTGGGCGCCCTGGTTGACCCAGATTTCCTCGGCGCCCCAGAAAGTATCGCCTTCGGACTGATAGACATCCTTGCGGCCGCCGCCAAAGCCCAAAACCGGGCCGCCCATGCTTTCAATGGCGACATTGCCGGCGAGGATGAACAGGTCGGCCCAGCTGATGTGCTTGCCGTATTTCTGCTTGATCGGCCAAAGCAGCCGCCGTGCCTTGTCGAGGTTGCCGTTATCCGGCCAGCTGTTGAGCGGCTCGAACCTTTGCTGGCCGCTGGAAGCGCCGCCCCGGCCATCGGTCACGCGATATGTCCCCGCCGCGTGCCACGCCATGCGGATCATGAACGGGCCATAATGGCCATAATCGGCCGGCCACCACTCCTTGCTGTCGGTCATCAGCGCGGTCAGGTCCGCCTTCAGCGCCGCATAATCGAGCTTCTTGAAGGCTTCGGCATAGTCGTAGTCCGACCCCATCGGGTCGGGCGAAACGCCGCCCTGGTGCAGCATGTCGACGGGAAGCGCTTCGGGCCACCAGTCGCGATTGGTGCGGCCAAGCAGGGATCGCGGTGCCATCGGGCAGCCGGACGTCGGGTTATCCATGATTGCATCCTCCTCTTCTGGGCCTGCCTAGGCTC
>Ga0207701_10005814_pt1 | contig 12352 bp, 4 predicted proteins | sample KBSSwiSSwithPhiX_FD_184294 | JGI IMG/M metagenome (GOLD analysis project Ga0207701, IMG submission 184294) | Switchgrass rhizosphere bulk soil microbial communities from Kellogg Biological Station, Michigan, USA, with PhiX - S5 (SPAdes) (version 2) | ecosystem: Environmental > Terrestrial > Soil...
ACCTGCGGTTGCCAGCGGTTATTTGCAGCAGACAGCCGTACTTGTAAACGATAATTTCCAGGTGACAGGTTATTAAAATTTATCAGGTCGCCCGTGAGCAGTCTCCATGATGTATCTTTTGAACTTACTATCCGGTAGTGTATTCGCTGGTTGCTACCTTCATCATAGTCAATACTATTTACAGTAACGGTTAGATCATTTTTATAATAAGGTTTTTTGATTGTTTCCTGGGGAAAATAATATGCCGTATCATTTGCGAATTGAATATTTTCAATAAACAGTGAGGGAGCGGATCCGCAATTCAAAAGACTGTCAGGGTTAAAGCGGATAATATGATTAGTAAAGCCAGTATAAAAAGAATGCGAGGACTGGTCATAAAAAAGATTCGTGCAGGTAACAGGCATTAATGAAAACCCGTCGCTGGCACCAAAGCTTGAAACATTTTTTGTGGCTAGATCGAGGCATGCTAATCCGGTAGCAGTGGCAATCCAAAGCTTGTTGTTCATCGGATATAATGCTTTGATAAAATTATCAGGTAGTCCATCAGCTGTAGTAATATGTTGAAACGTTCCTTTTTTGGTATCGTATCCCGCAAGTCCATTGTTAAAAATAGCGATCCATAATATATTATTCTTATCAAAGCATAAAGCAGTTATATCTCTTCGGGGATATCGTATATAAGGAAATGAATCCAGGTAAAGATCTGCTTTGCCGGAGATTTTATTGATCCGGGATACGCCATGTCCACTCATCCAAATAGTACCTTGCTGATCTTCGCCAATTTTATGCGTGCTTAATAATTTCTTAAATATACCTTCATTGAAATTTAGCCGGAGAAAAGCTGAGCTGCCTGGCAAAAGCTCATATACTTTAGAGTTTTCATTTGAGGTTACCCATATTTTTCCATTATGATCTTTGTACAGGCACGAAACCCAGTTGTGTACTCTATCCCAACCATCTAATTTCACTTCGCCTGTTTCTTCTGTTTCAGCTTTCAGCCACAATAAGGCACCTTCGGCCCCAACGAAAATTGTGTCACCACGGCCCTGCACAATCTCAAAAAAATTCTCTGGTTTCAGGCCGTATTTTTTGAAACTTATTCTCTTAATGAAACTCAGATCATTTCTGTTAAAAACAAATAGGCCACCGTCACGGGCACAAACGACATACAGCTTGTTTTTATAACACAACATCTGGCGGATATTTATTCCAGGGCTTTGTTTCAAAATATCCTGCGGAAAACTTGTTTGGCTTACGGATGTGCTATTGTTTATTGCTTTTACCAGCCCTTCATTGGTAGCGATCCATAAACGATTTTCTCGGTCAATAATCAGATCGTTACAAGAATAGCCAGGAAAATATCTCCTGGCTTCCATTGATATTTTACCGGTTGCAGTATCCAGTTGTAATTTGAAAAAACCTTTCAACTGGCTGCTAATATAGAAATTTGATTTGCTTAAAGAATAGAGTTTCGACCGCCAATTGAATTCATCCGGCGATATTCCAGGGGGCATTACCGTAACGATCTTTCTTTTCCTTTCCACATCGACATATGTTACACTGTCTGATCCGGGTTCAAAAAAAATGAATTTGCCAATCTCAGTTTGCCGGACAGTATAGTGGTTAAGTGGACCAGGAAAATTTGGATCATCATCTTTTAGCTTAAAGAAATGTTTTGTGGCCGTATTATATAAATAGCCGCCTTCTATAGTATATAGCAGTATTTCATGTGGAGAAAACCAATACAACTGGCTTCCAAATTGAAAGTCTTCGGTTTCAACTTGTTCATCATGGTAGTAATCAAACCTGAAGACTAATTTAAAGTGGGCATCGAAATGATAAAAGCCAGACTTTGCCATTACGTATATGCTTCCGTCTTTGCCCAAGAGTGCAGTTCGTATCGAGTTGTATTTGTATAGATATTTTGGATTAGGAGCGGGTATAATTATATTATCTCTTTTGTTGGTAAGTGTATTGATAATATGTAGACCCATATCTGTACAAGCAACAAAACGGTCATTGTCGAGTTGCTTCAGTTGAAACACACCTTCATCTTGTATTGAGCTATTACTTTTTTCGACATGGAATTGCAAAAAATGTTTACCGTCATAGCGATTGAGGCCTCTTAGAGTAGCTACCCACATATAGCCATAGCTGTCTTGTCCAAGACTTGTTATATTGTCATCACTTAGTCCATCGCCGGCTGTATACAAGTGAATATTACTCTCATCCTGGGCCAGCAGAATATGCCCGCAACCTGTAAAAAGAAAAAATACAAGTAGGAGTAATCGACGCCGATAACCACTGGCAAACATTTTACGAAATTAAACACAATCAGGAAGCAGTGTGCAGCTTTTATACACGACGGATGGTTGGGGGCCAAAGGATCAATGAGCCACGAATTTCATACAATGAAACTCACCATTCGTCCTTAATGAAAGGAAAAAAAATAGCCCAGAACCAATTTTATAATAGGCAATGCTATTACGCAATAGCAAGCTAAAGGTGATCCCCGGGTTATGCTTTTAGAAAATGCAGGTAAAGTATAAGGGGTTTAGTTATTCGGGGCCCCGCCATCTATCCAGCAAAGAATTGCATTTTTTTCTTCGCTGGTGAGACTTCCGTTCAACGGCATGTCGCCGGAAGCAACTGATGAACGTATTTTTGAACGATCATTGAATATTTTTGAGTAAGTGAGTAATTCGCCAACGCCATTATTACTTCCCGCGCCATGGCAGCCGGAGTTGGTAGAACAGCTTGCCAGGATAATCGGGCGGACATCGGTTGAAAAAGATTTTGGGGCGCCATTGCAATCAGGAATAAAATCAACTCCTTTCTTCTTGCACGCAGATGAAAAACTTAACGCTGTTGAAATAATTAATGCAGTTTTCAGGAAATTATATTTAAACTGTACATAGTTGTTCTTCATAACATTTTTTTGTGTACGATTCAAAATAGTAAATTATATTCCTGGATACTATCGCCAAAAAAACAGTAAGGCTGTTTGCATGAACAATGAACCCTGTCGTGGTGAATTGAGTTGAGATTTTTTTTGCATATTTTCATCAACCAGTATTATCATCCTGGTCACGTTATAAATATTTTACTAAATCGAAATAAAGATTCTATGTGCAATTGTCGCTGCTAAGACAATATACTCTTTCATTTTTCACAAGAATGCGATTGCCCCTGGCAATATTATTGTTAAAAAAAACCCAACGACGTAACAAAGCAACTTTCTTTTCTGCTACAACGATTGAATTGCGTACCCTATTTTTAAAAAAATCCTACCCGTTTTTAGGAGAAACAATATGGACTTAATAGAAAGAACAGGTTTTTTGAAAGTGCTGCATGCGAAATTGAAAAATGTTACACGGACCGAGGGCCATTGTGTTTTGGTAAGCGGCGAAGCTGGTATTGGCAAAACCTCTTTACTAAAGGCATTCAGCAAGGAAATAACTATCGATGATAAAATTTACGTTGGGAGATGTGATGCATTATTTACACCGCGACCGTTAGCTCCATTATATGACATTGCATTACAAATGAAAAATGATATTTGGGAAAAGTACAGCAATCCTATTGATCGGGTCGGGCTGTTCAACATTTTTTTTAATGAGCTAACCATTCATCCGCAGACATGTGTCATTGTGATTGAGGATATTCATTGGGCGGATGAAGCAACTGTTGATTTTATTAAATTTCTTGCAAGACGGATCACGCATGTGCGTTGTCTTTTTATTCTTACATTTCGCGATAATGAAATTCACGCCCATCATCCATTGAAAAATGTGCTGGGACAACTATCCTCTGATTCATTTACAAGTTTACAATTAGGCCCATTATCGAAAGAGGCTGTGAAAAAGCTGGCGAAAGCAAAAGGATATAAAGGAGAAGATGTTTACCATGTAACCGGGGGTAATCCTTTTTATGTAAATGAAATACTTGCCAGTTATAGCGAAGGGATCCCGGATAATATAAGAGATTCAATTCTTTCAGTATACAACCGTCTAGATGAAAAAACAAAGCAAGTGTGGCAGATATTATCAGTCCTTCCTTTGCCATTTGAAATTAAATATCTTGAAAAGCTGTCGCCATTTTATGCGGATGCTATCGAAGGTTGCCTTGAACGAAAAATACTGATCCTGGGAGAGGGCAAAATTTTTTTCAAACATGAATTATTCAGGCGAACAGTTGAAGCTTCTTTATCGCCATTCGCACGAATTGACCTGAATAAAAAAATTCTTGAGTTGCTGCTGGAAAGCTTCGAGCAAAATGATGAATTTGAAAGAATAATTCATCATGCAAAAAATGCCAATGAATATGAATTAGTGGTAAAGTATGCTCCTATTGCTGCAAGAAAGGCCACAATTGTTGGCGCACATATAGAAGCATGCAGGTTGTATTTATCTGCCATCGAAAATTACCGGGGTAATGATAAGGAGAAATTAATTCAGTTTTACGAATCCTATGCTTACGAGTGTTACTTAACAAACCAGGTCAAGGAGGCAATCATCTATACAGAGAGGGCAGTGCAGCTATTGAAAGAGAAAGACGATATGGAGCAAACTGGAAAATGTTTATGGTTTCTTTCACGGCTTTGGTGGTTTGATGGCAATCGAACAAAAGCGGAAGGCTATGCCCGGCAATCAATTGGAGTTCTGGAAAAAGAGCCTTCATCAAGGGCAAAGGCAATGTGTTATAGTAATATGTCGCAATTGAAAATGCATTCAAATGATCTTGAGCAATGCATTCTTTTGGGGGAAAAGGCAATTAAAATGGCCTATGAGCTTTCTGATGATGAAATTCTTTGTCATGCGCTGAATAATGTAGGAACTGCTCATATGAAAATCCAGGGTGTCGGGCAAAAAGGGATTGAATTGCTTCAACAAAGCCTCGAAGTTTCCTTAAAAAATTCTTATGATGAACATGCTGCAAGTGCATATATAAACCTTGCAAGTAATGCACTAAGGATACGGGATTATATACTTGCAAAAAAAACGATTGAAGAAGGCATTCAATATTGCGAAGAAAGAGATTTGGATATGGGAACAGCATATTTGGCATTATTCGAATCCAGGTTAAACCTGGAGATGGGGAGTTGGGATGACGCTTTTTGTCTCGCCGATGGTCTTGTTAAAAAAGAAGACCAGCCAGCTGTTATTAAAATAGGAGCCTTAGTTGTATTGGCAACAATCAAAATGAGAAGAGGTGAAGGAAATATTGTTTCCTTGTTGAAAGAAGCAAAAGACAAAGCTGTTGACACATTTGAGACCCAAAGAATCATTCCTGTCTTTATTGCCATCCTGGAATACGAATGGATAACAGGAACTCATATTATGGAAGAAAAAGAGCTTGATGCTGTAATGAATTTGGTTAAGGAAAAAGATAAATTTTATGACTGTAGTGAATTTGCATTCTGGTTATTAAAGGTAAAAGGACGAGACCTTCGGCTTAATAAGACTTATGAAGGCTATCAATGCGGGAACAGGACAGAGGCCATAAAAGCTGCTGCCTTATGGGAAAAACTGGGTTGTGATTACAAACAGGCGCTGTTGCTTTTCGAAGGGAATGACTCAGACAAACGAAAAGCAATTGTAATCGTTCAAAAACTGGGAGCCGGTGCAATATTTCAAAAAATGAAACTGCAGATGAAAGCTTCAGGTATAAAAAGCGTTCCAAGAGGGATCAGAAAAGTAACACGATCTAATAAAGCGTTTTTGACCGGTAGAGAATTACATCTACTTCCGCTGTTAAAGGAAGGGTTAAGGAACAGGGAGATCGCAGAACGTCTTTTCATATCTCCTAAAACAGTAGATCATCACATTTCATCTATACTATTCAAGCTTGATGTAACATCACGAACAACAGCAGTACTGAAGGCTACCGGTATGGGGATCCTGAAATAGAGACGCGTCATATTTTATTTAAAGTATGCTGCTGACATGAAGCTGGTTTTCGATTTCAATTTTACTATCGAATGAAACATAATTTCCCGGGTTTTACATTTTGGCAAAAAAGTGAAATTGCCTTTTAGGTATCCGTTTCGGCATTTGGACACCCGGGAACCGCAGTTAGATCATTTTCAATTATTGTTTTCTCTTTCTTCAAATAATTTTATAACCGGATATTCGGTAGGAATTCATCATAGGAATAAAAGGCTTTAATATTTGTTTGGATAGTTGTTTTTTTCAAACTTAATTAAATAACAGAGGTAAAATGAATACTGCTGCCGCTGGAACTTTATCACGGAACATTTCCGGGGACGAAAAAGATTATGAAACGCCAGGTGATAAGAGCAATTTCCTTTCAGGAGATGAACTGAATTTTCATATTCGCGCCTGTGCTTCAAATGACAGGCTAAGCCAAAAAAAAATTTATGTTTCATTTTATGGTTATGCAAAAACTATATGTGATCAATATGCAAGTAATCACGAGGACGCTGTTGAGATATTGAACGACGGTTTCCTGAAGATATTTAAAGAGATGCATCGCTTTAAGCCGGCGTATACCAACACTACTAATTCTTTTAAAGGATGGCTAAGAAAAATAATGATTTATACTGCTATAGATCACTTTCGTAAAAGTCATAAACAGCGCCTTACAGGAAATATCGAAAATGAAATGTTACACCTTCCTGTAGTTGGTGAAGATGTCTTTGACCAAATTTCTTACGAGGAGGTCAGGAAGGCAATACAACAACTGACTCCCTCATACAGACTTACTTTCAATCTTTTTGTTATAGAAGGATACACACATGAAGAAATATCGAAACAGCTTGGTATCTCGGTTGGAGCATCAAAATCTAACCTTGCAAGAAGCCGGAAACAGATGCAGAAGTTATTGTTGAGGCAGCAGCATGAAATAAAATTTAAACAGAAAGATAAATGAGATTGATTCCTGAGGTATAGGGGTATCAGGAAATAATTAGAAAAGCAGGGAGTGATAGAGTAACGTGATCAAAATTTAAAAATGAAGAAAAATAATTTGGCGAATGATGGGTTGGCTGTACTCCTTTAAAAACACCATTTTCAATTACACAAAAGAAAATGAACAGGTAATTGAATCCGTACCCTTATTATGAGAATTGTTAATAAAAAGAAAACTATCTCGTAATCCCGATACCTCAGCCTGCACTGAAATGAAGAGGTTGCTGCTTATAACTAACTACAATTTATTGCCATTCTTATAATGAATCTTGGATTTGTGCTGGATGTGTTAAACGCACCGGTGACTGTGTTGAAGATTTTTTCTGAATTTTTCTGCGCTTCCTTTATTTGTCGTTCATTAAACAATCTGTTAAAGATCATTTTTCCAGGGTCAATGACATCCCTGCTTAAAGTTTGTAACGAAAAATGTTGGTTTGTGTTTGCAAAAATGGGGAGGTCCTGAATAAAAATAGGTAGACTTTCTGATATAAAGTTGATAAGCTCTGGTGAATTTTGTATTGATCATTCAAATCACACTACCATCCGATATAGGGGATATCTGATATAGGGGATAAACGGGCTGTTTGTAAAATATTTTTCAAACGCAGGTTTTTCATGACAATAAGAGTGATACTTAGCAGGCGGTTTTTTAGCCAGCCTGCCCTTTTCCCGGGAATTGAAATTTTTCTGTACTGATTAGATTTATTATTTCTATTCAGATCAATTTATCGTCGGTTCAACTATTCGGGAAACAGTAAATAAAAAAGCTAACTGATTTTTAAGATACAAATTTATTAGTGCAACCATAAAATTTGAAACAGTATGAAAAAATTCCGGGTGCTGGTAACTATTGCGATGTTTCTTTCAACATTGAGTTTTGCCCAAACACGAATGATCACGGGAAAAGTAACTGATGATAAAGGTAACCCGGTGTCATTTGCTACGATCACCGAAACAAATACAAAAAATGCAATAAAAGCAGACGCAAATGGTAATTTTGTTATTGCTATCACAGGAAATAGCTTGACAATTTCTGCTGTTGACCACAGCGAAAAAACAATTTCTGTTAAAGGAGCAACGGCAGATGTAATTCTTGAAAGCACTGCTGGTCAGCTTCAGGAAGTAGTGGTGACTGCATTGGGTCAAACAAGGAGCAAAGCGAAGGTTGGCTATTCTGCGACTACATTTAATTCTGAAAGTATCGGCCGTAGTGGACCGGTTAGTCCGCTTGATGCCCTTCAGGGCAAAGTTGCGGGTGCTGATATTTCTCACCTGGGTGGGCCGGGCTCATCTACAAAAGTTGTGCTGAGAGGATATGGTGTAATTGCCGGCGGTACCAACCAGCCGTTATATGTCATCGATGGTGTTCCCTTAAGTGATTCAAGATTTGGTTCAACCAATAATACTGATTTTGGAAATGCATCCGGTGATATTAATCCTTACGATATTGAAACTATAACGTTATTAAAAGGAACTGAAGCTGCTTCGTTATATGGTTCAAGTGCCAAGAACGGGGTAATTATGATTACTACAAAAAGAGGCAAAGCAGGAAAATTAAAAATTGAATACAATGGTTCGGCCAATTTTAGCCAGGTAGGGAAATTACCGGAGTTTCAAAAAACTTTCGGACAAGGATGGAGCGGGGTCTTTATACTTTCAGAAAATGGTAGTTGGGGACCAAAACTTGATGGAAAAAACAGGCTTTGGGGTTCAGTGGTTGACAACTCCCAATTGCTGAAGCCATTTTCATTCGTCAAAAACAACATTCGGGATTTTTATAATACGGGCACAGAATATAATAACACGATTTCACTTTCCGGGGGCGGTGAGCTTACAAATTTTTACTTTTCCTATGGTAATGTAACAAGTGATGGAGTGCTCCCTACTCAATCAGACTATTTGCAAAGAAACACCTTTGCCTTACGGACGAATAGCAAATTCGATAAGTTTACGATTAATACATCATTTAATTACGTAAACAAAAAACTTAATGTTCCTTATACGGGCCAGGCAGGAAGTGACGGCGCTTCAATTTTTTCTGAGATTTTGCAAATTCCTGTTGATATAAAAATTTCAGACTTCCGTGATTACAAGAATAAATTTTTTAATGTTGACAATTACTTCACTCCATTTGCAGAAAATCCATATTATCCGTTGTATGAAAACGGTAACTCTCAAAACTCTGACAGGTTTTTTGGTAACCTCGATGCCAGCTATAAATTCTCCAATGAATTTTCCGCTCAATTACGTGTCGGTGGTGATTTCAACAATGCAAGGACATTTGGTTTCAAAGCTGTTAATGCACCCGGACCCGACAGTTGGAATGATGGAGGCAATCCGGAAGGTGCATCGAGAGCAGCCGATGTAGGTTCGGTATCCGAGCTAAATAATTTTCTGGGTGTGATCAATGGTGATTTCATTTTAAAATACAATAAAGATGTAAATAAGAATATCAGTATTGAGGCGCTTGTAGGTTATAATTATAATCAGCAGAATCAAAAAGCTGTTGCCGCGTCTATTACAAATCTTGTCATACCTGGTTTTTATAATCTATCAAATTCCAGCGTCAAATCAAACGCAAGCAACGCAACGGCTCTTCAAAGGTTAATGGGTGTATATGCTCAATCCATTATAGGATTTAGAAACCAGCTGTATCTTTCATTGAATGCAAGGAATGACTGGTCCTCCACACTGCCGATCGACAACAATCATTTTTTCTATCCGGGAGCGAGCCTCTCCTGGATTGCTTCAAAGACTTTTGATCTCAGAAGAACAGCGGTCTCATTCTTAAAATTCAGAGCTGCTTATGGCAAAACCGGTTCTGATGCTCCTGCATATGATGTGTATCCAACATTAACAGTCGGTAATGTTGCTCTTCCATTTGGTTCAATATCTTTCCCTTTCAATGGGGTAAGTGGATTTGGTATTGCTAATACGCTTGGCAACCTGGATCTGAAGCCGATTATAACTTCAGAAGCAGAATTTGGAACTGAAATAAGATTCTGGAAAAACAGGCTTGGGTTTGATGTAGCTGTTTATGATAAAAGGACGGATGGGCAGATATTTACAGTTCCGATAAGTCCATCAACAGGCTATACTGGTCTTGTTGAAAACCTGGGGCTTGTCAGCAACAAGGGTATTGAAGTAGCAGCAGATGCAAAACCTGTCGCATCAAAAGATTTTAATTGGTCTGTTACTTATGTTTTTTCCAAGAATTGGAACAAGGTGGAGAATCTTACAGGTGGCCCCGATAAAGTAATTTTAAGAAGGGTTTTCGATGCAGAACTTGATGCATATCCTGGTAAAACGGTAACTGGTTTATATGCGCCTGTTCCGCTATTTACTCCGGATGGAAGAATTATAGTGAATCCATCAACAGGCATACCACTTAGCGATCCTCAAAAAGGATATTATGGAGATGCCGCCTATGATTATACGATGGGCTTAGTGAATAATTTAAATTACAAAAACTGGGGATTGAATTTTTCGCTTGATTATAGAAAAGGCGGAGTTATGTATAGCGGCACTTCTGATTTTCTTTTATTTACCGGGAGCAGTTATGTCAGTACCTATAACGATCGCAGGCCCTTCATCATTCCGAATTCAGTCATTCAAGCAGGTACAGATCAAAGTGGTCACCCTGTTTACGCCGAAAATACGAAACCAATTGATGAGGCTCATTATGATTCTTATTGGTATCCCACATCCAATCTTGGCCAGGCCTATCTTGACAGAATTATTGACAGGTCTTTCCTTAAACTGAGAGATATATCATTATCTTATAATTTTCCAAAAAACTGGGCTTCAAAAATCGGGGCAGATAATTTGTACTTGTCTGTATATGGACGAAACTTTCTTCTATGGACGCCGAAGTCAAATTTTTACATAGATCCGGAAGCTTCTAACCTGGGCAATGATCTAACCGGCCAGTTTGGTGAGTTTAAAACAGCGCCAACTTCCAGGCAGTATGGTATACAATTGAGAGCAACATTCTAAAAAAAATCATCATGAAATTTGAAATAATAAATAATAGAAGTAAAACTCTATTTGCTTTAGTCACTATTGTTTTTATTACATCATCGTGCAAAAGAGCATTGGATATTAACCATGATCCTAACAATCCATCACTGGATCAGGGAAACCCAAGACTCGTATTTCCTGCCGCAGTTATGGCCACAGCAGGCAGAGTGGGGGGTGACCTGGCAATACTGGGCGGAATGTGGAGTGAAAACTTCACGCAGTCCGCCCTGGCAAATCAATATAAGGACATTGATTCCTACGATATAAAAAGCACAGATCTGAATTTACCTTATAGCGGTTTGTTTACAGGGGGCTTAAAGAATTATCAATTTGTAATTGACAAATCCGCTGAAGCAAAAGATTGGAATTTTCATTTAATGGCCACGGTTATGAAAGCATACACCGCGGAAATATTGGTAGATCTTTATGACAGGATCCCGTATGCTGAGGCATTAGGTGGTGCATCAAATTTAAATCCGCATTTTGACAACGGTGATGTCATCTATTCAAAGCTTATTGCCGATCTGGACAGCGCACTAAGTAAAAATTTTGATGCTTCCACAAATTCTTCACCTGGAAATACTGATTTGGTTTTTGGTGGGGATATAGATAAATGGAAGCGATTTGCAAATACGCTTGAGCTTAAAATGTATTTGCGTATGATCAACGTCAAAGCAGCGGACGCTCAGGCAGGAGTGCAGAAATTATATACAAACGGAGCTAAATTTTTATTAACCGATGCAGGCGTATTTGGATTTTCAGATGAACCAGGACTCGATAATCCACTTTATGAGCAAAACATTCGCCAATTAAATGTTGGAAATAATCTCAGGGCAAGCAGAACTTTTGTAAGCTGGTTGATAGCAAATAATGATCCGCGGGTTGTGAGCTATTTCGGTAGTGCGAATCCAAATTCGATTAACCAGGGAGATTATCTGGGAAACGATCCTACATATGGTACGGCTGCTGCTTTTGTTGAACATCCAACTGATCCGGTAATATTTATTTCAAAGGCAGAATCTTTTTTCTTACAGGCCGAAGCAAGGGAGCGGTTTTATACAGGTGATAATGCGAAGGCTTTATATGATGATGGAGTATTAGCAGCATTTCAATCAGTAAATCAAAACGGGAGTCAATTTATTGGTGCAGGTAAAGCATATGAATACCCGGCAGGAGGAAGCCTCGATCAGAAAATTGAAGCAATCGTAGTTCAGAAATGGGCATCATTTCCCTATGGCGTTCATTTCATTGAAAGTTTTTTTGAAAAACAAAGGACAGGCTATCCTGCTACAAGTGCTGTTTATTCAACAGACCCTGGATATGTGGCGGGACAGTTCGTAATATCTAATAACTCTGTCTTGGCTGCCGGGAAATTTCCCAGGAGACTAGCTTTCCCCGATGTT
>Ga0207701_10005816_pt1 | contig 12349 bp, 11 predicted proteins | sample KBSSwiSSwithPhiX_FD_184294 | JGI IMG/M metagenome (GOLD analysis project Ga0207701, IMG submission 184294) | Switchgrass rhizosphere bulk soil microbial communities from Kellogg Biological Station, Michigan, USA, with PhiX - S5 (SPAdes) (version 2) | ecosystem: Environmental > Terrestrial >...
CGCGTCCATTCGGTCGACTTCTGCCGCTGCGCGATCAAAGTCCGCTTGGTAAGGGCGTGGATCGATCACGTAAAGGAGGTCGCCCTTTTTTACGATTGCGCCCGCTTCAAAATGAATCTCAGTAATATATCCAGACACGCGAGGCCGAATCTCGACCGATTCAACTGGATCTAGCCGCCCCGTGAATTCGTCCCATTCGTTTACCTCGTTCTCGACGACAGTAACGACGTTAACCGGCAAAGCAGGTTGCTCCGTTACGGATGCTTTCCTGCAGCCACTTCCCGTCAAAAAGACGAACAAAAAAGCGGCACTCGCAAAAAAGAAATGCTTCATCTAATCAGATTCACATTCATTTGAGTTGATGGCCGATCGCGGGTTCGAGATCTCCCCATGCGGCGGTGTAATTGCTGTCGTCAAATGCGAGAAGCTCACCCATATTTCTTCCGTTAGGTTTCATTCGTTCAAACTTCAATTTATTGCGCTACCCAGCCTCCATCGACAATGAGCGAGGTGCCCGTTGTGAATTTCGCGGCATCAGACGCCAGGTAGAGGACTGCAGCGGCAATCTCTTCGCCGACGCCAACTCTCCCGACTGGAACGATCGAAGCAATCTGGTCTCGCAATTCATCTCCGGCGAAGCGATCGAACATTTCGGTAGCGATGACGCCCGGAGCGACCGCGTTAATGCGAATGTTCTGTTTGGCGAACTCGAGCGCGGCGGATTTTGTCAGGCCTTCGACCGCGTGCTTGGAAGCGATGTAAATGCTGACTTGCGCGAGACCAACGTGTCCGGCGACGCTCGAAGTGTTAACGATGGCGCCGCCACCGTTCTTCAACATCACTGGAATTTCGTGGCGCATCGAATCGAGAACGCCCCATACATTCGTGTCGAAGATGCGGCGATACTCGGCCTCGGTCGCTTGTTCGAGCGGGCCCTTCCATTCAACGCCGGCGTTGTTAAACGCGATGTCGAGTCGGCCGAATTTCTCGATCGTAAAGTCGACCATCGCCTTCACGTCAGTGTCTTTTACGATGTCTGTTCGAATAAAAGCAGCATCGCCGCCGAGCTTCTTGATTTCCTTCACAACAGCTTCGCCTTCTTTTTCGCGGCGTCCGGTCAAAACTACTTTTGCTCCAGCGCGCGCGAACGCGATGGCCGTCGCTTTGCCAATGCCGGAAGTCCCTCCGGTTACAAGTGCAACTTTACCTTCGAACGTGTTGTTGTTGTTCATTATGTTTTGGTTCCTTTCATTGTGCCTTTATTTGTTTTGTTTTAGAAATTTGATCACGGTGGCTTCAGACCTGTGCGAATCCGCCATCGACGAACAACTCGATTCCGGTGATGTAACTCGCATCATCGGACGCGAGGAACACAACCGCTTTCGCGATTTCATCTGGCGTGCCGAGGCGGCCGAGCGGAACCCCCGTGGAAATCATTTCCTTACGTTGCTTACCGACGTCGGAAGAGGCCAACAGTTCTCTCAACCCAGGCGTGTCAATTGGGCCAGGACTCACTGCGTTCACACGAATGCGGCGATCTTTCAAATCCGTCGTCCAGGTTCGCGCGAACGAACGAACTGCTGCTTTGGTGGCACTGTAAACGCTGTTTGACGCCAAGCCTTTGCTGGCAACGATCGACGCGTTCAGGATAATCGATCCCCCGTCGCGCAGCAGCGGCAACGCCTTTTGCACTGTGAACAGAAGACCTTTGACGTTGGTGTCGAAGATCGAGTGGTAAAGATCTTCCGTTATTTTTCCAAGCGGCGCATATTTCGCCACGCCGGCGTTGGCGAATACGATGTCGATCTTGCCTTTCTCTTTTTTGATCTGCGCGAACAGACGATCAAGATCGGCAAGATTCGAAACATCACCCTGAACGGCGGTCACATTTTTTCCGATTTCCTTGACCGTCGCGTCCAACTCCTTTTGACGCCGACCGGTAATGAAAACGTATGCCCCTTCGTCGACGAAACGCTTCGCCGTGGCCAGGCCAATACCGCTGTTGCCGCCGGTTACCAGCGCCACCTTTCCGTTAAGCTTTCCGTTATTCATTTAGTTCCTTTTATTCGTTCAATGGACAAGAGCTTGAGCTGAAGCTGATTTCGGGACTCTTCCGGATAATTTTTGATTACTCATTTTTGTTCCTTCTGATGGTTGATTCGAATCTCGCTAATCCTCCGGTCATCAGTGCTACTTTTCCTGAAAACGTGTTGCTATTCATAAGATTAACCTTTCGTTGTTTTGTCCGGCGGATCGGAATTTTTCGAGGATTGGGTTTGAATGTTGACTTCGGTGCCATCGCGCAAGCCGTCGGTTGGGTTTGCCACGAGGGATTCACCCGGGTCCAAGCCTGAAGCGACTTCGACCTTTTCACCGAGGTCGCGGCCAAGCTTAACCGCACGACTGTGAATCGTATTCTTCGCATCGACGACCAAGACTTTCGGGCCCTCGGACCGAATCATCACCGCGTTGCCGGGGATGATCAGCGCGTGTGGATCCTGCGGTAGGGTGAACTTAACCTCCGCGTACATGCCGGGAAACAATTCGCCGTCGGCGTTCGGGATTTGCAGCTCTGTCCGCAGCGTACGCGAAGCCGGATCGATCGCGCGAGCGGTCCTAACAACCTTCGCGTTGAAGGTCCTGTTTGGAATCTCGCGCAGCGAGACCGCTGCGCTCTGTCCAGGCGTAATCAGGCGAGACTGAGTCTGTGGCACGTCCACGTAGATTCGGAGCACCTCCGTCTGCGCGATACGAAACAAAGGCGCTGGTTGTCCGCTGGTGCCTGCTGAGACCAGATCGCCGTTGTCGATGTTGCGGGCTGTTATAACTCCGGCAAACGGCGCGACGATTTTCTGGAATCCTTGAAGCCTTTGGAGCTGCTCGTAATTCGCTTTGGCCGCTTCGTACGCTTTTTGATTTTGATCGTACTCCTGCTTCGAGACAACATTCTTCGCGACCAGATCGCCCCAACGCTCGGCTGTCAGCTTTGCGATTTCATAATTGGCCTTCGTCTGGGCGAGTTGCTGGTCGACTTCGGGTGTTTCGATTTCCGCGAGTAGCTGGCCTTGTTGAACCGTCTGGCCGATATCAACTTTCCACTCTCTTACATAGCCGTTTGTCCGCGCGTAAATCGCTGCTTCCTGGATTCCCTGCGTGCTGCCTGGCAACACAAGATTTGCGTCATTCGCCGGACGCTGGGATGAAATCACTGTGATAGTAGGCCGCTGATCTCGCACGGAGTTCGCGAGCGCAGTATTCGCCTGCCAGCGGGGAACGAAGCCGGCGGCAAACAGCGCAAGAAGCACTCCAAAAGTGCCGAATAAAACCGGTGTATTGAGCCCGCGCCGAATTCTTTTGGCGGATGAACCGAGGTTCATCCTGAAATTTTCGATTTGTTCCGTTGCAGTCATTTTTTCTCCTTAGTGTTGGATTGCTGGTTGAAATGGGGTTGGGGCAAGTTCCGGATCATCAGCCCTCTCGCGCGGTCGCATTTTGTGGCGAATCATGGTGAAGACGACGGGCACGAAGAACAAAGTCGCAACAGTTGCGAGCAACAGGCCGCCGATTACGGCCCGGCCCAGTGGCGCGTTTTGTTCGCCGCCTTCACCGAGCCCGAGCGCCATCGGCACCATGCCGATGATCATCGCAAGCGCGGTCATTAAAACCGGCCGCAGCCGGGTATAACCGGCAAGGATCGCCGCGTCGAGTGCGGTCTTCCCTTCTCGCAACTGTTCGTTTGCGAAGGTGATCATCAGGATGCTGTTGGCTGTGGCGACGCCAATGCTCATGATGGCGCCCATCATCGATTCCACGTTGAACGTGGTGTGCGTCAAAAACAGCATCCACAGAATGCCGGTAAAGGCGCCGGGCAGCGCGGTAATGATGATGAACGGATCAGTCCACGATTGGAAATTCACAACCATCAGGAAATAAATGAGCACAGCGGCAAAGATCAGTCCGAGGCCGAGTTTGCCGAACGCGGTATTCATGCTCTCGACCTGGCCGCGCACCGTGATCGTATTCCCCGGGGCCAGTTTCGGGCGGAACTCGTTGACGATTTTCGTAACCTTGTCCGATACACTGCCCAGATCGGCTCCCTTCACGTTCGCGTAAATATCGAACACGGGTTGCACGTTGGTGTGACTGATCACAGCCGGCGTTTCCGCGCGGTCGAGCGAGACGATGTTTGTGAGTAATTGTGGATGCGCGGGATCCCTGCCGGCCAGCGACGTCGAAGTGACGGCGTCGATCGAATCGACCCGGTGCTGAGGTGTCTGAATCGCGACCGGATAATTGATGCTGGTTTTCGGATCGGCCCAGAAGTTAGGTGTCACCTGAAAGCTGGAACTGAGCGAAATAAGCACACTACTGGCAACGTCGCGCTCAGTGAACCCGAGCTGCTGCGCACGCGTGCGATCGACTTTCACCTGCAACTCGGGTGCGTTCGTGACCTGGTGCAAACCAACGTCGGCTGCACCTGGAATTTGTTTCAGCCTGGCTTCGATCTCGCGTGCAATTGCGTAGTTTTGCGGCGCGTATCCGGCAATCTGAATATCAATCGGTGCCGGCAGACCGAAATTTAAAATCTGGCTAACTATATCAGCCGGTTGAAAGTAGAAAGTTAAATCTGGAAAACGTTCTGCCAGTTTTTCGCGCAACGTCTTGACGTAAACCGGTGTTGAGCCGCGGTGGTTAGGTTTAAGCGAGACGAGGATTTCGCCGTCAGCTGAGCTGATCGTCGCGTTGTCAGTGAACGCGAGATTGGCCCATTGCGGAATGCCGATGTTATCGATGACCGTGGCGATATCACTTGGCGGAACGACCTCATGGATCACATCTTCCACGCGTGAAAAAATTTGTTCGCTCTCTTCGAGACGCGTCCCGGGCGGCGCATTCACGTGTAGCCGGAATTGACCGGCATCGACCGTCGGAAAAAAGTCGCGCCCTACTATTGGCATGATCAGGAACGCGCTGCCAACGAGGATCGCGAAAAGGACGAGGACTGTCGGGCGATTTTGCAGGGACCAGGCAAGTGCGTCCACGTAACGCTGGCGCAAACTTTCGAAGCGCTTTTCGAACGATTGTTGAATCCGGGAAAACAAATTGCGCGCAGGTTTTTCGCCTTCATGGCCTCGGATGAGATATTTCACCAGCACCGGCACGAGCGTGCGCGAGAGCAGATAGGACGCCAGCATGGCGAAGACCACGGCAAGGGCGAGGGGCGTGAACAGATATTTCGCCGGGCCGGTCAGGAACACAACCGACACAAAGACGATACAAATGGCCAGCGTAGAGACAAATGCCGGCACGGCGATCTGGTGGGCTCCGTCGAGAATCGCGCGCTGGATCGGTTTACCTTGCGCGAGATTGCGGTGGATATTTTCGATCTCAACGGTTGCGTCATCGACGAGAATGCCGACCGCCAGCGCGAGACCGCCCAGCGTCATCACGTTCAGTGTGTAGCCTAACAAACTCAGCGACGACAACGACGCGAGGATCGACAGCGGAATCGAAACCATGACGATGAATGTGCTGCGCCAACTGCCCAGAAAGAGCAGGATCATCGTGGCCGTGAGCAACGCGGCGATAACGCCTTCCTTCACTACGCCGCTGATCGCCGCGCGGACGAAAATTGATTGATCGAATAGCTCAATCATTTCCAAACCGGCTGGCGCCGACGCGCGCATCCCTGGAAGCAGCGCCTTGATTTGATTCACGATATCGAGCGTGGAAGCGCCGCCGTTCTTCAGAATCGTGAGCAATGCCGATGGATTCCCATCCTGCCGAACGACATTTGTCTGCACCGCAAAACCGTCACGCACGTGTGCGACGTCGCGGATGTAAACCATCGCACCGTTTACTTGTTTGATCGGAACGTCGTTCAGCGCGGCGACAGTGTCCGGACTGCCGTTGATATCCACGATGAATTCGCTCTTCCCGATTTTCGCCGTCCCGGTCGGGAGCGTCAGGTTTTGTGCGTTGATTGCGTTGCTGACATCGAGGGGCGACAGGCCTTTTGACACCAGCGCTTGCGGGTCAAGATCGACCATGATTTGACGGGGCTTGCCCCCGTAGGGAAGCGGCAACGTCGCGCCGCGCACCGGGGCGATCGCCTGTCGAACGCGATAGAGGCCGTAATCGTAAAGTTGCGCTTCGGTTAGCGTTTTGCTGCCGAGAGCTAGTTGCAGAATCGGCACGCTCGAGGCGTTGTAGCGGATAATGAACGGCGGCTGTGAACCGGGAGGCATGCGACGCAAAATTGTTTGCGACACGGCTGTGACCTGCGCAATTGCGGCATCGATGCGCACGTTCGGTTGAAAGAAAATGCGAATGACCGAAACACCAGCGAGGCTTTGCGATTCGATGTTCTTCACGTTATCAACGGCCGATGAAATGGTGTACTCGCTGAAGGTTGTGATCTGTTTCGCCATCTGATCGGGCGAAAGGCCGGTGTATTGCCAGACGACGGTTACGACCGGGATGTCAATTTCCGGAAAGATGTCGGTCGGCGTGTTCCTGATTGACGTAGCGCCGAGCAGCAGAATTAGCAGCGCTACTACTACAAATGTGTATGGCCGCCGTAGTGCGAGTTTGACTATCCACATACGGCAAAAGCGGATTCGTAGGTTTGGACTTCGTGCTGTTCGCGCGCATGATGCCTTGTCCCGACCGGACGCATGTTCAGGCTTGCCAAATGCGCTTCGACCATGTCGGGAAGCAGCAGATGAGGAAAGGATGTTAATTCCCACGCCCTGGCTTCTTCCACGTCGAGGACGATGCGAATGAGGTGGTACAGGTCCGGGTAATCCGAGTAGACCTGCTCGTAGTCTCGCTGCAATCGCTCTTTCAGTTGCCCGAGAGCGACTGAAACTGTCTGGAGGAAACCTGTCAGTTCCGAGTTTGGATTAGTTATCATGACTTGAGGTTCTTTCGGTTTCTGCGGTTTATATTTGACTGGTCGTCTATGAAATTGGCAAAAAAAGAGAACTTTAAGTGGTAACGGCTGCAGCCCGTTTCACTCCTAACACCTCTCGGGCGACGTGCTTGAAATCGCGAATTAGATCGATGTCGTTCTGGATGCGTGCCTGGGCAATTGTGCCTTGATATGAAGAGAACAGCGCTTGCGCTTTGGCAACGGGGTCCGTAGTTTCGATCAACCCTTCCGACGCCGCGTCGCGCACCGCCGACACGAAGAATTGGAGCTTCCGATCCATGATTCGATCGATCGCGCCGCGAACGATTTGGTCTTGCGTGCTTACTTCGCTGCCAACACTCATGAAGGGACAACCCAGGATCGAGCCGCATTTTTTCTGAACTTCTGCCAGGCGGTCGTAGACAAAATCGAAGTAACGATCGAAGCGCTCGAGTGGCGGAATCGTTGGTGAAAAAATGGAATCCATTTCGACTCTCTTTTTCTTCCAATCCGCCTCCAGAGCGGCGGCGGCGAGCTCGGACTTAGACTTGAAGAAATAGTAAAAGCTGCCCTTTTTCGCGCCCGCCCGTTCGCAGATCGCATCTACAGACGCCGCGCCATAGCTGTTCTGCCACATGAGATCCATCGCGGCCTCCATCAGGCGCTCTTTCATGTCACTCACTCTTGGCATAGTGGGCTTTTAGCTTAACTAGACCGACCGGTCAACTATTTTGTTCAAGTTTTTTAATCAACCAGACGAATGTTCGTTCCGTCTTCCACGTTTTAGAGCAGATTGATGACGTTCTATGCCGAGCCGAACTTACGAATTCACTCAGGTTGATGTTTTCACGCAGACGCCGCTCGCGGGCAACCCGCTGGCGATTTTTCCCGATGCTCGCGGGTTGAATGACGCCGAGATGCAAGCCCTGGCGCGGGAGATGAATCTGTCGGAAACCACTTTTATTTTCCCGCGTGATGCTGCCACTGAAGCCCGGGAAGGAAAGAAAGTCCGAATCTTCACGGTCGAGACCGAATTGCCGTTTGCAGGGCATCCGACACTCGGCACAGCGTTGTATCTGTACGTATCGGATTCCAATCAAAAGAAGCACGGCGAAACCACGCTCGACTTGAAAGCCGGAAGAATTCCCGTGCGTTTTACTGCGAATTCCGAGAACGCCGGGCGTGATCGAGTAGACGGTCAGGTATTCGGTGAAATGCGGCAGCGCGACCCTGAATTTGGAACTCCACTTTCGCGAGAGGATGTCGCACGCGTCATCGGAATCGCGGTCGACGAAATTCCTTCGGAATGGCCGATCCAACCGGTCTCGACAGGATTGACGTTTACGATCGTGCCATTACGCAATCGGCAAACGCTCTCGGATCTAAAGTTTAGTTACATTCAGGCAGCGGATTTTCTGAAGAAAACCGGGGCGAACTTTTTCTATTTTCTCTGCCCCGAGCGGCGCGAAGGCCGGCTCGAAGCTCGAGCTCGAATGTTTTTTTACGGGGGCGAAGACCCAGCTACGGGATCCGCGGCAGGTTGCGCTGCCAGCTGGATGGTTCAGCACGGAGTCGCAAAAAATGATGAGCAGGTGATGATTCAGCAAGGCGTCGAGTGCCGTCGGCCAAGCGAAATGCACGTTCGAGCGAGGCGGGAAGGGGAACGCGTTACCGATGTCCGGGTCGGTGGCTATGCCGTGGAAATATTGCGCGGAACTGTGGTCCTGTGAGTAATCGCCGTTGTCCGTTGACGCAGGGACCGGCATTAAATCGATCCGCGTTCGCTTTTGTGGTAGGGCGCGTCACTCCGTGCGCGCCGTTCACCGCTTGCCGGAACGTGTGGTTTTGCCGTATCCACAAACATGCCGGTAATTCTCCAAGACGCCTGTGATGAGAACGTAATTCGATCTGGTCCGGCGGCGGCGGCCTGCTCGAAAACTCGCGGCCGTTGGATTCTCGCAGCAACCATTCTTGCTTCGAGCATGGCGTTCATCGATGGCACGGTCGTGAACGTGGCGTTGCCCGCGCTGCAAACAAATCTCAATGCCACGGCCGCGGACGTTCAATGGGTAATTGAGTCTTACGCGTTGCTTCTTTCGGCATTGTTACTCGTCGGCGGTTCGTTAGGCGATCATTATGGTCGGCGTCGCGTGTTTGTGCTCGGTGTTGTGATTTTCGCTGTCGCGTCAGGTCTTTGCGGTTTTGCCGGGAGCATTCGTCAATTAATCGCGGCGCGAGCGGTTCAGGGATTCGGTGCGGCGCTTCTTGTTCCGGGCAGCCTTGCGATCATCAGCAATTCTTTTTCCGAGCGCGAACGCGGACGCGCGATCGGCGTATGGTCGGGCTTTAGCGCCATCACGACCGGAATCGGGCCCGTTCTGGGCGGATGGCTGATCCAGCACGTTTCATGGCGCGCTGTATTTTTCATCAATCTTCCGATCGCGTTTGTTGTCGTCTTAATCTCGCTTCGACACATCGCGGGGAAGTCCGACAGAGAAACCACTCGCGTCGACTGGTTAGGCGGAATTTTGGCAGCGCTCGGTTTGGGCGCGCTGGTTTACGGACTGATCCGATCCTCGCAACTAGGGTTTAACAATCGCTTAGTACTCCTGGCGTTGGCAGCGGGCGTTGTCGTTTTGATTTTGTTTTTGTTACTCGAATCGCGCCTTTCGCACCCGATGTTGCCGCTGACATTGTTTCGATCGCGGACATTTGCAGGAACGAATCTCTTAACATTTCTGCTTTATGCCGCGCTCGGCGGAACACTTTTTTTTCTGCCGTTGAATTTAATTCAGGTCCAGCATTATTCGCCGACTGCCGCTGGCGCAGTGCTCTTGCCATTCATATTGATCATATCGTTCCTTTCGCGTTGGTCCGGCGGACTTGTGTCGCGTTACGGTCCAAAAATCCCACTTATCGTTGGCCCGCTTATTACCGCAGTTGGTTATTTGCTTTTCCTGCTCCCAGAGATTGGGGGCAATTATTGGACAAATTTCTTTCCGCCGGTGGTTGTTCTGGGATTAGGCATGGCCATCACCGTCGCGCCGCTTACCACGACCGTCATGAGTTCCCTCGCGCAAGATCGCGCTGGAGTCGCGTCGGGAGTGAACAATGCCGTCGCGCGCACGGCAAGTCTCGTCGCTATTGCAGTTCTTGGAGTCGTGATGATCTACGCGTTCAAAAGCAATCTGGATCACAGACTGAGCGGCGCGAATTTGCCGGCGTCAGTCGCGCAATCGCTGCAGGCCCAATCGATCAAGCTCGCGGCCATCGACATTCCTCAGAATCTGAATGCCGAAACACGACAGATGATCCGTGGCGCAATCGACCAATCTTTCGTGTTCGGCTTTCGCTGGGTAATGGTGATCGGCGCCGCGCTCGCCGCGGGAAGCGCTGTCACCGCGCTGTTTTGGATCGAAGGAGCGCCCGCCGCGCGCTCGGTTGAAAAAAGATCGGCAGGCGGTCGTTAGGCCGAATTCTATTGTGGCGCTCTCCACCGCTCACGGTTCTCCAGCGTCCGCGCAATCTCGGATCAGGAATATCAACCAGAGAGGCGCATTGGCCGATCTCAATTTTTAGTCGATCGTGCCTTTGGATAATCCCATTACTGCGAGGGTATCGCTGTCGAGGTAGCCGGTCTGGCGCAAGCCGTTGGTGTTTTGATAACGCCTGAGGGCTTTCTGCATCTCAGCGCTGAGCACACCGTCTGTCTCGCCGCGGTAGTACCCTTGGCGAGCCAGTCGCTCCTGCGCTGCGACAATGATCGAATAGTCTGATTGCGATTCATCACTGTAGCCGTTCGGATCGTCGTACGCTTGAGTCTGGTAAACACCGGAATCGTAGTAGCCCTGCGATTGGTCGGGATAGCCGTTTTGATCGTAATACATCAGCCCCTGGTAATCGCCGGAGTTGTCGTATCCGGGATCGTAATTGTACGAATTCGGATAACCATAACCGTAGGTCGACGAGCCGTAGCCATCATTCGGAAAGCCATAGTCGTAGAAGTAATCATAAGGGTAGTACGAAGGCCACCACGGAGAGAATCCCAGATTAAAGATCACCCACGTTCCATTAATGAAGGAGCATTGGTGGCCATTCCACCAATGGTCGCAGTTGCGATTCCAGTCGCGATGCCAATTCCCTGAGCGTTGACCGAAAACGTGGTTTTGCCAGTCACGACGCAGTTGGTTCTTTCCATTCCGCAGATTGTTTGCGTTCCGCGGATTGTTTCCATTTCGGAAATTGTTTGCGTTCCGCAGATTGTTTCCATTCCGCAGATTGTTCGCGTTTCGTAGATTGTTTCCATTCTGGAACTGCGTTCCGGTGTTTCGCTGGTTCCACACGCGTGCGACAGCTGGATTTCTGCGATTGGCGAATGGCGCGACTCGATTGCCTTGCGGGATAGTTGCCACGGTGTATGGACCCGAGCGCGTGAACGAACCTCGACTCGAATAAAAGGGCGGCCGGTACGCAGAGGAGGGTGACGAACGCATCCCAAACGAGGGAGAGCGTTGGCCTGAATAAACCGGTCTACTGCCGTTTGACCACATCGGCGTACGTTGGCCTGAATAAACCGGTCTACTACCCTGTGACCACATCGGCGTCGAGCGGAAGGATGAAACACCGCCGGGCTGCATCGGAGCGTGAACCGCCGGGGCACTGCGTGCAACTGCGCCTCTGTTAACTGTGCCTTTCGCTGCGGGAATATCTCCTGGATTTGCTTGAGCAATTGTGACCGCGCTCGCAACAAACGCGACGACGAACAATTTTGTTTTCATGTCTTCGTTTCCCTTTCCTGTTGCTGAACCGTTTGCCTCTACAATCTAATATAACCACGCGAAATGAGAAGGGTTTCTCCGGTGCTCCATTTGGAATCAGCGACAGCCAAGAACACTGCCGCCGGAAGAAACCTTGAATGACCCCATTCGCGTGTTCCCTAGAGCGGCTTGATCATGTCGCCCTCAGCTCGCGGCCGACCCTCAGCTACTCACCCAGCGCCATTAACGCATCGTCACGCGTTATTCCCGCAAGACCGCGTGGCGCAGCTTTACGCGGTCGCAACGCTCGAGCAGCCGCGGCGCTTTCATTTGCTTCGCCCATTTCGCGAACGCCGGCGTCGCACCGCGCCAGCGCAGTGCCTCGACCTTCTTGAAGAGTGGCGCATCGGTGCGCAGGGTCGCGAGATTCTTGAAGAGCAACGCGAGATCGCGCTGCTCGCCGAGAACGTTTGACGGGAAGTTTTCGATCGGACCGTAGCGGTTCAAAAGCTGGGCGGCGGTCCTGGCGCCGATCCCAGGAATGCCGGGGTAGCCATCGGCCGCATCGCCGACGAGCGCGAGCAGATCCGGTATGAGGGGCGGATCGACGCCGAACTTTTCGCGTATCCCAGCCGCGTCGCGAATGATTTTGCGCCGGCCGTCGATCTGCACCACACGC
>Ga0207701_10005818_pt1 | contig 12346 bp, 6 predicted proteins | sample KBSSwiSSwithPhiX_FD_184294 | JGI IMG/M metagenome (GOLD analysis project Ga0207701, IMG submission 184294) | Switchgrass rhizosphere bulk soil microbial communities from Kellogg Biological Station, Michigan, USA, with PhiX - S5 (SPAdes) (version 2) | ecosystem: Environmental > Terrestrial > Soil...
CGGATCGCTCTCCGAAACCAACGCCGCCAAGATCGTGAAGATCATGGATCTGGCCGTGAAGCTCGGAGCGCCGATCGTCGGGCTCAACGACTCGGGCGGGGCGCGCATCCAGGAAGGCGTGATGTCGCTCGGCGGCTACGCCGAGATCTTCCTCAGGAACACGCTGGCGTCCGGCGTCGTTCCGCAAATCTCCGCAATCATGGGCCCGTGTGCCGGCGGTGCCGTGTATTCGCCGGCGATCACCGATTTCACCATCATGGTGAAAGACACCAGCTACATGTTTGTGACCGGGCCCGACGTCATCAAGACGGTGACCCACGAAGAAGTCACCAAGGAAGAGCTCGGTGGTGCGATGACGCACAACGCGACGAGCGGCGTGGCGCATTTCGCCGTGGAAGACGATCGCGAGTGCCTCGCGATGATTCGCGATCTGCTGTCCTATCTGCCGTCGAACAATCTCGACGATCCGCCGCGGACCCATGCCGCCGACGACGCCGATCGTGAAGTCGAATCGCTCGACAGCCTGGTGCCCGCATCACCGAACCAGCCGTACGACATGCTCGATCTGATTCACGCGGTCGCCGACGACGGGCACTTCCTCGAGGTTCATCAGCACTACGCAAAAAACATCATCGTCGGCTTCGCGCGATTGGGCGGGCGTGCGGTCGGCATCGTCGCCAACCAGCCGGCCGTGCTGGCGGGCACGCTGGACATTGACGCGTCGGTGAAAGCCGCGCGATTCGTCCGCTTCTGTGATGCCTTCAACATCCCGCTGGTGACGTTCGAAGATGTTCCCGGTTTTCTGCCGGGCACCGTGCAGGAGTACGGCGGCATCATCAAACACGGCGCGAAACTGCTGTTTGCCTTTGCGGAGGCCACCGTTCCCAAGATCACGGTGATCACGCGGAAAGCCTACGGCGGCGCCTACTGCGTCATGGCCAGCAAGCACATCCGTACCGACTTCAATTACGCGTGGCCGACAGCGGAGCTGGCGGTCATGGGTCCCGAAGGGGCCGTCAATATCCTGTACAAACGCGAACTCGATGCCGCGTCGGATGCGGTGTCGGTGCGGGCCGAAAAGGTAACGGAGTTCAGGGAAAAGTTCGCCAACCCCTATATTGCGGCCGGACGAGGGTTCATCGACGAAGTGATCCGTCCGCGCGACACCCGCCGGCGGCTGATTGCGGCCCTCAAAAACCTCGAAAACAAGCGGGATAAGAACCCACCGAAGAAGCACGGCAACATACCCCTCTAGCCAGTAAAATAGCTAGGCCAGCCGGAAAGCTCTCGCAGTTGAACAAGATTCTCATCGCCAATCGCGGCGAAATCGCTGTGCGCATCATTCGCGCATGCCGCGAAATGGGCATAGCCACAGTAGCCGTCTATTCGGAATGCGACCGTCCGGCGCTTCACGTCCGTCTTGCGGACGAGGCCCGGCCGATCGGTCCCAATCCGCCGCGCGAGAGTTACCTGCACATCGAGCGCATTCTGCAGGCGGCACGCGACACCGGCGCCGATGCCGTGCATCCCGGCTACGGGTTTCTGGCCGAAAACGACGAGTTTGCTGCTGCGGTGTGCGAACGAGGGCTGACGTTCATCGGGCCGACTCCGCAGGCGATTGCGCTAATGGGTAGCAAGACGGCCGCGCGTCAGGCGGCGCGGCGGGCGGGCGTCCCGCTCGTGCCAGGAACGGAAACGCCACTGAACGCCGACACCTCGGATGCTGAAATCGCCCGGGTGGCGAGCGAGGTCGGCTATCCGCTGCTCGTGAAAGCGGTCTCCGGCGGCGGCGGCAAGGGAATGCGGACGGTGACCGACCCCGCCGATTTATCGGGCCTGGTGATGCGTGCCCGTTCGGAGGCTGGCGCCGCGTTCGGCGACTCCAGCGTCTATCTGGAACGCCGTATTGCAAGTCCGCGACACGTCGAGATTCAGCTGCTCGGCGATCAGCACGGCACCGTCGTGCCGTTCGTCGAACGCGAGTGCTCGATTCAGCGCCGGCATCAGAAGGTGGTCGAGGAATCGCCATCGCCGGCGATGACGCCCGCGATTCGTCACGCGATGATGTCGGCGGCGGCCGCGGTGGCCCGCGCCGTCGGCTACACGAATGCCGGCACGATTGAGTTTCTCCTCGACGAAGACGGCAAGTTCTATTTCCTCGAAATGAACACCCGCCTTCAGGTCGAGCATCCGATCACCGAGATGGTGACCGGTATCGATTTGGTACGATGGCAGATTCGCATCGCGCGAGGTGAGCGGCTTGAACTGGATCCCGAGCGGCTGGCGGTCCCACACGGCCACGCCATCGAATGTCGAATCTATGCGGAGGATCCCGACAACGGTTTTCTTCCTTCGCCGGGACGCATCGTGCAACTGAGGGCGCCGGCGGGCCCTGGCATTCGCGACGACAGCAGCGCGACGGCCGGGCTCGACGTGCCGATCTTCTACGACCCGCTGATTTCCAAACTGATTGCATGGGCAGAGGATCGGCCGGCGACGATCGCCCGCATGCAGCGGGCGCTCAACGAGTACGTGATTGCGGGAATCCGCACCACCATTCCGTTCTTTTCGTGGCTGCTCGCCCAGCCGGACTTCCTGGCCGGCAGATTCCACACGGCGTATCTGGACGAGCTGTTGGTCGGCCGAAACGGCCGGCCCTTCGTCGAAGCTGAAGAGGCTACCGAGAATGTGGCTGCGATAGCCGCCGCTCTTGGCGCCGTGTTGTCGCCGGAAACGGTAGCGGCGGCCGGCAACGGCCAGCCGGCGGAAAGCGATCGCCGCTGGAAGGCCCAGGCGCGCGCCGAAGGCTTGCGCTGACGTGCGCTACGAAGTCGAAGTCAATGGACGCATCCGGCAGGTCGACGTGCATCGTGCGGATGGCCACTTCGTGGTAAGCGTGGACGGTCGCGAATGGACGGTCGACGCGGCGCGGGTCGACGGGCACACGCTCTCGCTGCTGGTGGGTTCGTCGAGCCAGGAGATCACGATGGCTCCCGATGCCGCGGCAGGTCAGCTGGCGGTCGCCATCAAAGGCGTGCCGTTGTCGGTCACCGTCAATGGCCGGCGGCGCTGGGGGCGCAGAGACGACGGCGGCGCCGGCGGCGGACCGCAGCAGCTGATCGCGCCGATGCCGGGAAAGATCGTCCGCGTGCTGGCGAAAGTCGGAGCGAGCGTGCAACCACGGCAGCCGCTGGTGGTGGTCGAGGCGATGAAGATGGAAAACGAGCTGCGGGCGACCCGATCTGGCGTCGTCTCGGAACTGCTCGTTCAAGAAGGGCAATCGGTGGACGCGGGAGCGCTGCTCCTCATCGTCACGCCTGAGTGATATTCGGATGAAAGCGCTGTTCCGCCGCCTCAGTCACCACTGGATCATCCGGCACACGAAGCTCGCGATGGCGATCGTGTCCGTGGTGCTGGCGACGGCCGTGGTGTCGACGCTGACGATCGATCTCGGTCCCCGCCTGCGAGGGCTCGCCGAACAGCAGGGTTCCCGCTACATGAAGCGCACGCTGCACATCGGCGGGCTGCAGATCCGTTTGATCAACGGTCACTTCGAGATCGACGACCTCGTCATCGAAGGACTGCGTCCGACGGACCGGCCGTTTTTCACGGCGAAGCGCCTGTCGCTGGCCGTCGACTGGTCGGCGCTGATCGCACGCCGGCCCGACCTGCTGGTGACGTCGGTGGAAATGAGCGACTGGCAGATGCTGGTCGAGCGGTTCAAGGACGGCGACAATTTCCCGAAGTTTCGCGATGCCAACGCTCCGCCGAGCGGGCCGCGGCGCATGACGACAACCGTGAAGTATCTCGGCGCGTCGCGCGGTCAGTTCGCCTACGAAGACCACGAGACGCCGTGGAGCATCGTCGCGCCAAACCTCGACCTGTCGATCACGAACTTCCCGAACTACCACGGCGAGGCGACGTTCAAGGCCGGACTGGTCTCGATCCAGAACTACGTGCCGATGTGGGTGAACTTCAAGGGGCGGTTCGCGATCGACGGCGCCAGGGTGCATCTGGATCGCGCCGAGATCGACACCGACGGCGCACAGACGGTTGCCGTGGGCGGCCTCGACTTCGACCACTGGCCCGAGCAGACGTATCAGGTGCGTTCCCGCGTGCAGTTTTCTCGCATGCGGGAACTGTTCTTTGCAAAAGAAACCTGGAAGCTTGGCGGCGATGGCGATTTCACCGGCGTGTTTCACCTCTTCAAGGGTGGGCACGATCTGGCCGGGAACTTCACCAGCCAGGTCGCGGCGGTCAATCAGTACCGGTTCCCGTCACTGTTTGGATCGCTGCATTGGACGCGCAGCTTCTTTGAGGTGACAGACGCAGGATCGCGACTGTACGGAGGCAATGCCCGCTTTTCGTTCGGGATTCGTCCTCTCGGGTCGCCCGATCGGCCGACGGCTCGATTTGACGCGTCATACGCCGACGTCGACCTTGGTCAGATTTCCGATCTCTACGAGCTGGCCGGCGTGCGATTCTCAGGCACCGCGCGCGGCAGAAATCTCCTCGAATGGCCGCTTGGAAAGTTCAGCGAGCATCGCGGCGACGGACAGATTGCCGCCAGCGCCCCGCCGGATGCGGCGGCGATGCCGCCGACGCTGCTGGCCGCCGAGCCACGCGATCGCGATCATGCGGCGCACGAGTGGGGACCCTTTGCCCCGATGCCGCTGGCCGACCACATTCCGATCAGCGGCGACGTGACCTACCGTTATGGGGCCGACGATGTCGATGTGACCAACGGACGGTTCGTCACTGACCGTACCAACGTCGCATTCTTCGGCCGCACCGCCTGGAACGGCGCGCAGTCCGCGTTCCACTTTCACGTCGTCAGCGGCGATTGGCAGGAAAGCGACGAAGTGCTGGCCGGCATCCTGACAGATTTCGGGTCGCGCACCGGTCCGGTCAATTTTGGCGGCCGCGGCGAGTTCGACGGAGACATGACGGGATCCATGCGGCGGCCTCGCGTCGAGGGCACCTTCACCGGCGAGGACATGCGGGCCTGGGATACCAATTGGGGCGACGGGCGCGCGCATATCGTCGTCGAAAATAACTACCTCACCATTGGCGACGGCGTGATTCGCGACGGCGCGTCGGAGATTCGCGCCGAAGGACTGTTTTCGCTCGGCTACCCGCGCCGCGATGGCGGCGAGGAAATCAACGCGCGCTTCCGCGTCGAAAAACGCGACCTCGATGGCTTGCGACACGCGTTCGAGCTCGACGACTGGCCGGTGTCCGGACAGTTAAGCGGTGAGTTTCACCTGACCGGCGACTATCAGCGTCCGATTGGATTCGGGGCGATGACGATCAACGACGGCGTCGCCTACGGCGAACCGTTTCAAACCGGTAGCGCGGCGCTCAGATTCGACGGCGAAGGCGTTCGCCTCGACGCTGCCAACATCACCAAAACAACCGGCACGATCACCGGCGCGGCGTTCGTCGGATGGGACGGCACGTATTCCTTCAATGCCGACGGACGGCGAATCCCGGCCGAAAGCGTTGCCGCCTTCGCGTTTCCCAAGGCGCCGCCGTCGGGCACCATCGAATTCACCGCTGCGGGCAGCAGCACCTTCGACAACCCGCGCTACGACGTCCGCTTCCGGATCAATGAGTTGTCGGTCGGCCAGGAACCGGTGGGCCTGGTGACCGGTACGCTCGCCCTTCGCGGTCAGGAAATCAATGGCGAGGCCGATGTCTCGTCGTCGCGCCTCGCCGTCACCGGCATTGGCCGGATCGCATTGAACGAAGAAGCCGACGGAGAGCTGACCTTCCGCTTTCACGACAGCTCACTGGATCCCTACGTCAGGTTGTTCGTCCCGAAGCTGTCGCCCTACACGACCGCCGTGGCCACCGGTTCCATTCGCATCGTTGGAGAGCTCACCGACATCAACCATCTGCTGGTCGAAGGCACGGTCGACACGCTGAATATGACGTTGTTCGACTACGCGATTCACAACGATCGACCGATTCGCCTGGCGCTGGATCAGAACGTGGTGCGCGTGCAGGATCTTCGGCTCGCCGGGGTGGATACGCAACTCACCGTTGATGGATCGGTATCGCTCAAGGACGAGCGGATTGCCTTACGCGCCGCCGGCGACGCCAACCTTGGGATCCTGCAGGGATTTTTCCGTGACGTGCGCGGGTCGGGCCGGGCCGCACTCACCGCCGGGATTAACGGGCCGCTCTACGAGCCGGTCTTTTCCGGCAGCGCCACGATCAACGGCGGGCGCATCCGTCACTTCTCGCTGCCCAACTCACTCGATGCGATCAACGGCACGATCCGCTTCGATCCGACCGGTGTGCGTCTCGACGATGTGACCGCGACGATGGGCGGCGGGCGAGTACAGTTCGGTGGGCGAATTGGCTTTGAGGGCTACCTGCCGGGCGAGCTCAACGTGAGCGTGCGCGGCGAAGACATGCATCTGCGGTATCCCGAAGGGGTGCGGTCGACGGTGGATGCGGATCTCGTCGTTGGCGGGAACGTTCAGGCGCTGGCTCTTGGCGGCGTGGTCACGGTGAAGAACGCCATCTGGAACACCCGGTTGGATCCGAACGCTTCGATATTCGACTTTGGCCGGGGCCGAGCGGCGGTTCCTGACGTGGCTCCGGTGACGGCGCCCCCGCCGATTCCGTTGCGCTTCGACGTCGAAGTGCGCATTCCCTCGACGCTCCGCGTAGAGAACAATCTGGCGCGGCTGGTCGCGAGCGCCGATCTGCAGTTGCGTGGCACTTACGATCGGCCGCTGCTCTTCGGACGCGCCGAAGTCGATCGCGGCGAGGTGACGTTCGAAGGACGTCGCTATTTTGTCACGCGCGGCAATATTGATTTCACGAACCCGACGAGGATTGAACCGTTCCTGGATGTTGAGGCGGAAACCCGCGTCCGGGTTCCCGGACAGACCTACCAGGTTACGGTGCGGGCCGTGGGCACGGTCAATCGGCTGCAGCCGGAACTCAGTTCGGATCCGCCGCTGCCGGCGGCCGATGTTCTCGCCCTGCTCTTCAGCGACGTGCGGCGCACGAACGGTCCGGGCGACGTCGAGGTGCTGGCGCTTCAGCCCGAGAATCGGACTGAGTTGGAGCGTGGGCTGATCCGGACACGCGCCACACAACTTCTGGCGGCGCCGGTTTCTTCCGAGGTCGGCCGCCTCGTCGAGCAGACATTCGGCGTCGACACCTTCCAGTTGAGTCCGTCGGTGATCGATCCCTACAGTCAATCCACGCGCGGGCTGAATCCGTCGGCTCGCGTCACGATCGGCAAGCGCATCTCGGATCGGGCGTACCTGACCTTCTCGCGTAATTTGAGCAGCTCGAACAACGATCAGATCCTGCTGCTCGAGTACGACGAAAGCGATCGGCTGTCGTGGATCTTGTCGAGAAATGAGGACGCCACGTACGCGATCGAAGTGCGCGTCAGGCACGCATTCTGATGGTGGGGCGCTTCGTGGCGGCAGGATTGGCCGCGCTGTGTTTGCTGCGGCCGGCCGTGGTCAGGGCTGATGTCGCCGACTTCCTGGGAAAACCGATCGGCACGGTCACGGTGACCGCCGGCGGACGGCCCACGACCGATCCGCGGCTGGTCGGTTTGGTCGAAACCGAAGCCGGTCAGCCGCTGCGGATGGCCGCGGTTCGTGAGTCGATCGCGCACCTGTTCAGCCTCGGCGAGTACGAAGATGTCCGGGTGCACGCAGTGGCGGTTGGCGCGTCGGTGGCGCTGACCTACGAACTGGTCCCGCTGCGGACGATCCAGGAGGTCTCGTTCACCGGCACCAGCGCCGCCGGTCTCGATGCGAATCGGCTGCGCCGCCTGATTGCGCAACGCTATGGCACGTCGCCGTCACCGGCGCGTGCTCCGGATATCGAAGGGCTGGTGCTCGGCGATCTGAAAGAAGCTGGTTATCTTCACCCGCGGGTCGTCACGCGGATTGAACCGCAGCGCGGCGGCACCCACTCGGTGCTCGCTGTTTCCATCGTGCCCGGCGACCGCACGACCGTCGGCACCATCGATGTCGAAGGCGATCCGGGCATGCCGGTGCCGCAGTTCCTCAAGGCGGTGCGACTCTCGTCCGGCGACCCGTTCCAGCGGGAACTGCTCAACACCAACATCGATCGCTACCTCGACGATCGCCGCAGCCACGGTTTCTTTGCGGCCCGCGTGTCGTACTCGCCGCAATTCGTCGACAACGACCGCACCGCCAACCTGGCAGTGGCGATCTTTCCGGGGCCGCACGTCACGGTGATGTTTGTCGGCGATGGCTTGCCGAACGGCCGTCGCGACGACCTGGTGCCGATTGCTCGCGAGGGCTCGGCGGACGAAGACGTCCTGGAAGATGCGACGAACCGGATTGAGGAGCGGCTGCGCGCCGAGGGCTATCGCGACGCCGCCGCGCCGCACTCGCGGGATGAGCGCAACGGCGAACTGTTCATCACGTTCAACGTCCGCAAAGGCCCGCAGTACCGCGTCGGCCGGATCGATGTGGCGGGGAACGTGTCGATTTCGTTGCCGGACCTGCTGCAGCATCTGCGCATCCGTCCCGGGCAGCCGTATTCCGACGCGGCTCTCGAATCCGAGCGGACGCTGATTGAAGACCTCTACCACCGCGAGGGGTTCGTGACCGCGCAGGCCTCGATCAGGAATGAAAGCGAACCGGCCATCGCCGGAGCCGTTGACGTGCCGGTGGCCATCCGGATCGCCATCACGGAAAATGCCCGGACCATCGTCGAGCGGGTGAGTATCGAAGGCAATACCACGGTTTCTGAAACGGATTTGCGCAGTGGGTTGACGCTGCAGGCCGGCCGGCCGTTTTCGGCCAACGCACTGGCTGCGGATCGCGACACCCTGCAGCTGCGACTCGCGAATCTCGGATTTCAATCGGCGACGATCGTCCCCAATCCGGGCATCAGTGCCGACGGCCGGAGCGCCGACGTGCTGTTTACGGTGCGAGAGGGCCAGCGCATCTCGGTCGATCACGTGCTCATCGTCGGCAATCAGCGGACGAGGACTGCGACGATCGAGCGTGAGTTGCAATTCCGGGCCGGCGAGCCGCTCGGGATCGAACAGGTCAATGAAAGCCAGCGCCGGCTGGCGGCGCTCGGACTGTTCCGGCGCGTCCGCATCAACGAACTGGCGCACGGCGACGACTCGAAGCGCGACGTGCTGGTCAGCGTCGAGGAGGCGCCGGCCACCACGGTGGGATTTGGCGGCGGCGTCGAAGCCGGCGAGCTGTTGCTGACGGATGAGGAAACCAAGAGCGCCTCCCAGCATCTCGAGGTTGCGCCGCGGGCGTTCTTTGAAATCGGCCGGCGCAATCTGTTTGGCAAAAACCGATCGGTCAATTTGTTCACGCGCGTCAGCCTCGGCAATCTGCAGAATCAGACGACGTCGAAGGGCTTCGGCGAGTACCGCGTGATCGGCACCTATCGTGAGCCGCGGGTCTTCGGCAGCCCCGCGGACGCCTTTCTGACCGGGACGCTGGAACAGCAGATTCGATCGAGCTTCAATTTCATCAGGCGCGCCGCCAGCGCCGAGCTCGGCCGGCGCCTGAGTCGGGCGGTCAGTGTCAGCGGCAGCTACCAGCTACAGCGGACCGATCTGTTCGACGAACAAATCGATCCCGAGTTCCAGAATTCCGTCGATCGGCTCTTTCCGCAAACGGTCCTTTCGTTGGTTTCGACTTCCATCGTTCGCGATACTCGAGACGATTTGACCGAACCGTCCGGCGGCTATTTTTTGAGCGCCAACGGTCAGATTTCCAGTCGCCGCATCGGCTCCAAGGTGGGATTCGCGAAATCGTATTCGGTGGCGCAGATGTTCCGGACGGTGCCTCACACGAACCGAATCGTCGTGGCGGGGAGCGCCCGGCTCGGTGTCTCGGCAGACGAGCAAACATTCGGACCGCACCAGGACGGACCGCTTGGGCCGGACGGGAAGCCGGAACAGGTCATTCCCATCAGTGAACGCTTCTTTGCTGGTGGAGATACGACCGTCCGCGGGTTTGCCCTGGATCAACTCGGCATTCCGCTGGTGACGCTCGACGAACATGGTTTTCCAACCGGGGGCGGCGGACTGGTGATCCTGAACGCCGAGCTCCGCGTGCCGACCGCTCGGGGACTGGGCATTGTCGGGTTTTTCGACACCGGCAACGTCTTTTACCGGACATCCGACATTCGACTGGGCGACTTGCGAGGGTCGCTCGGATTCGGCGTTCGCTATAAGTCGCCCATCGGGCCGATCAGGGTGGACCTTGGCTTCAAACTGCAGCGCAACCTCATCGTCGGTAAGCGAGAGCCGTTGACCGCCTTGCACATCACGCTGGGGCAGGCGTTTTGATGGTGCGAGCCGCCGGCCGGCAGCGAATGGTCACGCGCGCGGCCGTACTCGCACTGATCCTCACCGGACTGCTCACCGCGCTGGCGCGGGCAGACGAGGTCATCGATCGCGTCCTCGCGGTAGTGGCCGGCGATCTGATCATGCAGAGCGATCTGAGGGCGGCGCGCGAGCTCGGACTGGTCACACCGGGCGACGGTGCGGATCCCGATCGAGCCATCCTGTCCCAGCTCGTCGACCGCGCGCTGATCCTGGACGAGGTCGAACGGTACGCGCCGCCCGAACCGTCGCCGGATGCCATCGAGCGGGCCTTTCGCGCCGTGCGCGCGCGCTTTGCGTCAGACGACGCGTTTGCCGCCGCGCTGGCGCGCGTCGGATTCGATGACAAACAGCTGCGCGCGATACTGCGACAGAACCTGAGGATTCGTGCGTATCTGGATCAGCGGTTTGCCAGCGAGACGCCCGAGCGCGGCGAGGCGATCATCGCCGCCTGGGTCGCCGGGCTGCGCAGCCGCGCCCCGATCATCGACCTTTATTCGCCCCACTAAGCGAAGGGATGTCTACTTACCGGTGGCGATGAACTGAACCACCTGAAGCAGGTCGAACCCGGAGTGGCTCACCACCGGGGCAATTACCGAGCGGCGTCTTAGATACACCACACCCCAGAATGCGCCGAGCAGCGCCGTAGCGATCACCGCGTCGACACCTTGAACGAAGTGGCCGACTCCAAACGCGACGCTCGTCCCGACGATGCCGACATTCGGACCGCCGAGCGATCGTTCAAACCGGCGGAGCAGAAAGGCGCGCTGAAATTCCTCGCGGATCCCGCCGGCGACGACGACCAGGCCGGCGAACATGAGCGCCTTGCCGGGTGTTCGCATCAGGTCCTGCAGCGGATTGTGCTCGACCGTGTGCAGCCACGGTGCGATGGCCCGCACCGAGACGAGGACGACCAGCGCGATGGCAAAGGCCATGAAGATCATCGGAATCCCGGCGCGCGCTTCCGGCGCGAATCGCTTCCCATCGAAGAACACCTCGCCGGGGCTTTCGCCGTGCGCGACGAGAAACAAGACGATCAGTCCGAGCAGGAACACGGTATCGCCCAGCGACAGCGCCATCACGAAACCAAAGTTCAACCCGTCGGGACCTTGGGCGTGAAAACCCATCGCCAGGAACGTCGCGTTGAGGGCGAACTGCGTGGGGTAGTCGGAACAGAGGATGACTTCAATCAGTGCGACGGTCCGTTCGGCAATGGAAGGTGCGGTTCTTTGCGGGGCAACCTGCGGAGACGCATCGGTGATCGGCGAGTCGGCGTCCATTCCGGTCAAGCGTACTTGATTCGGGTGCACAAGTGCACAAGGTGCACGACGTGCGGCGGGCACGCATCACCATGCGCACCTGTGCACCCCGAGCACCTTGTGCACTCCGTGCACTTTGAACCCGCTAGCTTCTCACGCGCAGATGGAGCGGCTGGGCGAGTCGAACGAGTACCGTTGCGCCGCGGCCAAGCCTGACTTCCTTGCCGCGCGTACTCAAGACGACGGCTGTGCCGGCGCCACCGCCGGCAGCCGCTCCAATTGCGGCTCCTTTGCCGCCGCCGACGAGAGCGCCGACGATCGCGCCGCCGGCTGCGGGCGCGCCGATCTTGATCGCGTCGTTACGCTTGGTGGCCGGCGCGAGGCGGCCGATGGTGCGGGTGTCCATGCGATAACTTTCTGCGTCACCGCGTGGCGTGAGGTTCGAAAAGCGCATCGCCACGTAGGCGCGGCCCTTGACCTTGCCGGATCGCCGCGCGCTCGTCACGATGCCGCTCACGGCACTCCCGGCGGGAATCGCCACGTCGCCATTAATGCGGACTGCGCGGGCGAGATGCCCGTTGACGAGGATCGCGGCCAGCATCGCGATCTGGCCAAGGCCGACGGTGACGAGGGCGATCAGCGCGCCGTCGTTCATGGCCCCAGCCGCGCCGGCGGCCCTCGATACGTCCACGCCCAGAGACAAACAATCTGTCGCATC
>Ga0207701_10005820_pt1 | contig 12344 bp, 14 predicted proteins | sample KBSSwiSSwithPhiX_FD_184294 | JGI IMG/M metagenome (GOLD analysis project Ga0207701, IMG submission 184294) | Switchgrass rhizosphere bulk soil microbial communities from Kellogg Biological Station, Michigan, USA, with PhiX - S5 (SPAdes) (version 2) | ecosystem: Environmental > Terrestrial >...
TATCGCGATCGGGCTGGTGTCCGGGGTCGCGGCTCTCGGCGCCGCACGCAACGTCGACGAACAACGGTTCGCCGCCTTGCTTCTGCTGTGCGGCATTCCCGCCTTCGGCAGCGGCCTGTTCGAAGACGTCTCGAAGCGCGTCGAGCCCCGCTACCGGCTGGTCGCGACCGCGCTTTCGGCCCTGCTCGCGGTCTTCGCGGTCGACGCCTCGCTCGGTCGAACCGGCATCTGGGGCTTCGACTGGATCGCCTCGTTCACCGTCGGCGCGGCCTGCCTGGCGATCTTCGCCGCCGCGGGCATCGCCAATGCGATCAACATCATCGACGGCTTCAACGGCCTGGCCTCGATGTGCGTGGTGATGATCCTGATGGCGACCGCCTACGTCGCCAACCAGGTGGGCGACGACACGGTGGCGACCCTGGCGATCATGGGCGCCGGTGCCGTTCTCGGCTTCTTCTTCTGGAACTTCCCCGGGGGCCTGATCTTTCTCGGCGACGGCGGCGCCTACTTCCTGGGCTTCTACGCCGCCGAGCTCGGCATCCTGCTGATCGCCCGCAACCCTTCGGTCTCGCCGCTCTGCCCCCTGCTGATGTGCATCTATCCGGTCTTCGAGACGGTGTTCTCGATGTATCGGCGCAAGATCCTGCGCGGCGGGGCGATGGGCCTCGCCGACGGCGTTCACCTGCACAGCCTGATCTACCGCCGCATCCTGCGCTGGGCCGTGGGCAGGCACGATGCGAAGCTCCTGACCCGGCGCAACTCGATGACGGCGCCCTATCTCTGGCTGGTCTGCGGCATGGGCATCGCCCCCAGCCTGCTCTGGTGGGACAACTCGGCCATCCTGGGGGCATTCATCATCCTGTTCGGAATCGGCTACGTCGCGCTGTACGCCTCGATCCTTCGCTTCAAGGTGCCGCGCTGGTTGGTGTCACGCAGGTGACGCTGACGGCCTGGCGCCCCGCCAAGGCGGCCGCTCGAGGCCTGGTCCGACGGCGAAACCGGGTAGGCGCGATAATTGCGGGATGCATGTAAACCCCAATGAGTCGCCGATCGCCGGCGAAGTCCTCGATCCCGCGGCCCCGCCGGCCGCAGTGCCCGAATCCCTCAAGTTCTCCGCCCTCGGCCTCGCGCCGGTCCTGCAGAGCGCCGTCGCCGCCCAGGGCTACACGACGATGACGCCGATCCAGGCGAAGGCGATTCCCCTCGTCCTCGCCGGGCGCGACATCATGGGTGCTGCCCAGACCGGCACCGGCAAGACCGCCGCGTTCTCGCTGCCGCTGCTGCACAAGATGCTGCCGCACGAGAACGGCAGCATGTCGCCGGCGCGCCATCCGGTGCGCGCCCTGGTGATCGCGCCGACCCGCGAGCTCGCCGACCAGGTGGCCGACAACATCAAGGGCTACGCCGCGCACTCGAAGCTGCGCTGCGCCGTGGTCTTCGGCGGCATCGACATGAAGCCGCAGACGCTCGAGCTGAAGCAGGGCGTCGAGGTGCTGGTGGCCACCCCCGGGCGGCTCCTCGACCACATCGAGGCCAAGAACTGCGTCCTCAACCAGGTCGAGTACGTGGTGCTCGACGAGGCCGACCGGATGCTCGACATCGGCTTCCTGCCCGACCTGCAGCGCATCCTTTCCTACCTGCCGAAGCAGCGCCAGACGCTGCTGTTCTCGGCCACCTTCTCGCCCGAGATCCGCCGCCTGGCCGAGAGCTACCTGCAGAACCCGCTGATGGTCGAGGTGGCCCGGCCGAACGCCACCGCCACCAACGTCGAGCAGCACTTCTACAGCGTCTCCACCGATGACAAGCGGCGCGCCGTGCTCAAGCTGCTGAAGGAGCGCTCGCTCACCCAGGCGCTGGTGTTCGTCAATTCCAAGCTCGGCTGCGCCCGGCTGGCACGCTCGTTCGAGCGCGACGGCCTGCGCACCAACGCCCTGCACGGCGACAAGTCGCAGGACGAGCGGCTGAAGGCGCTCGAGGCGTTCAAGACGGGCACGGTCGACGTGCTGGTCGCGACCGACGTCGCGGCGCGCGGCCTCGACATCGTCGACCTGCCGGCGGTGTTCAATTTCGACGTTCCGTTCAACGCCGAGGACTACGTCCACCGCATCGGCCGCACCGGCCGGGCCGGCGCCTCGGGCCTGGCGATCACCCTGGTCTCGCGCGACGACACCCGGCTGGTCGACGACATCGAGAAGCTGATCAAGAAGAAGATCGAGATCGAGCCGCTCGAGCTCGAGGACGAGGCCCCGCCGCGCCGCTCGCCGCGCGAGCGCTCGCGTGACGACGAGGATTTCCGGCCGCCGCCGAAGGCCATCGTGTCGCCGTACTCGGCGCGCACCCCGGGGCGCGAGATCTCGATGCCGCCGCCGCAGCCGGCGCGCGATCCGTTCTTCGACAAGCCCTATGAGGCGAGCGCGACCACAGCCGAGCCGGCCTGGGAAAAGCGTGCCGCGCCGGTCGCCCGGGGCCTCTCGCCCAACATCAAGCCGAAGAAGAAGGTCGCGGCGCTGTTCGGCGGCAAGGTCCCCGAGCCCGAGACCACCTCGTAAGGCTCAGCGTCCCGCGAGCAGGGCGAAGACCGCGGGCACGTCCGCCGGCAAGGGCTTCGGCCGCTGCCGCCACTGGGCGACGCTGGCGCTGCGGGTGAAGCCGCCGGGCAGGGTTAGGCCGACGCTCACCGAAAGCGTGGTCGTCGGCTGCAGATTAGCGAGCAAGGCCTCGAGCAAGGCGGCGTTGCGATACGGCGTCTCGATCAGGATCTGCGTCTGGGCGTCGCGGCGCGACGCCGCCTCGAGGACCCGGATCCGCGCCGCGCGTTCGTCGGCCGGCACCGGGATGTAGCCGACGAAGGCGAAGCTCTGGCCGTTCAGGCCGCTCGCCGCCAGTGCCAGGGCGATCGAGCTCGCGCCCGGATGGGTGACGACGGCGATCCCGGCGGCATGCGCCGCGGCCACCAGCGCCGCGCCCGGATCGGCGAGCGCCGGCAAGCCGGCTTCGGAAAGCAGGCCGAGGTCGTGTCCGGCCCGCGCCGGGGCGAGCAGGGCATCGATGCCGGCCGGCCCGGGCGCCGCGTCACGCCCCTTGTTCGGCCGGGGCAGCTCGACGATCGTGAGCTCCTGCAGCGGCCTGGCCAGCGGACAGACCGCATCGACCCGCTTGAGGAACGCCCGCGTCGTCTTGGCGTTCTCGCAGACCCAGTGGTCGAGCCTCGCGGCAATGCGGATCACGCCGTGCGGCAGCAGCTCGTCGAGGGCGGCGGGCGCGCCCGGGGCGCCGAAATCGAGCGAGTTCGGAACCAGGTGCAGCGCGCCCGGCGCGGTCATCGCCGGCCACCGCTCGCAGGCGCCGCCACCGGCGTCAGCGGGTTGATCCCGGCCTGGCGCAGCAGGGCGCAGGTGCGGATCAGCGGCAGGCCGATGAGGGCGGTCGGGTCATCCGACTCGATCGCCTCGAGCAGGGCGATGCCGAGCGTCTCGGCCTTGGCGCTGCCGGCGCAGTCGTAGGGCTGCTCGGTGCGCAGGTAGTGCTCGATCTCGGCGTCGCTGTAGTCGCGAAAGCGCACCGTCACCGACGCCACCTCCGCCGCCCGGAAGCCGCTCTCCATGCAGGCGACGGCGATGGCGGTGTGGAAGACGGCGGTCCGGCCGCGCATGGTCTGCAGCTGCGCCACCGCCCGGGCATGGTCGCCGGGCTTGCCGATGGCGATGCCGTCGAGCTCGGCCACCTGGTCGGAGCCGATCACCACCGCGTCGCGATCGAGGTCGGCGACGGCGTCGGCCTTGGCCAGCGCCAGGCGCAGGGCGAGCGAGCGCGGCGCCTCGTCGGGCAAGGCCTCCTCGTCGACCCCCGGCGCCCGCACCGTGAACGACAGGCGCAGGCGCTGCAGCAGCTCGCTCCGGTAGCGCGAGGTCGAGGCGAGAACGAGGCGCCGTGCGGGCATCGGCGGATTGTCCCTCGGCCCGGCGCGGGCCGGCCGCGTCCTACACTCGGCCGATGAGCTCGCGCCCTGCATTCGACCCGGCCCGCCTCGACGTCGCGGCGTTCGCCGCCGGCCGCGCTTCGATCGACGGCCGCTGGTCCCTGCGCAGCCTTGCGCGCCTCGCCGAATCGACCCTGCCGCTGGCCGACGGCGGCGAGGATCCGGTGCAGTGGAAGGCCGAAGGCACGCTCGCCCCGCTCCTGGGCGCGGGCGCGCAGCCGGCGCTGCGGATCGTCGCCGATGCCGCCGTCGGCCTCGAATGCCAGCGCTGCCTGCAGCGCATGGTCGTGCCGCTGCGGGTGGACCGGCGCGTCTTCTTCGTCGCCGGCGAGGACGCCGCCGCCAGCCTCGATGCCGAAAGCGACGACGACGTGCTGACGCTGGAGCCGGCACTCGACCTGAAAAGCCTGGTCGAGGACGAACTGCTGCTGGCGCTGCCGCTGGTGCCGCGCCACGAGGTCTGCCCCGAGCCGTTGCCGTTCGAGGCGGAACCCGAAGCGCCGGCGTCGGAGCACCCTTTCGCCGCCCTGGCGGCGCTGAAGCGCGGTCCGGCTGCCTCCTGAGCGCACCTGCGACGGGCCGGATCGTCGTCGCCCTGCTACAATAACGGGCTTTTCGCGGTCGACCGGGCCTTGCACCGGCTCGGCCGCGCCGCCCGCGCGACGCGGGCCCTTCGGAGAAATTTCATGGCTGTCCAACAGAACAAGAAGTCGCCTTCCAAGCGCGGCATGCATCGTGCGCACAACGCGCTCCCCAAGCCCGGCGTGGCGATCGAGCCGACCACCGGCGAAACCCACCTGCGTCATCACATCAGCGCCACCGGCTTCTACCGGGGTCGCAAGGTGCTGAAGACCAAAGCGGACGCCTGACCTTCCCGCTGGCGTGACCGCGGCTGCCGAGAAGGCCATGCCGATCGCGCACTTGTCCATGGCGGCCCATTCCGCCCCTCCGATCCGTCTGGCCGTCGACTGCATGGGCGGCGACCATGGCCCGTCGGTCACGCTGCCGGCGTGCCGCGCGTTTCTCGCCGCGCACCCCGCGGCCGAGCTCGTGCTCGTCGGCCGGGCCGAGGCGCTGAAGGCGGCCGAAAGCTGGGAGCGCTGCACCCGGGTCGAGGCGACCGAGGTCGTCGAGATGAGCGACTCGGTCGAGGTGGCGCTGCGGCGGAAGAAAGACTCGTCGCTGCGGGTCGCGGTGAGCCAGGTCAAGCCGCTCGCCGACCGGCCCTCGCTGGCCCAGGCCTGCGTCTCCGCCGGCAATACCGGCGCCCTGATGGCGGTCTCGCGCTACGTGCTGAAGACCGTCGGCGGCATCGACCGGCCGGCAATCGCCACCGTGATGCCGAACGAGCGCGACGGCTACACCACCGTCCTCGACCTCGGCGCCAACGTCGACTGCAGCGCCGAGAACCTGCTGCAGTTCGCGGTCATGGGCAGCGCCCTGGTCGGCGCCGTCGACGGCAAGGACGAGCCCACGGTCGGCCTGCTCAACATCGGCGAAGAGGCGATCAAGGGCGGCGAGACGATCAAGCAGGCCGGCGAGCTGCTGCGCGCGGCCGGCGCGGCCGGGCTGATCAATTTCTATGGCAACGTCGAAGGCAACGACATCTTCAAGGGCAGCTGCGACATCATCGTCTGCGACGGCTTCGTCGGCAATGTCGCGTTGAAGACGGCCGAGGGCCTGGCCACGATGCTCAGCAGCTTCATCAAGCAGGAATTCACGCGCAACCCGCTGACCAAGCTGGCGGCACTCGCTGCCCTGCCGGTGCTCAACCGCCTGAAGCATCGGGTCGATCACCGCCGCTACAACGGCGCCGCGCTGCTCGGACTTCGCGGCCTGGTGTTCAAGAGCCACGGCTCGGCCGATGCCTTCGCCTTCGAGCAGGCGCTCAACCGCGCCCACGACGCCGCCCGCAATGACCTGCTTGCGCGCGTCGAGCGGCGGATCCGGGCGACCCTGGCGGCGATGCCCGCCACCGCCGACGGTCTGCCGTCGAACGCTGCCGCCGACGCTGCCGATTCCGCAGCCGACGCCACCCGGCCGACGCTCACCGCCGTACATTCCGCAGCATGAGCGCTGCGCCCGCCCGCTATTCGCGCATCGCCGGCACCGGCAGCTTCCTGCCGCCCGGGCGGGTGAGCAATGCCGAGCTCGCGGCTCGGCTCGCGGCCGACGGCATCGAGACCTCCGACGAATGGATCGTCGAGCGCACCGGCATCCGCTTTCGCCACTTCGCCGAGCCCGACGTCACCTGCAGCGACCTCGGCGTCGAGGCGGCGCGCCGCGCGCTCGCCGCCGCCGACTGCGATCCGCAGGCGATCGACCTGATCATCGTTGCCACCTCGACGCCCGACATGGTGTTCCCGTCGGCGGCGAGCATGGTCCAGGAAAAGCTCGGCATCCACGGCTGCCCGGCGTTCGACGTCCAGGCGGTCTGCTCCGGCTTCGTCTACGCCCTCTCGATCGCCGACGCGATGATCAAGACCGGCAGCGCCTCGAAGGTCCTGGTCGTCGGTTCGGAAGTCTTCTCGCGCATCCTCGATTTCTCCGATCGCACCACCTGCGTCCTGTTCGGCGATGGCGCCGGCGCCGTCGTCCTCGAGGGGAGCGAAGCGCCCGGCATCCTGGCGAGCGAGCTGCATGCGGACGGCCGGCATGTCGGCATCCTGTGCGTGCCGGGCACGGTCTCGGGCGGCAAGGTGATCGGCGATCCGCTGCTGAAGATGGACGGCCCGGCGGTCTTCAAGCTCGCCGTCTCGGTGCTCGACACCGTCGCCCGGTCGGTGCTGGCCAAGGCCGGCCGGACCGAGGCCGACATCGACTGGCTGATCCCGCATCAGGCCAACATCCGCATCATGCAAAGCACCGCGAAGAAGCTCAAGCTGGCGCCGGAGAAGCTGATCGTCACCGTCGACCGGCATGGCAACACCTCGGCCGCCTCGATTCCGCTCGCCCTTGACGACGCCGTGCGCGCAGGCAAGATCCAGCGTGGCGACACGGTGATGCTCGAAGGCGTCGGCGGCGGCTTCACCTGGGGCGCGACCCTGTTCGATTTCTGAAGCCACTGCCCCGAAGAGGGCACGGCGGGAGACAGTTCGTCATGAAACCATTCGCTTTCGTCTTTCCGGGCCAGGGCTCGCAGACCGTCGGCATGCTCGAGGTCTGGGGCGACAACGCCACCGTCCGGCAAACGCTCGAGGAAGCCTCGAGCGCGCTCGACGAGGACATCGGCCGGCTGATTCGCGAGGGTCCGAAGGAGCGGCTCGACCTCACCGCCAACACCCAGCCGGCGATGCTCACCGCCGGCATCGCCTGCTATCGCGCCTGGTTCGCGGAAACGAAGCTCGCGCCGGAAGTCGTGGCCGGACACTCGCTCGGCGAGTACACGGCGCTCGTCGCCGCCGGCGCGATCTCGCTCGCCGAGGCGCTGCCGCTGGTGCGCTTTCGCGCCGAGGCGATGCAGGACGCGGTGCCGGTCGGCGCCGGCGCGATGGCGGCGGTGCTCGGGCTCGACGCCGCCGCGGTGCGCGCCGGCTGCGACGCCGCACGCGAAGCGACCGGCGAGGTCGTCTCCGCGGCCAACTACAACGATCCGCGACAGACCGTGATCGCCGGCAGCAAGGCCGGCGTGGACAAGGCGTGCGAGTTGCTCAAGGCGGCGGGCGCCAAGCGGACGCTGCCGCTCGCGGTCTCGGCGCCGTTCCACTCGCCACTGATGAAGCCGGCCGCCGATCGCTTGCGGGAGAAGCTGGCGGGCGTTGCGATCGTCCGGCCGCAGATCCCGGTCATCAACAACATCGACGTGCGCATCGAGACCGATCCGGCTGCGATCCGCGACGCGCTCTATCGCCAGGCCTACGGCCCGGTGCGCTGGGAAGAGACGATCCGGGCGATCCGCGCGCGCGGCGTCACCGACATCTTCGAATGCGGTCCCGGCAAGGTGCTTTCCAACCTGACGCGACGCATCGACGCCGGCTCGGAGTCGGTGGCGCTGCATGATCCGGCGTCCCTGACCGCCGCCCGGTCGCTGCTCGGATGAGCGCCGCGCCCGCTCCCGCGGCCGCCCAGGTCGCCCTCGTCACCGGCGCTTCGCGCGGCATCGGCCGGGCGATCGCGACGACGCTGGCGCAAAAGGGATTGCGCGTCGTCGGCACCGCCACCACCGAGGCCGGCGCCAAGGCGATCAGCGAAGCGCTTGCGGCCTTCCCGGGGGGCCGCGGCATCGTCCTCGACGTCACCGACGGCGACGCGGTCGACGCGGCGATCGATGCGGTGGTGAAGGAGGAGGGCGCGCTGCACGTCCTCGTCAACAACGCCGGCATCACCCGCGACATGCTCTCGATGCGGATGAAGGACGAGGATTGGCACGCGGTGCTCGCCACCAACCTCACCGCCGTGTTTCGCGCCAGCCGCGCCGCGATCCGGCCGATGATGAAGCAGCGCTACGGGCGGATCGTCAGCATCACCTCGGTGGTCGGCGCTAGCGGCAACCCGGGTCAGGCCAACTACGCTGCGGCCAAGGCCGGCGTCGCCGGCATGACGCGCTCGCTCGCCCGCGAGGTGGGCAGCCGCGGCATCACGGTCAACTGCGTCGCCCCCGGCTTCATCGAGACCGACATGACCAAGGGCCTGGCCGAGGCGCAGACCGCGGCGCTGCTCGCGCAGATCCCGCTCGGCCGCCTCGGCCAGGCAAGCGAGATCGCCCACGCCGTCGCCTTCCTCGCCTCGCCCGAGGCCGGCTACATCACCGGCACCGAACTGCACGTCAACGGCGGAATGTTGATGAACTGAGGCCCGCGACGGTGCCGTCCGGCCAGCGGAATCGGCCGGTGCCGTGCGCCATTCGAGGGCATTGTCAAGCCGTAGAATCCGCGTCTACTTTTTCACACTCCCGGAGGAGTCATGAGCGACATAGAAGCACGAGTCAAGAAGATCATCGCCGAGCAACTGGGTGTTCCCGAGGCCGACGTGGCGAACGAAAAGGCGTTCGTCGCCGACCTGGGTGCCGACTCGCTCGACACGGTCGAACTCGTGATGGCGCTCGAGGACGAATTCGGGATCGAGATTCCCGACGAGGAAGCCGAGAAGATCACCACGGTCCAGCTGGCGATCGATTACGCGCAGAAGAATCAGAAGGCCGCCTGAGGGCCTTCACGCTCCGAGAGCATCGTTCGAATGAGTTCCAGACGCGTCGTCGTCACCGGCCTCGGCCTCATCAGTCCGGTCGGCAACAGCGTCGACGAGGGCTGGCAGAACCTGTTGGCCGGCCGCTCGGGCATTGCCGACATCACGCGCTTCGACGCCTCCGCCTTTTCCTGCCGCTTCGCCGGCGAGGTGAAGGGCTTCAAGGTGGAGGACTGGTTCTCCGCCAAGGACGCGCGGCACATGGATATCTTCATCCATTACGGCCTCGCCGCCTCGATCCAGGCCATTCGCGACGCCGGCCTGCCCACCAACGACCAACTCGGCGAGGACGAGGCCGAGCGAATCGGCTGCCTCGTCAGCTCGGGCATCGGCGGCCTGCCGCTGATCGAGGAGACCAAGGCCGAGCTGATGGCGCGCGGCCCACGCCGGGTGACGCCGTTCTTCGTGCCGGCGTCGATCATCAACATGATCTCGGGCCACGTGTCGATCATGTTCGGCTTCCAGGGGCCGAACCTGGCGATCGTCACCGCCTGCACCACCGGCCTGCATTCCATCGGCATGGCCGGGCGGATGATCGAGCACGGCGACGTCGACGTCATGATCGCCGGCGGCTCGGAATCGACGATCTCGCCGCTCGGCGTCGGCGGCTTTGCCGCGGCGCGCGCCCTCTCGACCCGCAACGACGACCCGGCGACCGCCTCGCGGCCCTGGGACAAGGACCGTGACGGCTTCGTCCTCGGCGAAGGCGCCGGCGTCCTCGTGCTCGAGGAGTACGAGCGTGCCAAGAAGCGCGGCGCCAAGGTCTATGCCGAGCTGGTCGGCTTCGGCATGGGTGCCGACGCCTTCCACATGACAGCGCCGAACGTCGACGGCCCGAAGCGGTCGATGATCGCCGCGCTCCGCTCGGCCGGCATCAACGGCGACCAGGCGCAGTACCTCAACGCCCACGGCACCTCGACGCCGCTCGGCGACGTCAACGAGACCAACGCGATCAAGCTCGCCTTCGGCGACCACGCCAGGAAGCTGGTCGTCAATTCGACCAAGTCGATGACCGGGCACCTGCTCGGCGGCGCCGGCGGCATCGAGTCGGTGTTCACCGTCCTCGCGGTCAAGAACCAGATCTCGCCGCCGACGATCAACATCTTCAACCAGGATCCCGAATGCGACCTGGACTACTGTGCCAATGCCGCGCGGGAAATGAAGATCGAGCACGCCGTCAAGAACAACTTCGGCTTCGGCGGTACCAACGGCACGCTTGTCTTCAAGCGGGTGTGACGCCGCGCGGCGCGGCCGATGCACGGCTCACCCCCCTGCGCCCTCACCGTCGCCCGATTCGGCGCCTGGCGTGCCGCGGTGGCAGCCCTTGCGCTCGCGGCGCTGGCATCGCTCGTCGCCTGGACCCTCACCTCGCCGCTCGGCGGGGGCACCTGGGCACGTGCCGGCGTCGCGCTCGCGGCGCTGGCCACCCTTGCCCTGGCGGCTTCGCTCTGGCGTCAGCCGGCGGTCGGGCTTCGCTGGGACGGGCTCGCCTGGACGGTCGAATGGCCGGCAAGCGCGCACCCGGTCTCCGGCCGGCTGGAGATCGCGATCGATCTCGGGTCGTTCCTGCTGCTCCGATTCACTCCGGCGGGCCGTTCCGGGCCGGCCTCGGTCCGGTGGATTCCGGTCGGCCGGGCCGGCCTGGAGCACGAATGGCATGCCTTTCGCTGCGCCGTGCACTCGCCGCAGCCGGGCGCCGGCTCAGCCGCGGCGAAACCGCGCCGACCCTGAACGATGAACTCGCCGGACGCCGACGCCCCGCTGGTCGAGCGGGTCAAGCAGGGCGACGTCAAGGCCTTCGAGATGCTGGTCGTGAAATACCAGCGGCGGATCGAGCGGCTGATCGGCCGGATGGTCCGCGACGTCGATCTTGTGCCGGACATCGCTCAAGAGACCTTCATCCGCGCCTATCGCGCGATCCCGCAGTTCCGCGGCGACAGCGCCTTCTACACCTGGCTGTACCGGATCGCGGTCAACACCGCCAAGAAGTCGCTGATGGATCTCAAGCGCGACCCCCTGGTCACCGAATCCGCCCGGGCGAGCCGGGACGAGGACGACGACCGGGTGCCGGCCGACAGCGAACTGAGCGACGGCGAGACGCCCGATGCGGTACTAGCCAGCAAACAGATTGCCGCCGCAGTGAACTTTGCCATCGAAGCCTTGTCCGAAGAATTGCGGCAGGCGATCACCTTGCGCGAGATCGAAGGCCTGAGCTACGAGGAGATCGCCGAGCTGATGAACTGTCCGATCGGGACGGTGCGGTCGCGGATCTTCCGGGCGCGCGAGGCGATCGCGACCCGGCTGCGGCCGTTGCTCGACACCCGCGAGGGCGAGCGGTGGTGAAATTGCTAGGGCGGCGGGCATCGAGGCCCGCCGTTCGCGTCGTCGGTTGAAGTGGAGATTGACATGTCGTCAGGGTTCGAGAAGGGTTCGGCAGCGGCGGAGCAGCTTTCTGCGCTCGCCGACGGCGAAGTCGATGCCGCCGCCGCCGGGGCGGCCTGCGGTGCCTGGAAAACCGACGCCGAGCTGCGCCGGACCTGGCACGCCTGGCATCTGATCGGCGACGTGCTTCGTTCCGAGGACCTGGCCTCCAGCGCCGAGCGCGACCAGCGCTTCCTCGTTGCCCTGCGTGGGCGGCTCGCCCTCGAGCCGGTCGTGCTGGCGCCCGAGGCGCGGCCCGCGGCGGTGGCGGCAGCGTCCGGCCGCCGCCTCGGCGGTCGCTGGTTGGTGCCTTCGGCGGTTGCCGCCGGCTTCACCCTGGTGGTCGGCACCTTCGTCGTCCTCGGGCCGACCGGCGCTCCGGCGCCGACGACGACGCTTGCCCGGGTCGCGACGCCGGCTGCGGTCGAATCGCCGATCGTCCAGGCGTCGGTGCGCGAGCCCGCGGCGCCGGAGCAGGTGGTGGCGCTCAACGGCCGGATGATTCGGGACCCGCGGCTCGAGCGCTATCTGGCAGCGCACAAGCAGTTCGCCGGCACCTCTGCGCTCGGCGTCCCTTCCACCTTCCTGCGCAGCGCCACGGTCGACGCCGAACCCCGCTGAGACGACGGACGATCGCCGCCCGAATGCTGTTGTCGCGCTCGCTCGTTCCGCTCGCTCTCGCCTGCGCGGCGATCGTGGGCGTGCCGGCGGCGCTGGCGCAGAACCGAGCGGCGGCGTCGTCGCCGCAGGCGAACGAAAT
>Ga0207701_10005824_pt1 | contig 12342 bp, 8 predicted proteins | sample KBSSwiSSwithPhiX_FD_184294 | JGI IMG/M metagenome (GOLD analysis project Ga0207701, IMG submission 184294) | Switchgrass rhizosphere bulk soil microbial communities from Kellogg Biological Station, Michigan, USA, with PhiX - S5 (SPAdes) (version 2) | ecosystem: Environmental > Terrestrial > Soil...
CGCCCAGATCGTCCCAGGGCTCGACGATGCCGCGGCCGAACAGCTGGGCCCAGGTCCGGTCGACGAAGGTCTTGGCGAACAGATCCGAGGCCACCACCGCGCGCGCCAGGGTGTCGCGCCGTCCCTCGCCGGGCAGCGGCGGGATCTGGCGCCCGAAGAACCGGGGCTGAACCACGGTCTCCTTGTCGGCGCCCGATTTCTTGAACTTGGCCTGGCCGTTGGGCTTGTCGAAGACGGTGTAGATCTTGTTGTCGTTGCCGGCCTTGTCGGCGCCGCCGCCCATGCCCGCCCCGTCCCCGGCGGCCGCGCCGGCGCCAGCGGCAGGAGCGGCCGCCATGTCGCCGGTCATCGTCATCATGGCTGGCGCTGCGGCGGACTTGGCCGGCACCATCCCGGCCGCGACCGCAGGCTTCTCCTGCTTGGTCTTGGTGCGCGCGAAGTAGGCCACCAGACCGTAGAAGTCCTCCTGCTTGTAGCGGTCGTCGTAGGGATGGTCGTGGCACTGGGCGCACTGGATCTGCACACCCAGGAACAGCCGCGCGGTGACCGAGGCCATGGTCTCTGCGCCGCCGCCCTTGACGTGCGAGGCGACGAACACCCCCGGGCCGCTCGGCTGGATCTCACCCGAGAAGGTCAGCATCTCGCGCGCCATCCGGTCGTAGGGACGGTTCTCGCGAAAGGCGCTCACGAAGAAGGCGCGCGGATCGAGCTTCTTCTCCAGGCCCGGCTTGCGGAACTCGCGGCCCACGAACAGGTCCAGCGACACGTCGCCCCAGTGCTCGGCGTACTCCGGGCTGGCCAGCAACTGCTCGACCAGCCGGGTGCGCTTGTCGGCCGCGCCGTCCTGGAAGAAGCGCTCGGCCTCCTCCGGCCGGGGAATACGCCCGATGACGTCGATGCTGACCCGGCGCAGGAACTCAGCGTCGTCGGCGATCGGCGCCGGCGTGACCCCGGCGCCGGCCCACAGCGCCTCCACCAGGCCATCGATATCGCCCGGGGTCAGCAGCCCCGGCGCGGTGGACGGCGCCGGCGCAGGAGATGGCGCGGTCCCAGCGGCCGGACCGGGCGGTCCCGCCGCCGTCAGGAACGGCAGCGAAAGCGACAGAGCCAGTAACGCAGCCCGACGCATGTTGGCCACGGCCATATTCTACGGCGGCGTCACCAGAACGTCGTCGAAAGATGCCAGCCCGTCGGACGACCCGATCGCGACGCCACCCTTGAGCTGTCCGGCGGCCGGCCCGGTCAGAACCGGCGGCGCCGCGCGATCTTCGCCCAGGTAGGCGCTGATGGTGCTGCCGGAGATGCCGAGCCCGATGGTGACCCAGGTGTTGGCGGGCACCGGAACCCGCATGTTGCTGGCGATGGTGGCGACGTCGACCGAGCTGCCGGTCGCGGTGCGGGTGCGGATCTTGATGCGACCGTCGCTGGTGAACTCGATCCAGTACAGGTCCTTGGGACTGTTGTAGCGGACCGCGATGGTGATGACCGTGCTGGTGCTGGTGCCGAAGCGCACCTTCACTTGCAACCTCATGTCGGCCCAATCGGTCGAGCCGCCGGCCGCAAAGCTCGGGTTGCTGCAGGTCCCGCTCTGCTGGTACACGTGGTTGGCCCCCTCGGCCACCACCGCCCAGGTCCCGCAAGGCACCGAGTCGTTGCTCTGGGGAGCCAGCCAGCGCAGGTTCACGTCGCCGGTCTCGAAGTTGTCGGTGAGGTTGGCCGCCGTCCCGCCGACCGTGCCGCCCACGCCGGCGATTCGCCCGCCCACGCCGGTCGCGCCGCCCTGCCCGCCCGGATTGCTGTTGCCCCCGACCCCGCGGCCGCCCTGGCCACCGCTGCTACCGCCCTGGCCCGCGGTGGTCGAACCGCCGGTGCCGGCCCCGGTCTGGCCACCGGTCCCGACCACATTGCCACCGTCGGCCTCGGGGCCGACGGTCGACGGCGCCACGCAGGCGGCGCCGCCCAGCAGCACGCAGCCCGCCAGCACCAGCCATCCCGGCGTGCGCCCCGGACTCATCGGCGAGTTGCCCTTCACGGAATGATCTCGTTGAGGCATCCGTAAGTGATCTCCACCTTGTTGCCGTTGCTCTTGATCATGTCGCACCAGGATCCGTAGACCTGCAACCCGGTCAGACCGGCGTCGGTGTAGTCCCAGCCGTCGGTGTGGCCGGTATCGTGGGGCGACTTGGTGCCGTTCACCTTGACCGCGATGTTGTCCGGTACCGGCGGCTTGGTGTTCAGCGGGAAGACGCAGTTGCTGGCCACCGGGTTGACGATGCTCTCCAGCGTGGTGACCAGCTGGGCCTGGTTGCTGGCCAGGAAGAACCGGGTGGCGCCGGGCCGCGAGTCAGCCGACGGTTCCAGGCCGGCGATGGCCAGCGCGTTCAGCGTCGCCGCGTCGTTGACCTTGGTCGTGGCCACTCCGACGACGAATGTATGGAACCCCGCGGTCGCGGCGGCGGTGACCGCGGCGACTGCGTCGGTGCGCGCCGCCGTCGAGTCCGAGGTCAGCGAGCCGACCGACCCCGCGCACGATGGCTCGCCGTCGGTGGCGAGCAGGATGTACTTGCGGCTGTCGTCGGTCATGGACAGCTGGGTCAGGTAATTGGTCGCCACCCGGATCGCCGCTCCGGTCGGCGTGCCGTCTCCGTTGTCGACCAGCGCCAGCACCGCGGTGTTGAGCTGGGCGGCATTGCCGGTGGTGATCTGCAGGTCGATCTTGGGGGTGACGGTATCTTGCGCGCACGAGCCGCCCCCCTTTTCCGGGAAGGCCTTCAGCCCCCACGAGATGGTTGGGTCGGCCTGCCTGATCGTGGTCGACAGCGCCGGGACCAGCTGGCTCCACTTGGAGGGGCTGCCAGCCGTCGCCGCATTGCCGGCGGCGTCATCCTCCATCGAGGCGGAGCGGTCCAGGACCAGGAACAGCTCCACCGGCTTGCGGCTGACGTTGAACTCCATGTGACCGCACTCCGAGCCGCCGGCCCCGATCATCACGCCCGACCCACCCACACCCATGATCTTGCCGCCGCTGCCGCCCACGCCGATCACCGGGCCGCCGCTGCCGCCGCTGCCGCCGCTGCCGCCGGTTTCGGGTGCTGGAGTGACCCCAGCACAGGCCAGGAGAGACATCGAGAACGCCAGCGAGAGCCAGCCTGCCGCTCGGTTCACCGCGCTACCTCCGAGAAATCTGGTTGCGGGGGACACACAGGTCCCTCGTACCCATCGGTGTCCGAGCGCAGAACGGACGGCTCACCGATGGAGGCAGGATCAAACGACGCGCGGGTCGCAGCGGGGTAGGATGCCAGCGCACCGCAGCGCCGCAGCCAATGAGTCTGGCTGAGGAAGCCCGAGGCCCGAGGCCCCTAACCTAGGCGCCCAGGAACAGCGGGCGGATGTGCCGGTCGAACAGGTTATCGGTGACGCAACGCCCAGCGATCTCGCGGGCTTGGTCCAGGGCGGCGCGGAACTCGTCGCCCATCTCGGCAGCCACCCGGAAGGCCACGTGCACCAGCTGGCGCAAGTGCACGTTGTACTCCGCGCAGGACTGGTCGTGGCGCAGCGCCTTGACGAAAGCCTCGGCGGTCCAGGCGTTTACCTCGGCCGGAGTGGGCAGCCACATGCGGTCGATCTCCACCACCGTCGCGTAGGGCTTGCACATCTCGTCGAAGCGGGCCAGCGCCTGGGCGTAGATCTTCTGGGCGATGGCCAGGCCCTTGGGCCCGGACTGGGCGATGCCGATCACCTCTTCCAGCCAGTTGGTGCCCGCGGTCTTGAGGTGCAGGCCGGCGCCGTGCTTCTTCAGGGCCCGGTGCATGATCGGGTACAGCGAGAACTTGTCGCTGCCGGTGTGGACGCTGATCTTCAAAGAAGCAGGCAGACCAAATACCGTGCGCGCGTGGGCCACCACCGCCAGGTCGGCGTCGAACTCGCGCTCGAAGACCCGGATGTCGCCCACGTAGTCGATGCCCTTCAGGAACTTGCCCGAGAACTTGGGCGCGATGGTCTGCACCGGGATCTTCTCGCGCGCGATGGCCGCCAGGATGAAGAACAGCTCGAACGGCTGCTGCGGATCGTTGGCCTCGTCGGTCGACACCTCGGGGACGAAGTTGTCGGCGCCCTTGGCGGCGGCCACGTGGCGGTAGATGCGCCCGGCCTCGCTGACCGCGAACAGGTAGTTGCGGGCGATCTTCTCCAGCACGGCGTCGGTGACCTCGAAGGTCTGCTCGACGCCGGGGATGCGCAGCACGCCCTTGGCGGTGAACGGCGCCATGTCGCGCACGAAGGCGGCGATGTCCTCCTCGGGCGCGGCCTTGCCGATGTAGTCGGCCACGTCGTGGGTGAAGAAGTTGCTGGCGGCCAGGAAGCCGTCGACGGTCTTCAGGCCGATGTGGTCGGCGTCGACGTAGTAGGCGTGCTTCCAGCCGCCGGCCTTGACCGCGGCGTCGGCCTCGACGCGCACGTCGTCGGGCTTGGTGCCGATCAGCATGTGCTCGCGGTTGGACTTGTTCCACACCGGGACCACCACCTGCCCGGCCTGCTCGGCCTTTTGCACCGCGCGCAGCTGGGCGCTGCCCTCTTTACCGAAGCGATCGCCGATGCCAATCGAGTACTTTTCGATGTTCATGCCGGTCCCTTAAACGCTGTAGGCAGTCGAGGCGGTCTTGCCGCCGCGGCCGGTCCAGTTGGTGTGGAAGAACTTGCCGCGCGGCTGATCGACGCGCTCGTACTGGTGGGCGCCGAAGAAGTCGCGCTGCGCCTGCAGGAGATTGGCGGGCAGCCGCGCGTTGCGGAAGCCGTCGAAGTAGTTGAGCGCGGTGGTGGTCGCGGGGATCCAGATGCCGTTGCTGATCGCGGTCGCCACCACCCGACGCCAGGCTGCCTGCGACGACTCGACGTGCTCGCGGAAGTAGGGATCCAGCAGCAGGTTGGACAGCCCCGGGTTCTTGTCGTAGGCCTCCTTGATCTTGCCCAGGAAGGCCGAGCGAATGATGCAGCCGCCCCGCCACAGCAGCGCGATGCCGCCGTAGGACAGGTCCCACTTGAACTCGCCGGCCGCCGCGCGCATCAGCTCGTAGCCCTGGGCGTAGGACACCACCTTCGACGCGTACAGCGCGCGCGACAGGTCGTTGATGAAGGCCTTGCGGTCGCCGGTGAACGACGGCGTCGGGCCGCGCAGCAGCTTGGAGGCCGCGACCCGCTGGTCCTTCAGCGCCGACAGGCAGCGCGCATAGACCGCCTCGCTGATCAGGGTCAGCGGGATGCCGAAGTCCAGCGCGGTGACGCTGGTCCACTTTCCGGTCCCCTTCTGGCCGGCGGTGTCGAGGATCTTGTCGACGATCGGCTTGCCGTCCTCGTCCTTGAACGCCAGGATGTCGCGGGTGATCTCGATGAGGTAGCTGTCCAGGTCGCCCTGGTTCCAGACCTTGAACACCTCGTGCATCTCGTCGGCCGACATGCCGAGCAGCTCTTTCATGATCTGGTACGACTCGCAGATCAGCTGCATGTCGCCGTACTCGATCCCGTTGTGCACCATCTTGACGAAGTGGCCGGCGCCGTCGCTGCCGACCCAGTCGCAGCAGGGCGTGCCGTCCTCGACCTTGGCGGCGATCGACTGGAAGATGGTCTTGACGTGCGGCCACGCCGCCGGCGATCCGCCGGGCATGATCGACGGGCCCTTGAGCGCGCCCTCTTCGCCGCCGGACACGCCGGTGCCGATGTAGAGCAGGCCGCGCGCCTCCAGATCCTTGGTGCGGCGGATGCTGTCCGGGAAGTGGGTGTTGCCGCCGTCGATGATGATGTCGCCCTTGGCCAGCAGCGGCGCCAGCTGCTCGATGAGGTCGTCGACCGGCTTGCCGGCCTTGACCATGATCATCACCCGGCGCGGCGACTTGAGGGTGCCCACCAGCTCCGCCAAGGTCTGCGTGCCGATGATCTTCTTGCCCTTGGCCCGCCCCTCGACGAAGGCGGTCACCTTGTCGTAGGTACGGTTCTGGACCGCCACCGTGAACCCGCGGCTCTCCATGTTCAAAACCAGGTTCTCGCCCATGACCGCGAGCCCGATGAGCCCGATGTCCGCCTGTGCCTGCGCCTGCTGTGTCATCTCACCCTGTCCTTTTGCTGGTCGTCGAAGTCGTCAGAAGTCGTCAGAAGTCGCCGGAGCCTAACGCTGGATGCGCGCCGAGCCACCCTTGGCGAAGGCGCGCACATCCGCGATGGATGCCATGGTCGTGTCACCGGGGAAAGTGGTCAGCAAGGCCCCGTGCGCCCAGCCGAGCTTGACCGCGTCCTCGGGGGTCTCGCCGTTGAGCAGCCCGTAGATCAGCCCGGCCGCGAAGCCGTCGCCGCCGCCCACGCGGTCGATCACGTCGAGCTCGGCCACCGGCGCGGTATAGGTCTTGCCGCCCATCCAGGCCACCGCGCTCCAGCTGTGCCGGTTGGTGGTGTGGACCTCGCGCAGGGTGGTGGCGACCGCCTGCACCTTGGGATGCTTGGCGACCACCTTGTCGATCATCTCGAAGAAGGTCTTGGGGTCCAGCGCCGACTTCTTCGCACCGCTGGCCACGTCGGGACCGGGGATGCCCAGGCCCTTCTGGAGGTCCTCCTCGTTGCCCACCAGCACGTCGACGTTCTCGACGATGCGGCCGATGACCTCGACGGCGCGCTGCTCGCCGCCCCAGATGTTCCACAGCTTCTGGCGGAAGTTCAGGTCGAAGCTGGTGATCGCGCCGGCCGCCTTGGCCGCCTTCATGCCCTCGACGATCAGCTCGCCGGTGGTCGCCGACAGCGAGGCGAAGATGCCGCCGCTGTGGAACCAGCGCACGCCGCCCGCGAAGATCCGGCCCCAGTCGAAGTCGCCCGGCTTGAGCTGGGCCGCCGCCTCGTTGCTGCGGTTGTAGAACACCACCGGCGCGCGCACGCCCGCGCCCCGGTCGCTGTACACCGTCGCCATGTTGGGGCCGTTGACGCCGTTGTGGGCGAAGGCCTTGTAGAACGGCCTGACGCCCATGGCGCGCACCCGCTCGGCGATGAGGTCGCCGATCGGGTAGTCGACCATCGCGCTGGCGATGCCGGTGCTCAGCCGGAAGCAGTCCGCCAGGTTGGCGGCCACGTTGAACTCGCCGCCGCTGACGTGGATGTCACAGTGGGTGGCCTTGCGGAACGGGATGATCCCCGGATCCAGTCGGTGGACCAGCGCGCCCAGGCTCACGAAATCCAGGGCACCAGCTGCAGCTTGGGGGATCTTCAACCCAGCGTTCATCACGTCTCCTTTGCTTGTCCTTGCGCTCGGTGTTCAGGCTAGTTCGTCCGCACCAGGCTAGTTCTTCTGCAACCTGAAGAGGATCTCGCCCGCCTTGGGAACCAATAGCAGACCGTCGCTCTCCCGATCTTTCCAGTCGTTCGGATCAATGACGCGGTGGTCCCGGTAGCCCAGGTTGACCTGGCGGCACTCGGCCTCGCTGATCCCGGTGGCCAGGGTCACCGTGATGCGCGGGCGCTCGACGCCGTTGTCGTAGCTGCCGATGCCCTTGACGTGCGTCGAGTGGGCGACCACCCCGCGCGGCAGGTGCGCGAAGCGGGGCATCTGCTTCCGGAAGTAGTCGCGCACATGGTAGCCGATCTGCCGGATGATCGCGCCGTGCACCACCGAGATCTCGTGGATGTGGGGCGCGTAGATGATCAGCTCGCCGCCGTCGGCCACCACCGGCTCGAGCTTGTAGGCGCACTTTCCGCCCACCCACAGCTCGTCGTACATCTTGGGCGCGCAGGACAGCACGCTGCGGTAGGGGCGCTCCTTGTAGACCACGTGGATCTGGTTGGACAGGTTGGCGGCCGCGTCCCAGGCCTCCTCGGGTGTACCCAGGTAAAGTCCCACCAGATCGGCGCCCTCGACCACCAGGCTGATGCACTTGCGCTCGACCGGGACCATCGAGGCCGCCTTGTCGACCACCGCGCGCACCGGGGTGTACTTGGTGCCGATGATCTCCGGGTTGGTGATCAGCGCGCCCAGCCAGTGGAACATGTCGATGATCTCCTGGCCGGAGATGCCGGGGAACAGGTACTTGTTGCCGCCCGAGAAGCCGACCACCTCGTGCGGGAAGGTCGGACCCAGGATCAGCAGCACGTCATAGGTCAGCGCCAGCTTGTTGATGGTGACGTCGACGCGCTCGCGCATCAGGCCGCCCGACAAGCCGGCGACCTCGTCCTCGGACAGCGCGCCGATCGAGACCAGCTGCGCGGGATCATCCCAGTGGTGGTTGAAGAACTGGGTGCCGGCATACTTCCCGGCGCGATCGCCGGGGCCGATCCCCATGCGCTGATTGATGGCCTCGTCGGACATCGGCGGGTGGGTGCCGAGCGCGATCAACACGTCCAGCGCCTTGGCGCCGGCTTCCTTGGTGATCAAGGGGTGCAACACCCCGAACATGTCGCCGATGGGCGCGCTGCGGGTGTGGTCGGGAACGATCAACAGCACGCGCCGGTCGCGCAGGTTCCAGCGCGCGATCTCGGCGGCGCACAGCTCGCGCACCACCGACAGGTCGAGCTTCTTCCCTTTCATTCCCTCGACCTTGCCCGCGCCAGTCATCGCTAGACCCCCGAGTAGGCGGTGAAGCCACCGTCGACCGGCACCACGATCCCGGTGACGAACCTGGACGCCGGCGACAGCAGCCAGATCAGCGCCCCCGACAGATCCTCGGGGCTGCCGTAGCGGCCCATGGGGGTGTGGTCCATGATCTTCTGCCCGCGCGCGGTCAGCGCGCCGGTCTTCTGGTCGGTGAGCAGGAAGCGGTTCTGCTCGGTCAGGAAGAACCCGGGCATGATCGCGTTGACCCGGATGTTCGGCGAGTACTCCTGCGCCAGGTGGACGGCCAGCCACTGGGTCAGGTTGCTGACCGCGGCCTTGGCCGCCGAGTAGGCGGCGATGCGGGTCAGCGGCCGCGCGGCGTTGACCGACGAGACGTTGAGGATCACGCCCTCTTTCTGCTCCGCCATCAAGCGGCCGAAGGCCTGGGTGGGGATCACCGTGCCGGCCAGGTTCAAGCTCAGCACTTGTTGAAACGCTTCCAGGGGAATGTCGAAGAAGCGGTTCTCGGGATTGGTGGTGGCCCGGGGATCGTTGCCGCCGGCGCCGTTCACCAGCGCGTCGACGCGCCCGTACTCCTTCTTCACCGCCTGCGCGGCGGCCTCGACCGCCGGCCGGTCCAGCACATCGGCGGGCAGCGCCCGGTGTCGCCCCTTGCCATCGCCGGCAAACGAGGCGATCAGCGCCTGGGCGCGATCCACCTTGCGGCTCAGCAACACCACGTTGGCGTCGGCGGAGGCCAGGGCCCGGGCCATCTCGGCACCCAGGACTCCCGTTCCACCGGTCAGTACCACTGTCTTGCCCGTCAGGTCGAACAGCGCGCGCACAGCTGCGATCGTCATTTCCAATTTCCCATCTGGTCGTCCGGCCGTCCGCGGCCCGACTTCTACGTGCTGGTTATACTCGGAGAAGGCTCGCTTTGTTATGGGATCGGCGGCGGCGGTGGCGGGGGTGGCGGCGGCGGCGGCGCGGGCGGCTGCGGGATGGCGTTGGGCGGCGGCGTCGTCCCACCCGGCGGTGGGATCGGCGGCGTGGTCGGGGTCAGCGTGTCGACCTGCACGCACGACGACAGGTCGAAGAACATGAACTCCAGCGCCTTCTCCTGCGGCGACATGACCAGCGACGCCGAGCAGTCGGTCGGGAACGGGGGCTTGTTCCCGTTGGGAAGATTGGGAGCGCCGCCACCCGACCCGACGTGCAGGTCGGTGAACACCACCCGTCCGCACTGCGCGGCCGCCGGCGCTTCCAGCGGCGTGTTGAAGGTCAGGTACTGGGTGTGCCCGTCGGGGGTGTAGATCCAGCGCTGGGTCGGCGCGACCACCCCATCCACCGAGTGCTCGACCCCGGTGAGGCTGATCTGGTTTGTCCCCATCAGCGCCTGCAGGGATCCCAGCCAGGTCGCGAGGGCCATGCCCTTGGGGAACGAGGTGTCGATGGTGGCGGTCGCGGTGACGGCCACGCTCGAATTGTTCCAGACCGCGACGGTCGGCCAGGGTGGAAGCCCCCTCTGGATCCAGTAGGCGTGCACGTGCTCGTCGAAGATCCGGCCGCCGTTGTCGGCGTACTTCCGGATGTTCGCGAAGCTGGAGGCCGGGGGCAGGGGACTCGGCGACCCGCCCTCGCAGTTCAGGGCCAGGATGTCGTAGCCGGCCAGCTTGGCGTAGTTGTTGAACAGGGTGTTGTACGACGAAGCAAAGGCGCCGCCCGAGGCCAGCGAGCTGGGCCCGGTCCCGTTGCCGGCGTCGAGACCCACGTACATGTGCACGCGGCCGGTCCCCGAGTCGGGCGTGAACTCGCTGTCGGCGATGCCAATCTTGCGGAACAGACAGTCGAGGGCGTCCGAGTGGCCCGTGGAAAATGCGATCTTGGGGATGTGCCCCTCGGCCTGGGTGCGCGGCAGGCGGAGCGTCTTGTCGGCGATCGGGTTGTCGACGCACTTGTTGATCGGCCCCACCATGATCTGCCGCCGCCACTTGCCGATCTGCACCACCAGCGGAATCATTTGTCCCGCCGGCGAGGGGACGTCGGTCATCACGAACTGACCGCGGGCGTCGGTCAGCGCCGCCGCCACCGGCTGGCCCGAGACCGGGGAGGCGCAGGTGTCGCAGGACGCTCCCGAGGGGATGTCGGCCAGCGGCTGGTTGGGAACGTAGACCACCACGTTGTAGAGCGGGTTCAGGCCAGCCGGGTCATAGACCGTGCCGCTGACCGTGGTCTTGCCGCCCGCCGTGCACTTGTCGATCTGGCACTGCAGGCCCACGCAGGTCCCGCCCGTCGACGGACAGACGTGGTTGGCGGGACAGGCGACGCCGTTGGGGCATCCGGCCGGGCAGCTGAGCGCCTTGCCGCAGCCGTTGCCGATGTCGCCGCAGTACTGGCCGCCGCCCATGGGCATGCACTGGATCGGCACGCAGGCCGGATCGCCGCACACGTGCTCGACGCCGGTGCCACCGCAAGTCTGGGGCGCCTCGCAGGTGCAGTTCAGGGTCCCGCCGCAGCCGTCACCGACCGTGCCGCAGTACTTGCCACCGCCGGGGATGTTGCAGGTCAGCGCCACGCAGTTGGCGGCGACGCACAGGCCGCCGCGGCACACGCTGCCGCCGGTGCAATCACCGCACGCCACCGAGTGGCCACAGCCATCGCCGATGTCGCCGCAGTAGTTACCGCCGCCGGGCGCGCCGCAGCTGGCGCGCGGCACGCAGCTGGGGCCGCCGACGCACAGGCCCTTGTCGCACATCTGATCGCCGGGACAGGCGCCGCAGTTGATCGACTGGCCGCAGTTGTCGCCGACGATGTCGCAGTACTGGCCGCCGGGCGGCGTGCAGGAGGTACGCACGCAGTTGGAATCCAGAGGCGTGGGCGCGTCGGGCCGGATGCCCCCTCCGTCAGGGCGGCCGCCGGTGCGACCTCCCGTGCCCGTGCCCGGGGTCGCGGCGTCGGCTTCGCCGGGCACGTCCCGCTTGACGCTGGCGCAGCCGGCGAAGGTGATGGCCACCGCGGCGGCCAGAATCGCGCCGCCCAGCAGGACGACCTGACCCCGTTCACGCCAGCGGCGCGCGGCCGGGCGGACAGCGATGGGCGACCTCACGGCGCCCCCGCCGTCCAGCTGATGGCCGCGTCCTGAAGCTTGAAGCCCTGCACCGTGAGGGCGTCCTGGAGATCGGTCTTCCAGCCCAGCGCCACCCGCCGCGCCGCCGCGGTGCCGACCCCCATGGGCGAACCCTTTTCGTAGCCGAACACCGCGAACTCCGTCGGTGCGCCGGTGACCGCGGCCACCTTGATGGCGGTGCCGCCCGGGATGCCCCAGCCGTACTGGGAGCTGTGAAGCGCGGCGCTGGTCATCAGCAATGTCGTGCCGCTGGTAAAATCGCTCGACAGAGGCGTCGAGGTATCGGTGATGGTGACCGTGGTGGTGTCGCTGGCGCTGCCGCGGCCCGCGCTGGTCGCCACGAAGCCCATCGAGAGGAAGGCGTCGCGATAGAACACGATCGCCGGAACCGGAACGTCCTTGAAGGCCGCCACGGCGGTATCGGAGCCCAGGCTGGAGGATATGAGCACCACATTGAAGCCGGCCGCCATCGCCGCCGGCGTGGTCAGGTCGCCGTAGGTCACGGTCATCCCGCGCAGGCCCAGCAGCTGCCCGAGCACGATCTCCCCGTCATCCAGGCTGCTGGGAGAGCCGACGATGAACAGCGCCTTGCGCCCGGTGAGATCGGGCCGCGTGCCGGCGTCGGGGTTGGACATCGAACCGCCCACGCCGGGCG
>Ga0207701_10005825_pt1 | contig 12341 bp, 4 predicted proteins | sample KBSSwiSSwithPhiX_FD_184294 | JGI IMG/M metagenome (GOLD analysis project Ga0207701, IMG submission 184294) | Switchgrass rhizosphere bulk soil microbial communities from Kellogg Biological Station, Michigan, USA, with PhiX - S5 (SPAdes) (version 2) | ecosystem: Environmental > Terrestrial > Soil...
CACCGCCGCTGACGAGGCGCTCGACCTCCCGACGGAGAGCCGGGAAGCATTCATCGCACAACGTTGCGCCGACGATCCGGCGTTAGGCGCCGAGCTGCGCGCGCTGCTCGCGAGCGCCGAAGCCCTCTCGCCCCTCGACACTCCCGCCGCGGCACTGGCCGCGCCGCTCGTCGCCGAACTGTCCCGCGAGCCGGACGCTGTGATGGTGTCGCGGATCGGCCCGTACCGCATTCTCCGGGAGATCGGACGCGGCGGCATGGGCGCCGTGTACCTCGCCGAACGCGACGACGACCAGTTCCGCAAGCGCGTGGCCGTCAAGCTGCTGCCGGCGTGGAGCGCGACCGATGAGCACCGCGTTAGGCGCTTCATCGAGGAGCGGCAGATCCTCGCCGCCCTCGAGCACTCTGACATCGCTCGCCTGCTCGACGGGGGCGTCACTGTCGACGGCCTGCCCTGGTTCGCCATGGAGTACGTCGAGGGCATGCCGATCGACCGGTACTGTGATACGCATGGCCTGACGATCGAGCAGCGCCTGGCGCTATTTCGGCGCGTGTGCGGGGCGGTGGCCTACGCGCACCGTAACCTGGTCGTCCACCGCGACCTCAAGCCCGGTAACATCCTGATCGATACCGACGGCGGAGTGAAGCTGCTCGACTTCGGGATCGCGAAGTTGTTAGGCGGAGAGGCAGGGGCGGAGCTCACGCAGACGGGTGATCGCGTGATGACGCCGCTCTACGCGAGCCCCGAGCAGGTCCGCGGTGGGCCGGTCTCCACCGCGAGTGACGTCTACGCGCTCGGCGTGTTGCTGCACGAGCTGCTCACCGGACACGACCCGTATCGGCTGCGGAGTCGCGAGCCTTACGACGTCGCGCGCGCCATCCTCGAGCAGGAGCCCGAGCGTCCCTCCGTGTCCGCTGGCCGCGCCGGGACGGGCCACGACGTCGAGACTGTCGCCCGCGCTCGCGCCACGACTTCAACGCGGCTGCGACGTCGCCTCGAGGGTGACCTCGACATGATCGTTCTCACGGCGCTCGACAAGGATCTGGCGCGGCGTTACCGCAGTGTCGAACAGCTGGAGGCGGACGTCCAGCGTCACCTAACGGGCCTCCCCGTTGCGGCACGGGGCGACAGCCGAGTGTATCGCGCTCGGAAATTCGTGCGGCGACACAAGGCAGGAGTGGCGGGGGGTGTAGCGTTCGCCATCGTGGTGGTGGGCTTCGCGGTGGTCACAGCTATTCAGGCCGTGCGCATTCGCGCCGAATCGGACCTGGCCGCGGCCGAGCGTGCGGCGGCGGAAACTGCGGTCAGATATGTGTCAACCACCTTCCAGAGCGCCGTCCCTTCTCCACGCGACACTCGCGGTGTGGAATCGCGCGAGTATTTCGATACTGCCGCCGCGCGCATCGAGTCAGCACTGCCCGGGCAACCCGCGGCTCGAGCGCGTTTGATGTTCGAGATTGGCAGCGTGTACCACCGACTCGGCGTCGATGATCGCGCACAACACTTTCTGGAAGCGTCGCTCGCACTCCAGCGAACGCTCCATCCCAACGGTCACCCTGACCTCGCCGAAACGCTGCACGCGCTCGGCGAGGTTCAGCTCGATAGGCGCGATGTCGAGGCTGCCGGGCGTAACTTCGACGAGGCGCTGTCGTTGCGCCGTCGCTTTCTCGGCGCGACGCATGGCGACGTTGCGCGAACCCTCAACGGCCTCGCGCGGGTGCGACGGCGCGAGGGGCGCCCGCACGACGCCGACTCGCTGGCACGCGAGGCGCTGGCCATCGACCGGCGACGGCCGGGCGATCATCGCGCGGACATCGCACAGAGCCTGCGAAGTGTGGGCCAGGCGCGAGCCGACCAAGGCAATGACGTGGACGCACGGCAACTCTATCAAGAAGCGCTGTCGCTTCTACGGCAGGTACTCCCGGAAGAGCACCCCGATGTCGCGGGAACCGTGTTCGATCTGGCAGCGGTGTTCAGGCATTCCGGCGACACCGCCAGAGCCGACTCGCTCTTCATGTACGGGCGGGGGCTCTACGAGGCCCTCCTGACCACCGCAGCACTCGCACGCTCGTCGCGTGACGTGGCGCTGCCAGCGAGCTTGCCGCCCTCGAAAAACGCGCCGGTTGCCGGTGCGGCCGTGGGATCGAAGATCGTGTTCATGAGCGATCGTGATGGGCCGGATCCGGTTGGGCACTTGGGACGTCAGGAGATCTACATCATGAACCCCGACGGGTCCGACCAGACGCGGCTGACGGAGAACGACGTACGCGAGAGCACTCCAGTCTTGTCCCCGGACGGCCGGAGGATCGCGTTCGCTGAGGAAATTGGGGGCGGCATCGACATCTTCATCATGAACGTGGACGGCACCGGGACGCGGCGCCTAACGAACATGACGGACGAGCGCCTCGGGGCAAGAGGTCCGGCGTGGTCCCCGGACGGGACCAAGCTCGCATTCCGTAGCTACGTGAATCCGGACATTTACGTCATCAACGCAGACGGCACGGGACTCGTGAACCTGACGAAGCGACCAGAGCCGGACGGATCACCCGAGTGGTCGCCCGACGGTCGTCGCATCGCCTTCGTGAGCGTCCGGGACCGCAGGCCAACGCTGTACGTCATGAACGCCGATGGTTCGAACCCCGTGCCGCTGAGCGTGGAAAGCGACGTGAAGCCGGGTGAAGGCTTCTGGCCGGCTCCGGCGTGGTCACCCAACGGCCGCAGGATCGCGTTCGTGAGCGACCGCGACGGCAACCACGAGATCTACGCGATCGAGCCGGATGGAAAGAACCTCGTTAGGCTGACCAACAACGCGGCCGAGGACGCCCACCCGTCGTGGTCACCTGACGGCCGACAGATTGTGTTCCATCGCCGGGTCCTCGGCCATGCTCAGATCTTCGTCATGAACGCGGACGGCACGGCGCAACACCGTATCACCGAGCTGTCATCCGTCGCCTTCAACGGTTTCCCGAGCTGGGGTCGCGCTGCGACCAAATCGCCCGCGCGCTGACGTACCGGCGTTCGCGGGCATTCATGGTAGTGCAAAGTACGACCGGTCGGAGTTCCCGCCATCCTTCATCGCGACGACCCACAGTTGATAGCACGCACCGGGAGTGGCGATTCGTACGCGGGTCGAGTTGGCTGGGAGCTCGGCGAGAAGCCATTCCCCCGCGTAGGGATCGAACGCGTTGCAGGCCGCCGTGCAGCAGGACCACGTGTAGATCCACACCTGATAACCGTCTTCGACCCCGGAGTCGTCGTTCCACGTCAGCTCCAGCTCAGTGCCCAGCGCAGTGGCAACGGGATTCGAAGGTGTGGCTGGCGGCGTGGTGCAGGCTGTGTTCGACGGCGACGACTCGCCGGTCACATTGAACGCGACGACACGGTAGCAGTTGAGTCGCTCGGTCGCTCCCCACACGTTCGCCCAACCATTGCCAGCGGTTTCCGTGAACGCCAGCACCCAGGTCGATCCACCGTCGCCAGAGCGGTATACACGGAATCCGTCCTCATTCGCGGAGTTGTCGACCCAGCCCACGGCCGCGCTGTTGCTGCTTGTCGGCGTCGCGCCCAGAATGGAAGCCGCGTTCGGGATGGGCGGTGGAGGCGGTGGTGGCGGTGGCGGAGGCGACGCGGTCGTGGCGCACGCGGAATTCGAGAACGACGAGTAGGACTTCCGGTTTCCGCTGACCCGAACGGCACGGACTTGATAGCAATACTGCGTTACCGCGACGAGGGCGGAGTCGCGGTAGCTCGTGACATTCGCGGCGGTCGTGGCGAGCAAACTGAACGTGCCACTCGCGCCCGACGGCGAACGATGAACTTCGAATCCGGACTCGTTGTCCGACTTATCGAGCCAGGCAATGTCGATCCTGGTCTCGGAGACCGGGATAGCGCCCGCGTTCGCTGGCGCGGCAACTGGCGGTGCACTCAGAACGGCGGCGTTAGGGCTGGCAACGGAAAGAGGCTCGACCGACCGTTCGCTGGCGCAACCAACCAACAGCACCGCGACAGACTGTACCATCATGAACCGCAGCACGCACGCTTGCATACCGTGCCTCCCGGGAGCGCTTGCACGTTGAGCCGACGCTGGTGCAGCGCGGGCCGCTTGCATCCTTTGACGCGGAAACCGGACTTCACTGCGGACATCGTTGTCACCGTGTCCGCTTTCGGCTGCTCCGTCCGCGTATGAAGAGGGGAGTCGTGACCTGGAGGACTCGAATCATGCTGCGCATCTTCCTCGCAGGTGCAGCATGCGCCATCGCGGGAGCCCAGGCTTCGCCGGCGGTTGCGCAAAACACACAGGTCCGCGGGTTCGTGGCCGACAGCTCGACGGGTGCGCCAATCGCTCAGGTGCGAGTCGAGTGGACGTCGTCCGGTTCGGCGTCGCGTTCGGCCCTAACGACTTACACCGATGAAAGCGGGCGCTTCACGACGGCGCTGGCGCCGGGGTCCTATTTGGTGGCACTCAGGCGTGTGGGTTACGCGCCGACGCGGCTCGAACGCGTCGATGTCCGCGGCGCGAATTTCACTCTCCGCGTCAGGCTGACGGCCATCGGTGTGCCGGTAGATCCGGTGGTGATCTCCGCTTCGCGCAGCGAGCAGACGCAGCTCGACGCCCCGGCGTCCACTTCCGTGGTCGAGCGCGATGCCGTTGCGGCTGACCTTCGCTTCAGTCCATTCGAGCAGATTCGCGAGCTACCGGGCGTCGACTTCGCGGCGAAAGGACTCCTGCAGAACACGTTCGAAGTTCGAGGTCCACGAGGGCCCACCTCGGGTGCGCTGTTGATGCTCACCGACGGCCGATACGCCGAGCTGCCGTCCATCGGCTTCAACGTTTCCTATCTCGTCCCCGTCACGCGTGAAGACATCGACCGCATCGAGGTGGTACGCGGACCGGCCGCGGCACTCTACGGACCCGGAGCGCCACGCGGCGTCCTGCACATCATTACCCGGTCGCCATTCGAGTCGCGTGGCGGCGTCGTATCGTTCACCGCTGGCGGCCGATCCGTGCGCCAGGGGACGGTCCGATACGCCGGGTTGGTCCATCCTCGCGTCGCAATGTCGCTCTCGGCGGACTACTTCCAGGGCGAAGACTGGCCCGCGGTGGATACGACGGAGATTGGAGCTCGGAACACGGCGCTCAAAGCCGGCGCCGACCCGGACACGTTACGAATCGGCCTCCGTGATCCATTCATCCAACGGGCCGGCGGAGAGGTGCGCGTCGACTGGCGGCCCGGCGCCGAAACGGAAGTCGTCACGAAGACTGGCGTCGCGGACGCGATGAACCTCATCGATGTTGCGGGACCGGGCGCTGTGCAGCTGCGTGACTGGCGCTCCTGGTACGTGCAGTCGAAGGTTCAGCATGGCCACCTCGTCGCGAATCTGGTGTTCAACGCCAACGATGCCGGGAACACCTACTTCCTTCGCACCGGACTGCCGCTCGTCGAGAAGTCTCGCCTCGTCTCCGCGCAGCTTCAGCACGGGACGCAGCGAGGAGGCGCGGATCTGGTCTATGGGATGGATATCCGGGCGACCGATCCGCGCACCGAGGGTACGGTCCACGGGCAATACGAGGACGACGATTTCCTCATCGAGGCCGGAGCGTATGGACAGGCGACGGCGGCGTTAGGCAGGCGCGTGCAGCTAGTCACCGCGCTGCGCGCGGACCACCATAGCTATCTTCGAGATCTCGTGCTCGAGCCGCGCGTCGCCATCGTGTACAAGGCCGGCCGCATGCATGCCATGCGGTTCACCTATAACCGGGCGTACAACTCGCCCCCGCCGAGCGACCTGTTTCGCGATATGCGTACGGGCGCGCTCCCGGGATGGCCATTATACGCGCGGCGCGCGGAGGCGAGACCGCGGAACGGCTTCACGTTCCGCCGGGACTGCAATGGGCTCTGTATGCGGTCGCCATTCGTCGCCGGCACAGCCGACGCATATCTGCCAGCCGACGCCACGCTGCTATGGTCGGAGATGGTGACCCTCCTCAGCAAGCGCGGACTGAACATCGCCGACATCCCTGCGCCCGGCAGCGCGACCGTCTCGACTGTCCTCGCAACGTTCAACCAGGGCGCCTTCGATCGTGTAGCGCCGGCCGATGTGCGCGATCTGAGGCCCCTTCGTCGACAGCTCACGGACGTTCTCGAGCTCGGGTACAAGGGCGTGCTGCAGGGCGGCGCGGCGATATCGGCTGACCTGTACGCGACGCACCTGCGAAATCGCACGGTTCCCCCAACCGCCATCACGCCGAACGTCTTCTTCGACAAGGCGAGTCTGCAGCAGTACCTCACGCAGTTCCGCTCGAGCACCGCGGCTGCACAGCTCGCGACGACGCTCGCGCAGATCCCGGTGGGTACGATCACGCCAACACAGTCACCGTATGGGGCTGACATTCTCCTCGTGAGTCGCCAGGGCCAGACGTACACGATCTACGGAGTCGACCTCTCTGCCGAGGTGCCGCTTGGTGCGCGAGCGTCCGCGTTCGCGACGTATTCGTGGGCGAGCTACGACTCGATTTCGCATGTGCTGCCGGAGGTGCCGCTGAATCTTGCGATTCCGGAGAACAAGGCCTCGCTGATGATGTCGTACGGCCGGCCGGACGCCGGGCTCCGTAGCTCGTTGAGAGCGCGCGCCGTCGGGCCGTTCCGCGGGGTTGGTATCGCCACAGTCCCCGGCTACGCCGTGATCGACCTGTCGTCGACGGCGCGGGTTCCGCACACACGTGCTTCGGTGTCGGCTGAAATTCAGAACCTTCTCGACCACGCGCACCGCGAGTTTTCAGGCGGAGCGCTGCTGGGGCGAATCGTCATGCTGCGCACGCGCCTCGAGTTCTGACGCGTCCAGTGCCCGTCGCGAGATAGCCGGCTACCTCGCCAGCCAAGCTCACGTCGTTGGCGTACGCCGATGATCAGTTCTCCTTCACGTGGGCCCGCAGCTCACCCCAATTGGCCAGGAGGTTCACGCCAGGAGCACTCGTGAGCTGCGTTTGTTCCGTGCCGTCGACATTCATCGTCCAGAGCTGGTTCTGACCCGGCAGCAGCGCCCGGTGAAACACGATCTTCTGACCATCGGGCGAGAACGTCGCCGTCAGGTCCGGCACGGTATTGTCAGTGAGCTGCTTCTGATTCGTGCCGTCGGCATCCATCACGCAGATCTCGAAGTCGGATCCACCTCGCCGGCATGAGAAGACGATGCGCGTGCCGTCGGGCGACCACGACGCGCCGCGTTCCTCCTCCGTGTTGAACGTTAGGCGCGACAGTCCTGTGCCATCCGCGTTGATGACGAAAATCTCGGCCGTCACCGAGTTGATCTGATTGTCGGTCACGTCATGCCGCGTGAACACGATCTTCTGCCCATCGGGCGACCAGTCGGCATCGTCGTCGATCTTGTCGGGACTGTTCGTGAGGTTCCTCGGGGGTTGAACGTGCCCGAGGAGGTCATCGACGTTCGCAACGAAGATGTCGCTGTCGAACGTCGCGGCGCCCGGATCCTGTTTGATCGGCAACCCCGTGCCTGACGCGGAGGCGTGGAAGGCGATGCGCTTGCTGTCTGGTGACCAGGTGGCGGAGCTTCCCCTCGTCAGAAAGAGCTGCTCCGTGCCGTCCGTGTTCATCACGAACAGGTCCGACGTGTTGAGCGGGTCCGTCTCCGTCCGAAGGCGGTTGCTATCGAAGATGATTTTCTTCCCATCGGGCGAGAGAGCAGCGAAGCCGTCACCATCGGCGTTCACCGTGAGGCGCCGCGGGTGCGCGCCATCGGGGTCGAGCAGGTATATCTCGGCGGCATTGAATGGAATTGCCGCCGCCGGATCGTCACGTGTGCTCGTGAACGCGATCGTCGATGCGAGAAGAAACTGGGATTGAGCCGCCGACGCAGTCCCGACAGCTGCCGTCGCGCCGGTTGGGCCATCGTGACCCTGACGGCAGGCGCCCATCGCTACAACGATCAGGAGGGTCAGAGGTTTGAACCGCGTCATGCGCTCTCCCGCGTTGGGGTGGGCCAAGGCGATCATGGTCCGAGATGGCCTGTCCCACAGACATCGGGGCGGCACCTCTATCCGTTGACGCGAGAGCGGCGCCCGAGAGCGGACATTGTCGGCAAGCGGGAAGCGAGGACAAAAAAAGGGAACCGGGAACGGGGAACCGGGAACAGAAGCTCCGTGGAGCCTCCGTTCCCAGTTCCCAGTTCCCGGTTCCCTCTATTCCCGATTCCCGATTCCCGACTAGGTGATGTTCGGGTTATTGAAGCGCTCGATGTCCGGCAGCGGCAGGCAGCGCGTATCGCCGTACGTGCCGCCCTTGAGCGGGAAGGGCGTCCCCACTGCGGGATTGAACGGCAGGTCGAAGCGCTGGAGGTCGTAGTTCCGGAAGCCTTCCAGGAACAGCGCACGACGACGCTCGTCGATGACGAGCGCCTGGATCGACGCGTCATCGGTTGGGCCCGTATACGGCAGAAGGCCCGCCGTGGCGCGCAATCCGTTGATCGCGGTGACCGCTGCCGCGCCACCCTGGGCTTCGGCGAGGATGAGCTGCGCTTCCTCGTAGCTCGCGATCCGCGTCGGGGTCGTATAGCCGTCCGCGTACTTGTTAGGCACGTAGATGGGCGATTTGTTATCGGCGGGCCTGGTATCCGTCAACGTCACCGCCGACCGCGGGTCGACCTCACCCTTCTCCGTCTTGAGGTTGAGCGAGAGCCCTTCCACGGTATAGAACCCGAACTGCTGCGTGACCGCGAAGAGACGGTTGTAGAGCCGGTTGTCGGAGGCATCGTTCGCCGCGTTCAGCACGAACCCGGCGGGCACGAGCGCCGCGTCGTCCGCCGCCCCCTGCTTGTTGCCCTGGAAGAGGCGCACGCGCGCGCGTCCAACGTAGGCCGCGTTCACGATGTCGGGCTGGCTCGTCGCCTGGCCCGTCGCGATGGCGGTCGTGAATCGCTCTTCCGCCAGCGCGAACATTCCCGCCTGGTCCACCTGTGGCCCGAGATCGAATGCGGCCTCGCACATCGACATCCCCAGCGCCGCATAGCTGAATCCGGCGTAGAGCGCCGCTTTCGCGATGAGCTCCTGACGATTCGGAACGTCGGCGTCGGTCCACTTGTTGTTCAGGTTGTCGAGCGCGTGGTCCGCATCCCATCGCGCCGTCGAAAGCGGGTTGTAGATCCCGGGCGTCTGGTTGTTGTCGCACAGGTTGGTGCCGTACGACCCGCCCGGCTGCGTGTTGGCATCGCGGCGATCGTAGGGCCATGCCGCTGCGCCCAGCTGCGCGTCCGCGAGCTCGTCGCTGATGATCCCCTCCACGGCCACCATGGAGCCGAACGCGCACTCGAAGTCCGCGACCGCGCTGTTGACCGCCAGCTGCGCGTTCTTGGGATCGTCGATCATGCTCACCGGCACGGAGCCGGGCGTATCGACGTCGAGGAGGTCGTTCGAGTTGCAGGCCGCCACGAGGCCCATGATGGCCACCATCGCGGCGAACGATCGTGCGCGGTCGTGCGCCCTCATCCGCGCACCGACCTCAGCCCTTCGAGTCTTCTGCTGTATGGAAGTCATTGGTGAAAACCGTCCGTTGTTCCGGTTGTTAGGCAGTGGTCGATGCACGTCAGTAGCCCAGCCGAACGGTGAGCAGCAGCGACATGAGCTGGGGCATGTGCGCCTGATCGACGTTCACCGGGGTTCCGGACACGAACTCGCTTTCCGGATCGAGCCCGGTGTACGGCGTCCAGGTGTGGAGGTTACGCGCGGACACCGTGAAGCCCGCACTCTTCGCCCATGCCTTGGCGGCAAACTGCGTGGGCACGTCGTACGAGAGGGAGACCTCGCGGAGCTTCACGTACTTCGCCTCGTTGATCACGAATTGGCGGAGCGTCCCGTTGGTCTGCATCTGCACGAGCTCGCGCGGATCGGTCTTCTCGGGCTCGAGGTACTCGGCGCAGGTGTAGAAGATCTGGCACCGGATGCGGAGGTTGTTGTCGAGCCGCTTGTAGCCCGTCGCGTAGTCCGCCATCGCGTACACACTGAAGTTCCGGAGGAACCGTACGGTCGTCGTGAACGCGCCTTCGGCCGTCGGGATCGCGTGCCCGAGGAACACCTTCGGAGCGATTACGCCGCCGCTCGCATTGAGGCACGGCGTTGGCTGGCCGCGGCCGTTGTCGCACATCGCGTTGATCGCGCGACGCGTCGTGGGATCGTACTCGGCGCTCAAGACCTTGTACGAGAACCAGTCGAACGGCGCGTATCCGATCCGGTGCTGCGTGGCGGTTCCAACTACGACCGTAGTGTCGACGCCGTTCAGCTTGTTGATCTTGGCCGAGTTGGTCCCGAGCGTGAAGCTCACGTCCCACGAGTAGTCGCGCGTGTTGACGATCTGGCCCTTGAGCCCCAGCTCGATGCCCTGCTTCGCGATCAGACCCGAGTTGAAGAACTGCAGCGTGTCGCCGAAGCCGGTGCTCGGGGCAACGGAGCGCGAGAGGATCGCGTCCTTCGACTTGTCATGGAAATACGTGAAGTCGATGCCGAAGCGATCGCTGAACATGCTCGTCTCGAAGCCGAGCTCCAGCCCTTCGACGCGCTCCGGCTTGAGCTCGGGGTTGCCTAACGTGTACGGCGTGAGCACGCCCTGTCCATTCGGGCCGGCCACCGGCTTCAGGGTCTGCAGCGCCGTGTTGAGCGCCGGCTGCTGTCCCGACGCGCCGTACGCGCCGCGGAGCCTGAGGCTGCTGAAGGCTTTCGGCAGCCACCCCTGCACCCAGGGATCCTCGCTGGCGACGTACGATACGCTCGCCTTCGGGTACCACACCCACTTCACATCGCTCCCGAACGAGCTGTTGTTGTCCACTCGTGCCGCGCCGGTGACGTAGAGCCGATCCTTCCAGCCGAGCTGCTCCTGGGCGTAGTAGCCGAGCGTGTTGTTCCCCGACCAGCCGTCCCTGAGGCCGACCTTGGTGCCGGCGGCATCAATGGTCTGGAGGCCGGGGGCCGGGAAGTAATCACCTTCGCCCTGAATGAACTGATCGTGGCGTGTGTAGTACTGAACGCCTAACGATGTCTTCGATGCCAGGGTGCTCGTTGGATTGAAGTTCAGGTTCCCCGTGTAGTCGTACGTGTTGTAGGTGGCCTGGTGTTGGTTGTAGAAGCGGAATCCCTTGGCAGTGGCACCCCAGAAGTACGCGATCGTGTCGTTCGTGAGGTACGGCACCGTCTCGGGGTTGTCCTCGTTGCTGTAGTCCGTGCCGATCGCCAAGCGGTGCGACATCCACGCGAATGGCCGCCACTGAATCGTGGCGCTTGCGGTGAGACGGTTCAGAAGCTGGGCGAAATACAGCACGTTGTACGCTTCGGGCGGCGTGCTGTTGAAGCCGCGCACGTACGTGCACCCGACGTCGCCCGCGGGGCAGAACTGCGCGAGGTTGGCGGGGTTGGAGTACATCGCGTTCCACATGGCCCCGCCGCACCCGGCCTCGCAGGAGAGCTGCGTGTTGCTGTTGACGTAGCCGACGCTCGTGCTGATGTCGATTTTCGAGTTCGGCGTGATGTTGAGATTTGTGCGGACACTTCGTTGGTTACGCGAGTTGGTGACCTCGGCACCCTCGCTCGAGCCCACTTCGCCGCTCGCGAAGTAGCGGATGAGCGCATTGCCGCCGCTCACGTTCGCCGAGTAGTTGCGGATGTCGCCGGTGCGGAAGATGGGCGTCCCGCGCGCGTCCTCCTGCTTCACGACGTTGATCCCGAGCAGCGGCCCCGGCACAGCGTTCGAGGGGACACACTCGTCGGGCGTTGGCTGTACGCAGTAGTTCGTGGGGATTCGTCCCGCGGCGTTCTGGAACCAGTTGCTGCCCCCCTGCGCCTGGAACGAGTACTTCGTTCCGCCGGCGGAGCCCTTCTTCGTGATGATGTTGATGACGCCGCGCGCCGCTTCGGTGCCGTACAGGGTTGCTGCGGCCGGACCTTTCAGCACCTCGATGCTCTCGATCTCGCTCGGGCTGAAGTCGTTGAGGCGCGATATGACACCCGAGCCGAAGTCCTGCACCTCCAGCCCACTGCCCGTCGCGTTGTTCACGCGCACGCCGTCGACGTACACGAGCGGCTGGCTCGAGAGCGAGAGTGTCCCCATGCCGCGAATGCGGATGTTGGCGCCGGCGCCGATCTGCCCGGTGCCCGGGAGCACGACGACGCCCGGGGTCCGGCCGTTGAGCACGGCCTCGACCGACGGGATTGCTGTCTTCGCCACCACGTCGGCGACGTTGACCTGAGCGACCGATGTACCGAGCGAGCGAACCTGCTCGCCGCCGGCGGTGCCAGTCACGACGACCTGATTGAGCTCGACGGCCCGCTCGGACAGGATGAT
>Ga0207701_10005827_pt1 | contig 12339 bp, 11 predicted proteins | sample KBSSwiSSwithPhiX_FD_184294 | JGI IMG/M metagenome (GOLD analysis project Ga0207701, IMG submission 184294) | Switchgrass rhizosphere bulk soil microbial communities from Kellogg Biological Station, Michigan, USA, with PhiX - S5 (SPAdes) (version 2) | ecosystem: Environmental > Terrestrial >...
GGTCTCCTCGAAGCAGCGCTTTCCGATGTTTCCTGACATCCCGACCTTCGATGAGCAGGGCTTGAAGGATTTTGAGATCACCGGCTGGTTCGGCATCGTCGCGCCGGCGGCGACTCCACGCGAGATATTGATCAGGCTCAACGCCGTGGTGGTTGCGGCGCTCAAAGACCCCGAAGTCGCACGGCGCATTCGACTCGTAGGCATGGAGCCTGTGCCGATGACGATCGAAGCGTTCTCCGCCTATGTCGACAGCCAGATCGACAGGGCGGCGAGGATGCAGGCTTCGGCAGACAAGTAACTGGTTCACTGAGGCTGTCATTAGCGCGAAAACCGAGCGGCAGATTCGCAACTGGGGATCGACCGAGCGGGATTCCGCTTTATTTTCAAGCCGCTTACATGAGGCGGAATTTCTCGTGTAGCAACCAGCATCTGACGTCGTTGCCGGGGAGAGTCTTTTGACCGAAGCTTGCCGGGCGCCGGAACAGCTAAGAATAGGGGCGGTGAATGACAGCTAAGCTTTCGAAACTGGCGATAACTCTTTTTGCTCTTGCTGCTGCAATCGGCGGCACGCATGCGCAGACAGCAAGATATCCCGAACGGCCGATCACAATGATCGTGACCTTCACGGCCGGCGGCTCGTCGGATGTGCTGGCGCGTGCGGTTGCCAGTGCGATGTCGCAAGGGCTCGGCAAGCCGATCGTCGTGGAGAATCGTCCCGGTGCAGGCGGCAATGTCGGTGCCGAAGCGGCGTCAAAAGCAAACCCGGATGGCCATACCATTTTGTTCGGGACTAATGGAACACTCGGAATTGGTCCAGCGCTCCACAAGAACCTTCGCTACGATCCGCAGAAGGATCTGGTGCCGGTCGGCCTGTTGCATCAGCTGCCGTTGGTTCTGATCGTCAATCCGCAGGTGCCGGCCAAGACGCTTGGCGAACTGATTGCATATGCGCGCAGCAATCCTGGCAAACTGACATTTGCCTCAGCCGGCGTTGGCACGGCGTCACATCTCACCGCCGAACTGTTCAAGATTGCGACCGGTGTCGACATCCGGCACATACCGTACAAAGGCGGCGGCTCGACAACCGCCGATCTGATTTCCGGGGAGGTGTCGATGATGTTCGAAACCATTCCTACTGCATTGCCGCTCGCGCGCGGCGGACAGATGCGGGCGCTCGGCTTGACGACCAGGGAAGGCTCGGCCAACGCGCCCGATCTGCCAACCTTTGCGCAATCGGGTCTGCCGGATTTCGACGTCAGCGCCTGGACTGGAATTTTCGTGCCTGCCGGCACGCCGAAAGCCGTGATCGAGCGGCTCAGCGCGGAGACAATGCGGATTGTCAACGACCAAGCTTATGTGGCGCAGATCAAAAATATGGGGACCGATGTCGCAACCTTGTCGCCCGAGGAGTTCGGCGCGTTCGTGCGCAAGGATGTTGCGAAATGGACGGAAGTCATTCAGCGCTCGGGAACGCGCGCGGAATAGCCGTTAGTGCCATTTAGGATGCAGAGACGGGTTCGATAACGACTGCGTCCGCCACCAAACTTCTCAGTCACTTGGGCAAGCCATCGATTGGCCTACGCCCGCGGCGTAGGCACTCGCGCACATGCTCCGGCGTGATGGGCTGGTGGGTGACCACGGCGCCGAACGGCGACAGCGCGTCATTGACCGCGCACCAGATCGCGGCGCCGGCTGCGACCGTGCCGGCTTCGCCGACGCCGCGCGCGCCCAGCGCGGTCTGCCGGACCGGCGTTTCCACATGGGCAATCGTAATGTTCGGCATCTCGGCGGACATCGGCACCAGATAGTCGGCGAGGGTGCCGTTCTGGAGCTGCCCATTGTCGTTGTAGATGCACTGTTCGAAGAGCGCCGAGCCGATGCCTTGCGCGACGCCACCCCGAATCTGTTCGTCCACCAGCCCTGGATTGATCGCGCGGCCGCAGTCTTCGACCACCCAGAAATCGAGTATGCGGATGGAGCCGAGATCGGGGTCGACCTCCACATGCGCCGCCTGGATGCCGTTCGAAGCAATATAGGGAACGTCCCTCGGCGCGTAGCTTTCGACGATCTCGAGCGGCGGAATTTCATCGAGGGGTACCGTGTTCGACTTGAAGAGCGCGGTCGCGGCGACGTCCGCGAGCTTCATCTGCGGAAGCCCGCTGGCATTGAGGATCGTGCTGTCCTCGATCCGCAGCGCGGAGGGCTCCGATTGCAACATCGAGGCAGCGATAGTCAGGACGTTCAATTTGAGCTTTCTCGCCGCGCGTAACGCGGCTTCACCGCCGAGCGCAGCACCGCGCGACGCCCAGGCGCCGCCGCCCATCGGCGAAGTGGCGGTATCCCCGCTCGTGACCTCGATGAGCGAGATGTCGGCGCCAAGTTCCTGCGCGATCACTTGCGTCAGCGCCGTTCGGGTGCCCTGGCCCTGGTCGGTGATGCTCGTCTCGCAGCGGATGCTACCGTCCGGTTCAAGTGTCAGGCGGCAGGCTTCGTTTGCCGAGACGCGGACCTGCAGACTGCCGTAGAGCGAAGGCCCCATGGCGGTTTGTTCGATGAACACCGCAAGGCCGATGCCTCGATAGACGGCGTTTTGCCGAAGCTCTATCTGCCTTCGGCGCAAGCCTGGGTAATCCATCAAGGCCAGAATCTTGTCGTGACAGCGGTTGAGCGAAAGCTCGCCCAACAAAATGCCAGCGGTCGATTTTGCGTCAGGTTTGGTGGCCTCGGCGTAGTTCCTTCGGCGCAACTCGGCGGGGTCGATCCCAAGCTTACGGGCGGCGAGATCGAGGAGCTGCTCGGTGACTGTGGTTGCGGTGGGCTGGCCGACGCCGCGTAGCACGCCGCTCGGCGCCTTGTTCTGGAAATAGCCGCGCGCCTCGCCGTGGAAGTGCGGCAGACGGTAGGGCGCCGCTGACAGATGCACGGTCTGCAAACCTTCGCCGACGCTGCCGCGCGGATAATTTGTATAGGCGCCGAAGCCGGACACCGACGACACGTCCATCGCCAGCAGGCGTCCCTCGGCATCCACGGCAAGCCGGCCATGGACCCGGGCTTCGCGCGCGTGGGCGTCGCTGACGAAGGATTCCAGCCTGTCGGCCGTGAACTTGACCGGCCGCCCCAGCAGGACGGCGATGGCGGCAACTGCAAGCTCGTCCGGATAGGCCGACAGCTTCATGCCGAATGCACCGCCGACATCGGGCGCGACGACCCGCACCTGCGCCAGCGGCAAGCCGAGCTGCGTCGCGAAAACATCGCGCATCTGGTGCGGCACCTGGTGCGAGTGGTGGATGGTGAGTCGCCTCAGGCGAGGGTCGAACTCCGCGATGATTGCGCGCGCTTCCAGGGTAACTCCGGTTTGCCGCGCGAAGACAAAGTCGTGCTCGACGACCGCGGCGGCACCCCGGCAGGCCGTATCGGTGTCGCCGGACGCGAAGGAATGATCGAGGCCGAGATTGTTGGTCATCGCGCTGTTGGTGTGCGCCGCATCGGTGGCCGCCGCCGCATCGAGCGTCGCGATCGCCGGAAGCTCAGCCCATCTAACGTTGATCAGCGTCACCGCGTCTTCGGCCTGCGCCCGGGTCTCTGCGACGACCGCGACAACCGCCTCGCCCTGCCAGCATGCTTCCTTGCTCGCCAGAGGGAATTGTGGCGGCGAGATGTGGCTCTTGATCAGCGCGAGCCGCGTCTGCCACGGCTGGCAGACCGGCATGAGATCGTCAGCGGTGACGATAGCGATCACGCCAGGGGCCGCCTTCGCCGCGGCAGCGTCGATCGACTCGATGCGGGCATGCGCATGCGGACTGCGGAGGAACGCCACGTGGCCCACGTTCGCCACCGCGATGTCATCGGTGTAGCGGCCGCGGCCGGTGATCAGCCTGCCGACTTCGCTTCGCGGGACGCTGCGTCCGATCCAGGAACCGTCCAGGTTGTGCGCGTCCACCATCGGCAGTGCTCCGTTAGCCGGGCACGAAGGCGGTGACAATTGAAGGGATCATGAAGATCAGCGCCATCATCAGCATGGTCAGCCACACGTAAGGGATCGCGGCGCGGTAGATCAGGCCGATGCTGATGCCGGGCGGTGCAACACCCTTGAGCACGAACAGCAGCAGGCCGAATGGCGGCGTCAGCAGCCCGATCTGCATGCAAAGCAGATAGAGGATGCCGAACCAGATCTGATCGACGCCCATGGTGCGCAAGAGCGGCATGTAGAACGGCAGTGTGATCATCATGATGCTGGTCTGATCGATGAAGAAGCCGAGGATTAGCAGCACCGCGAGCATTCCGATCTGCACCGTTACCGGGCTGAGCTGCGCCTGTTCGACGATCGCGACCAGGCCGCCGGTCGCGCCGGAAAAGCTGAGAAGCTGGGCGAAGGTCGTCGCGCCGACGACGATGAACAACAGTGAAGCCGAGATCGATACCGTGCCGATCAGTGATTTCCAGAGACTTCTCCAGGTCAGGCAGCGGTAGCACGTCGCCAGCAGCACGGTCGCCACTGCGCCGATCGCGCTCGACTCGGTTGGGGTGGCCCATCCGCCGGTCATGCTAACGACGACGATGGTGAAAACACCAATCAGTGGAAGGATGGTGATGCAGAGATTAAGCCAGGGATGGCCTGCCCGCGGCACGGCCTCGTCATAGCTCGGCGCCAGCGCCGGGTTGAGCCAGCAACGGATCAGCACGTAGCCGATGAACAGCGCTGACAGGATCAGGCCCGGTACGATCCCGCCGATCAGGAGCCCCGAGATCGAAATTCCAGCAAGGCTTCCGAGCAGAACGGCAAGCCCCGAAGGCGGAATGAGAATATCAACGCCGCCAATCGCGAGAATTGGGCCCATCGCGGTCTTCGGCTCATAGTTGCGCTGAAGCATCTGCGGCAGCAGCAGCGAACCCAGCATGGCGGTGGTGGCGATGGTCGAGCCGGAGATGGCCGAAAACACCGTGCCGGCGACCAGCGTCACGACGGCGAGTCGTCCGGGTACGCGACGGATTACCGCTTCGATCGCGTCGATCGATTTCATGGCGAGCCCGGTGTGGAACAGGACTTCGCCCATCAGCACGAAGAAGGGGATCGGTACGAGAGAGAATTGCGCGACCGAGAGCTGCTCGTTCCTCACCATCTGCTCGAGACCGGGAAAGCCGCCGAAGATGAGATAAGAGCCAGCGATGTTGATGATGAAGAACACAAAGGCGACCGGCAGCGCCGTTAGCAGCAGTCCGACTTTGGACGCGAACATCACCGAGAGGACCGCCGCCCAGCTCATGACAGCTCTCCCGGCTGGATGCCTGGAACATGCTCGGACGCCTCATGGCTCGGCGGTGCGGTCGACCGGGCGTGGGCGACCAGCATTTCCAGCGCTTGCAGGCCCAGCACCAGCGAGGTCAGCGGGATGATCCAATCCAGCCACCATTGCGGGATGATCAGGTCTTTGAAAATCAGCGTTCCGGCTCGGATGCTGGCAATCAGCATCGACGTGCTGATCGCTCCGGTGATGACGCAGACGGTGATGATCGCGCCCAGCACGAAATATTCGACGATGCGCGCCGTCGCCGGACCGGCGCGCGACATGGCGATGTCGACGCGGACGTGCTCGTTGGTCCGCAGCAGATGCGGCGCCATGAAGAACGTCGAGATGAACAGGCCGTATTCGGTCAGCTCGATCAGGCCCATGATCGAGGGGAAGTTGAACATCCGAAGGATGACTTCGGCGCTGACGCCAAGCGCCATGATGGCGATAACAAGGACGGCCAGCACGCACAGGATGCGCACCAGCCATCCGTTGACCCAGAAGATCAGGCGCATGCGGATGCTTCGAACGCCCGCACGGCGCGCGTCACTTGGCAGCTTTGTCGATGACGGCCCGTAGCTTGCCGATCGAGTCCGGGCTGAGCTTGGTCAGGTCCTCCCACGACAACTCGACCGCGGTCTTTTGCCATTGCGGACCGAAGTTGACGACCTTGATGCTGGCCTTTTCCTGATAGGCGAGGGTGTCTTTCGTCTTCTGCCCGGTATAACGCAGGTCATCCTGCTCGAACCATACGACCGCATCGTCGAGCACCTTCTTCTGCGCGGCGGGCAGCGAATCGTACTTGGGCTTGTTCATCAGCACAGTGACGGTGACGTTATAGAAGCCAGGATCGATCCTGATCTTGGTGAGCTTGTCCCAGCCGAAATCCTCGATACCCCAGAGCGGCCAGCCATAGCCCTGCACGGTGCCGCGCTCGAGCGCGGTGTAGACCTCCGGCGGCGCGATATTCACGCCAGCGATGCCGTAGTGCCTGAACATCGCCGCATAGTTGGGCTGACCGCGGAAGCGTAGACCCTTGAGATCCTCCGGCTTGGTGACCTGCATGTCCTTGGTCACATAAAAGTGGAAGTGAACGCCGATGCCGAAGCTGGTCAGATAATTGGCGTTCATCTTCTGGTTCGCGATCTCGTTCAGCATTCCGTACAGGCCGGACTTGCGTTGATCCGCGAGCGAAAGATCGTTGAGCACCTGCGCGTCGCCCTCGACCATCAGGCTTTTGTAGTAGGCCGTCGGGGTCGCCGACATGTCGAGCACGCCCGTCTTCACCGCCTGAGCCTGTGCGTCGGCAGGCACCGCCTCAGGCCCGCCGACGATACGGATTTGCAGCACGCCCTTGCCGGTTTCGTTGACACGATCGACGAAGCGCTTGAACGGAATTCCGTAGGTCGTGGTCGGCGGCACGAACAGCGCGGCCTTGAGCGTCATCTCTTCCGATTGGGCAGGATGAGCGAGGGCCAGAAGACCGACACCGGCCAAGACGGTAGCAAGGCAAGCAAAGGCAGTCCGGCGGTGCAGGGAGGGCATCTGAAATCTCCTTCGGTTTTGGGGCAATTCCAGATCAATACAATGTTGGGCGCCACGAATACGGTCAAGCTGCTTTAGCCCCAGTCCCTGATATTTATTTGGGCTGCCCAGCCTATTCATTGGTCAGGGTAACCTGCGTTTTCGGCCAAAACCGAAGTAGATTCTGTAGAGCGAATACTATATTTGCCCGGCGAATGGCGTTAGAATGCGGCATCGTTTTAGCGCAGTGCATCCAACGGAGAAACCCGATGGCCAAGCTCAGGCACATTGCCATCCAAGTCCCCGACCTGCAAAAGGCGGCGAAGTTTTATGAAGACTGTTTTGACTTGAAGCGGGTCGCCGAGGTGGAGGCGCCAATCGGCAACGCCATCTCGCTGTCTGACGGCGTGGTCAACCTGACGCTGCTGCACTTCCCTGAAGGCACCAAGGGTGGCAAGGGCGGACCGGACTGGGCCGGCCTGCATCACTTCGGTTTTGTCGTCGAGGATGGCAAGGCGACCGAAGACAAGATCGCGAAGAACGGCGGCGAGTTCTTCATGCAGTTGCCGAAGTATCCCGGTGTCGATGCCGAGCGGAAGTGGAAGGACATCAACGGCATTGTATTCGACGTCTCCGAGCACGACTGGACGCAATACAAAGGCTGATGCGTATCGTCGCAATTCACGAGCGCACGGTCGAGTTGTCATCGGCCACGCGGAATTCGAGCATTAGTTTCGACGCCATGACCGCAAGCGTGATCGCGGTGCACACCGACACGAAGAGGGAAGGCCGGCCGATGGTCGGCCTCGCCTTCGACTCGGTGGGCCGCTACGGCCATGGCGGTCTGCTGCGCGAACGTTTTATTCCGCGGCTCATGGGCGCCAATCCGGACGATTACACCGACGACAATGGCGGCATTGATCCACACCGCGCTTGGATGGTGATGATGAAGGACGAGAAGCCGGGCGGGCACGGTGAGCGAAGCGGCGCAGTCGGTTTGCTCGATGCGGCCCTGTGGGACCTTGCGGCAAAGGCAGCAGGCCAGCCGCTGTGGAGTTTTCTTGCTGCTTGCCATGGGAAGGCGAGCGTCAGTCCGAAAATCGCGATCTATGCCAGCGGTGGACACTACAGATCGACGAACGACCTCGAAGGTCTGTGCGACGATGTGCGTCGTGCGATGGGGCAGGGGCATACGCGCTTCAAGATCAAGATCGGTGGCGCAGCTATCGCCGCCGACATCAAGCGCATCGAAGCGGTGATCGGCGTGCTGGAGCGCGGCATGAGCCTTGCGGTCGACGGCAACGGCACCTTCGACCGCAACAAGACCGTCCAGTATCTCGAAGCGCTCAAGTCTTGTCCGCTGGCCTGGCTCGAGGAGCCGGTTGATCCGCTTGACTTCGATCTCACCCGAGAGATCGCAGCACAAAGCCCGATCGCGCTCGCGACCGGCGAGAATTTGTTCTCGCGCGACGACGTGCGCAATCTGATCCGCTACGGCGGCCTGCGGAAAGACCGCGACTTCCTCCAGTTCGATATTTCGCTGAGCTACGGCATCGTCGAATATCTGCGCATCCTGGATTGTCTCGATGAGTACGGCTGGCGGCGCGAGCGGTGCGCGCCCCATGCGGGACATTTGCTCGCGATGAATACGGTCGCGGGTCTCGGGCTTGGTCTCGCCGAGGTCGCGATGGATACGTCATCGCTCTTCGGCAAGCTGACCGCCGGCATTCCCGTCAACGAAGGCACGGCCACGCTACCTGACGCGCCCGGCGCGGGCCTTGAGAAAATTCCGGTGTTCTCCGAAGTCTTCGGCAGTCTTTTGCACTGAGGCGTTCGACATGGATCATCACGTGGAACAGCCGTCTCTGAGCTCTGATGAAATCCGCAGCCTGGTGCGTCCCGACCACGTGCATCGCCGCGCCTATGCTGATGCGGCGGTGTTTCAGCTCGAGCAGGAGCGCATCTTCAGCCGGCTGTGGATCTATGTGGCCCATGAAAGCCAGCTCAAGAACGGCGGCGATTTCGTCCGCACCCGGCTCGCCGGCTACGAAATCGTCGTCACCCGCCATACCGACGGCAAGATCTATGTGCTGCAAAACCGCTGCCCGCATCGCGGGGCGCGCATCTGCATGGCCGATGGCGGCAACGCCAAGGTGTTCAGCTGCCCGTATCACGCCTGGTCGTTTCGGTCCGATGGTACGCTCGATTCAGTGCCGCACCGCAAGAGCTACCCGGACACCTTCAGCTTCGACGATCCGCAGAACCATATGCAGCGGATCGGGCAGGTCGCCAGCTATCGCGGCTTTGTGTTCGCGACGCTGAGCCGGAATCCAGCGCCGCTCATCGAGCATCTCGGCCCGATGACCGAGGTGATCGATAATCTCGTCGATCGCGCACCTGACGGTGAGGTCGAGATCGCCAGCTCAAGCTTCACACTCGAATATCGAGGCAATTGGAAGCTGCATCTGGAAAATGCAGCAGACATTTTCCATCCGAGCTTTGTGCACAACTCGTCGGTTCAGCCTGCTCGCCGCGCGCCGGCCAATGCTTCGATCCTCGACCAGGATCAGACGCGCGAGATGCTGCTCGCCAACGGCTTCGGCACGGCCGAGTGGGAAAGCATCCAGCTCAACGGACTTCCTGGCGGTCACGCCTTCATGAACAACATCTACAACAAGGGTGTGCTGGTCGGGCAGGACACCGATCCGGTGGCGGCGCGCTACCGCGCCGTTCTGACGGCAAAACACGGCGCCGAGCGGACTGCGAGCATCCTCGGGATGAACCGCTTTAACAACATCATCTACCCGAACCTCGTCATCAATGCACAGTACCAGCAGATGCGCGTCACCGTTCCGGTTTCGGTCGATCGTACGCTTCTGCATGTTCATTGCTTCCGTCTCAAGGGCGCGCCAGACGAAATCTTCCATCGCGCCGTACGCTTCCTCACGACGCTCGGCTCGCCGATGTCGATGATCTTCTCCGACGATATGGAAATGCTGGAACGCTGCCAGCAGGGTTTGGAGAAAGACGTCGGGCCGTGGATCGACATCTCGCGCGGCTTCGGCATGGAGCGGCATGGCCGTGACGGCAGCGTCTCGGGGCCTGCAAGCGAGATGCCGATGCGCGTGCAGTTCAAGGCCTGGGTCGACTATCTCACGGCAGAGGCCGCTTGATGCTGGACTATGAGACCCAGCGACGTATCGAGCTGTTCCTGTTCGAGGAGGCGCGCCTGCTCGACAACAGGCAATTCCAGGAGTGGCTCAAGCTCTACGAGCCGCAGGGCATCTACTGGATGCCCAGCCAGCCCGGCCAGACCGATCCGCTCAACGTTGCGTCCATTGTCTACGAGGACCACGCGATTCTGGCGATCCGCGTGCAGCGGCTGCTCGAAGCGCGCGCGCTGGTGCTGACGCCGATGCCGTTCACCACGCATTTGGTCGGCAACGTCGAGGCGGAAGAGACGGCCGATGGCGAATTCAAGGTTGGCGCCGCATTCATCTGCGTCGAACACCAGGCCGAGACGCAGAAGGTCTATTCGGGGCGCCACACCTATCAGCTCACGCGGCACAACGATTCGTTCCGAATCAAGATGAAGCGCGTGGCCTTGGTGAATTGCGACGGCGTTCACACGCCGATGGCCCTGCCGCTCTAGGACTGGATTGGCATCGTGGTGCAGGTCAAGAAAAAGGCAGTGCGTCAGGCGATCCTTGATAGCGCCTATGAAATGTTCTCCGATCGCGGCTATCACAGGACCACGCTTCAGGAAATCGCGGAGTTTGCCGGTGTCGGCGTCAGCAGTCTCTATTCGTATTTTCCGTCGAAGCTCCACCTGCTCTATGCGGTGTTTGAGCCTTGGTACAAGGGAGAATTCAGCGAGCTCGAAAACCGGGTTCTCAAACTGAAGTTGCCGCGCGATCGCTTGCGTGCGGTGCTGCTCGGACTGTGGCGTGACATCCCGAACGCAAATATCGGCTTTGCCAACAGTCACATGGAGGCGCTGGCCTCCGCCGATCCCGGCGTACGGAAGCCGGTGCCGCTGCTGGAATGGGGCGAGGAGCGGCTTGCGAAGCTCTTGAGCGGCGCGTTGCCGTCGAACGGCGCCGGGATCGATCACGGCGCACTCGCGACGCTGTTCATCATGGCGTATGACGGCTTCGTCATTAATCGCCGCTTGAATGACCTCCGCGATATCGAGCGCCTGTCGGACGCGGTGTGCGACATGCTGCTAGGCCCGCAGCCAGACTGTTTCTGGAGCGATAAGGCTACGAAGTAGGCCTGGTCACGTTACTGGACGCGCCAGCAACACCTTCTCTTCGCGTTTCACCTCGAATACCTTGAGCTTGAACCCCGGGCAGTTGACGGCCTTTCCATCGTTCAGGCGGAACACGTAGTTGTGCCAGCGGCACCGGATCATGGTGTTGCCGCCCTGAAGAAACGCGTCGTGGAGCGAGCGCTGCTGGTGCGGGCAGCTTCGCTCGACGCCCCGGAAGCCGTCACCGATCCGGAGCACCAGGATGCGATCGTCGCCGACGCGCGCCAGCGCCGGAAATTTCGCGTTATCGGGATCAATACCTTCAAGCACCTGCCAGGTCGTCCCGTCAGCGGGGTGGGCCGCGGCCGTCAACGCGTCGCCCGACATTACGCGACCATCCTCTGCGTCGAGGCGACCTTGCGCATGCGATCGAGAGCAAAAGTGCGGTCGAGCCGCAGCAAGAACAACCCGATTTGCATGGTGAAGCGGTGGTCGAGGAACAGATCGAACACCGCGATCAGCGCGTCGCGTAGCGGAATGTTCTGTTCCTGGCGTGCCTGATGGAAGGCCGCTTGCAGAACCAGCGACTTGTCGTAGTCAAGCGTCGAAACCGAGAACTCATCCCAGTTGATCGGCGCGAGTTTGCCGGCCAGCGCACCCAGGAATGACCTCTGCGCGGTGGTCAGACGCGCCACGCCCTCGGGCTCGTGATCGTCGGCGATCTGGATCAGCCAGTTTTTCTCGTCCTGGCAGCGCTGCATGTCGCAGTCGATCCGTTCGCCGCTCTTGAACGCCATGATCGGCGTAATCCTCTGGTCGTAGGGCCGCGTGTGGTTGGCGGTGTCGGTTAGCGTGTAGGCACCTCTGTCGAGGCGGAACACGGTGACGTCGGCGGGCAGACCCGGCTTCAGAGAGCCGGCAATATCGGTCATACGCAGCGCCTTGGCGGGCGCGCTGGTCACCTTCTCGACCGCGTCCTGCAACGACATGCCGAGCTTCATGAAGCACGTCATGACGTTGGCAAGTGAATAGGCCGGCCCAGCGACGTTGAACTGCTGCAGGTCGGAGCTGATGATGTCGGGGAAGAAGCCCTGCGCCCAGGCCCGCTCGGCGACGCGCCAGGAGAAGTTGAAGCCGCCGAAGCCGACGTCGAACAGCACGCCGCGATTCTTTGCCTCCTGCACCACCGGCAGGATCCTGCCCTCCTTGTCGAGGATGCCGCACTCGTTGCCGTGGTAGATGTGGGTGACGATGTCACCGGCCTCCGAGACGCGA
>Ga0207701_10005829_pt1 | contig 12339 bp, 10 predicted proteins | sample KBSSwiSSwithPhiX_FD_184294 | JGI IMG/M metagenome (GOLD analysis project Ga0207701, IMG submission 184294) | Switchgrass rhizosphere bulk soil microbial communities from Kellogg Biological Station, Michigan, USA, with PhiX - S5 (SPAdes) (version 2) | ecosystem: Environmental > Terrestrial >...
ATGTGCTGTTCGAAAACGACGGCAAGGGACACTTCCGGGATATCACGGCTGCGGCCGGTCTGACCTACGCTGGCCACTCCTCGGCCGCTGTGTTCTTCGACTACGACCGCGACGGACGGCTCGATCTGCTGCTCGTCAACGTCGGCAAGTACACGACCGGTAGGATCGCCGGTGACGGTTACAAGTATTACGTCGCGTTCGAGGACGCCTTCTCCGGTCACCTCAAACCGGAACGAGCCGAGGCCAGCATCCTCTATCACAACCAAGGAAAGAATCGCTTCGTCAACGTCTCGAAGCAGACTCGCCTGGTCGATCTTTCCTGGTCTGGCGATGCGACGGTGATCGATGGCAACGACGATGGCTGGCCCGACCTGTACGTCCTGAACATGCTGGGGGACGATCAGTACTACGAGAACGCCGGCGGCAAACAGTTTGTGAAGAAAAGCCGCGACCTGTTTCCAAGGACTCCATGGGGGTCGATGGGGGTCAACGTCTTTGACTTCAACAACGACGGCCGTCTCGACATCCTGATCACCGACATGCATTCCGACATGAGTGAAGCGATTGGCCCCGAACGTGAGAAGCAGAAGTCGGACATGAAATGGCCGGTTTCGTTTCGTGGAACGGGGAAGACGAGTATCTGGGGAAACGCCTTCTTCATGAAGGAAGGACCGGATAAGTACAAAGAAGTATCGGATGCGATCGGCGCAGAGAGCTATTGCCCGTGGGGCCCGAGTGTTGGCGACCTGAACGCCGACGGGTTCGACGATGTGTTCATCGCCTCGGGCATGAACTATCCCGAGCGCTACGAAATGAACTCGGTCAAGCTCAATGACCACGGACAGAAGTTCGTGGACGCAGAATTCGTGCTTGGCGTCGAGCCTCGGAGTGGCAGTCTCGCGACACCGTGGTTTCAACTGGATGCATCGGGCAAGGATCAGGGACACGCGGATGCCAAAGGCGCAACCGGACGGGTCGAGGTGTGGGGCGCGCGCGCGTCGCGCTCAGCGGTAGTGTTCGACATCGACGGCGACGGCGATCTCGATATCGTCACCACCGAGTTCAACGCTGCGCCGATGGTGCTGACCAGCAACCTGACCGAGAAGACGCGCGTCCATTACGTCGCGATCAAGCTCACCGGCACGACGTCGAATCGTGATGGCCTCGGAGCGATCGTGAAGGTTACAGCCGGCGGGTCAACCTATACGAAAGTGTACGACGGCGACTCCGGGTATTTGTCGCACAGTCTCTATCCGCTCTACTTCGGCCTGGGCGCCGCCGAGCGCGTCGACAAGATCGAAGTGCAATGGCCGTCCGGGAAGAAGCAGATTGTCGAGACGCCAAAAACCAATTCGACCATCGAGATAAAGGAAGGGTAGGGCGGGGTCTCGAGACCCCGCCAACGAGTTACGTGGCCTTGACCCCGGCTTCTCTCAGATACTCCGTGATTGTCTTCGCGTAGTGCGGGAACGCGACCTCGGGCTCTTCGATCTCGGGGTGCCACTTCTTCTCCCATTCGAAGCAGTAGTAGCCCTTGTAGCCGGCGGCTGCGAGCGTCTTGACCTGCGCCTTGACGGGCACATTCCCGGTGCCGGTCAGCACATACTTCCGGTCGCTACCGGCTGGAACCGAGTCTTTCAAGTGCGTGTGACGAACCCAGCGGCCGAGCGCCGCCCAGGTTTCCGCCGGCTGTTCGTTGCCGGCGGCAAATGTGTGATGCGCGTCCCAGAGGATCGCGTAGGCATCCGAGCCGACCCCCTTGTAGATTGCGGCAATGTCTTTCGAGTGGGTAAAGTCGCCGTGCGTCTCCTGGATGACTGTGACTCCGGCAGGTTTCGCGTAGGCGGCCATCTGGCGGAAACCATCGATGACACGTGCGAAGACGGCTTCACGCGACTCGGTGGGTGGAATCTTGTCGCCAAAAATACGGACGTACTTCACGTCCATCGCATGCGCGAGGTCGATGAATCGTCGTCCTTCATCGAACGCCTTGTCGCGCGCGGCGCCGGTCTCGTGCATGGCCGCCGACGCGCCAAGATCTGACACGACGAGGCCGACAGCCGCGAGATCTTTTTTCGCGGCTGCCAGTTGGGAGCCAGAAAGCTCCGGCACTTTCGGCAGGTCCATTTCGCCGGCCACGCCCCGCAGCTCGATCGCTGAATAGCCAAGGCGATCGGCCTGGTCGAGGATGTTTTTCCAAGTCCACGCCGGACACCCGAGAGTGGAAAACGCGATCGGGTAGCGCTGTCCCTTTCCACGGATGAGCCTGGAAGCAGCCATGCCAACCGCGAGAGTGGTGATGAAGGTGCGGCGATTCGTTTTCATGGCTCGAAATTATAGCGCTTTGGCGGCTGGCGACTGGCGGCTGACGGGACGATAGCCGACCTTCGCATACTGCGGCGCCTGCGGAACGAACTTCGTGTCAAAGCGAGGGTCCGGCGGATTGAAGAAGTTGGCTTTCCGGTCGATGGTGTCGCGAAGATCGTTCACCTCGCCGTGAATGAATGAACCGCGAACCCCTGCCGCATCGGCGACATCGAGTTCGTACCGCGACCCGGGCGAGATGCCTCCCTTCAGCGTGTTCTTCCAGAAGATCGAATCGACATAGGTGCTTCCAGTGCCGTTGTCGTCGACGCCATTCCAGTTGCCGGTGAACGTGCACCGGGTTACCTCGGCGCGCGATCCTTCGAACACGGTCAAGGCACCGGATCCATGTTCGGCATGGTACTCGGCGCCGCCGAGAAGACCGACCACGTCGACTCCCAGGTTCGCCACGTTTCCAATGAACAGGCTGTTCTCAATCGTCGCGGCGCTGCCGTGCAACAGATCGAGTGCCGAACCCGTCGTCTGCGTACGATTGTCGCGGAAGATGCAATTGCGGAAGAGCACGGAATCCTGCGGCCGTCCGAGGTGCTCGACCGAAACGCCGCCGCCACATGGACTCGAGTAGTTGCCGAAGACCTCGACCTCCTCGATCACCGGATACGACCGCGCGTACACCTTGATGCCGCCGCCGTCGGTGTAAAAGAACGTCGTCTTGCGAATCTCGTCGGCTTCGATCGGAGACTTCTCACCGGTCCCGGTGGTGAAGTTGTTCGCGCCGGTAATCTTGAATCCGCGGAACATCGTCTTCCGCGAGATCCCGTCACCGAAGTAGACGACATGGTTGACGACCGCCGGAGAGCCGGGATGATGCGGGTCGGCAACCTCGGGATTGGCCGCGGTGAGGATGACATCGCCGACCGCTTCCACCGTGACGCCGTCGTGGCGGGCGTTGAACCAGATAAGCGCCTGACTCTTTGATGCGGGACGATAGGTTCCGGCATGGACGTAAACGGTTTTCTTGACTGGGTCGCGTGCCGCCGCTTCGAGCGCGTCCTGGATTGACTGGTTGGGATAGACGTGGTGCCCGGCCGCCTGTCGCGGCACGACGACGGCGGCAACGAGCATCTGCAGGAACGCGCGGCGATCGTTAGGCGGTCTCATCGGGTCCACATGGTTCTACTAGGTTCCGCGGGGTTCTACAAGGCTCTGCGGGGTTCGCCGATTGACAGCGTTCGCAGACGCGAATATATTCGCCTAGGGCGAAAAAATTCGCGCAGAACGAAACCCTTCGCTGCGCCCGACCGTCAAAGCTCTCGTCACATGGCCAAGCACACGACCGTCGATCTCACCCGGCGTGAAAGTCAAATCATGGAGATCCTCTACCGGCGCCGCCGGGCGACGGTCGAGGAGATCCGTGCCGAGCTGCCGGATGCTTCCAGCCCGTCGAGCGTCCGTAAGCTGCTCGATATCATGATCGAACGCGGCCTCTTGTCGCGGGAGTATGACGGCCCTCGCTACGTGTATTTTCCGGCAGTGAAGCCGGAAGAGGCCAGCCGATCGGCCTTGAAGCAGCTCGTCCGTACCTTCTTTAACAACTCGCCGGGTTCAGCGATTGCGGCACTGCTCGACATCCGCTCGGCTCAGCTCTCGGCCGCTGAGTACCGCCAGTTGAGCAATTTACTCAAGCGGGCCCGCGAACAGGGAGACGAACGATGATCACCTGGCTTGCCGATTCGACCGCCGCCCCCGTGCTCTTGTTGCTGGTGAAGGCGACAGCACTCGTCGGCGCCGCGGCGATTGTACAGATGCTGTTGATGCGGCGCGCATCCGCCGCCGCCCGCCATCTCGTGTGGATGTCCGTGCTCGTCTGCTTGCTCCTTCTCCCCGTTGCATCGCGGATCCTGCCGTCCTTGCCGTTTGCGATTCGCGTGGCCTCGTTGGCGGGGTTTGAAGACCCCGCCCTACAGCCGCAGGCATCTGGGACAGTCTCAGAGAACGCACTTACAGGCGTCGCCCTCGCCGCCGAATCGCCGGCTCCATTGGTCACCTCGGAGGCTGTGCAGGATGAGCCAACTGCAGCGGCGTCCAACGTGTTGGAACCAGGCTCGCTAGCCTCAATTGCCGTCTGGATCTATGCCGCCGGCATCATCGCTCTCCTGATGTACTGGTTCACCGAGCGCCGGCACCTTCGTCGCTTCATCCGGCATGCAACGGTCATCAACGAAGTGGAATGGACGCGCGTGTTCTCCGACTGCGCTCGTGCGATCGGAGTTTCTCGATCGGTCACCCTGCTCAAAAGCCGCGAACGCAATGTGCCCCTGGCATTCGGTACCCGTCGCCCGGCCATTGTGGTTCCCGCAATCGCCGAGACGTGGGACGAGGACCGGCGGCGTGCGGTCCTGCTGCACGAGCTGGCACACGTCACTCGTTTCGATTGCCTGATGCACGACATCGCCCTCGCTGTGTGCGCGATGTACTGGTTTCATCCTGCCGTCTGGTGGATTGCGAAACGCATGCGGATCGAGCGCGAGCTGGCCTGCGATGATCGCGTCATCACCACCGGGACCGAGCCTCGCGAATATGCGGGCCACCTTCTCGAAATCGCGTACTCGTTCGGCGGCCGGCGCGCGCCCGCGCTGGCGGTGTGCATGGCACGTCCCCGTCAGCTGGAGGGGCGGATGCTGGCAGCACTCGACGCCGCACGGAATCGCCGTCTTCCCTCGACGCGTGTTCGTCTCGCTGGCGCGTGCCTTGTCGTGTTGCTTCTCGCCGTACTTGCTGGCCTGCGCCCGGTCGTCACGACGGCCGAGGAACCGCCGTCGGTGTCGGAACAGCAGTGGCCTCGTGGGTCAAATGCTCGCGAGGTCGTGCACGCGGCGAAGACCGCGGTGCAGCAAGAGGTCCACGCGATCGCGCATCTCCCGGCCGCTGGGCTGAAACAGGTGCGCGCCGGGATGCGAGCCGCGCTGCGAACGGCGGCGTCTGGGTTCGGCCTTCCGCAGCAGAATGTGCCGGGCACGTGGGAAATCCGACCGAGCGAGACGAAAGGCATGGTTCATCTGCGAATCGTGGAACGGAATTCGTCGAGCGGCACGAACGTGCCGATCGATCTGCTCGAAGGGCTCACCGGTGCGCAGCTCACAGGAGCGGGCGGCCCCGTCCAGTTCAAAGTGCGGCGCGACGCCGGGACGTTTACGTTTGAAGGCGTGATCCGCAGCGGCGTTGGCGCCGGCACGTTTACCTTCATCGCCGATCCCGCATTCCCGGGCGGGATGGCCAAGCGCGGGTTCGCGAGCCCGACACCTGAGCAGCAGTACGAATTGGCACGCCACGACATCGGATACGCATTCATCGATGAATTGACGAAGCAGGGATATGGCAAGCCGCAGACGTCCGAATTGGTCCGCGCCGGCCAGCATGGCGTTCAGGCCATGTATCTGCGCGACATGGGAGCGCTCGGATATCGGCTTGGAACGCTCGACGCATTGATCACGCTACGCGATCACGGCGTCAGCCCGTCGTATGTTCGGGAGCTGGCCGACAACGGCTACAAAGGGCTACCGGCCGACACGCTTCGTCAGGCGCGTGATCATGGCGTCACTCCTGACTACGTGCGCGGCATGCGCGACGCCGGCTACACTTCGGTGCCAATGGAACAATTGATCAAGGTGCGAGATCACGGCGTCACACCGGAGTACGTGCGCGGACTCGGAGACGCTGGCCACCGCAACCTGCCGCTCGATCAGCTCGTGAACGTTCGCGACCACGGCGTGACGCCGGAATACGCGCGCGACATGCGCCAGCTTGGATACTCCGTGCCCATCGACGATCTGGTTCGCGCACGCGATCACGGCGTGAACGTGGACTACGTGCGCGAGATGAACTCACTCGGGTACGGCGGCCAGCCATTGGACGCGTTGATTCGCGTGCGCGATCATGGAGTCAGCGCCCAGTACGCGAAGGATCTGAAGGCGCTGGGCTACGACAAGCTGTCGCTGGACGATCTCGTCACGCTCCGCGATCACGGCCTGACCGCGGATCGGATCCGGTCTGCGAATTCCCGCGCCGGGACGCGGCTGCCGATCGACATGCTCAAGTCGCTCGCTGCAGGCGGGATGCGATAGCGCCCCACGAACTGCCGAATAGAAAGTGCTGTGATTCCGGAGGTCCTCCACGAAATATGGAGGCTCCTCCGGATCCCGCCGATCATCTCAAGAGCAAAAACTCCATTTCCTGCCTACAGTTAGGCCGACGACCCGTCGCCGCAGCACTCTGGCATCCGCCGTGCGGTACAACCTGCGATGCTCCGGCGCACGCCGTTATCACATGGTTATTATCGAAGGAGTTTTCCCATGAGGCAGTTGGTCCTGGTTCTGGCGGTGGTGGCCGCATCTCTCGTTGCCACGCCGGCTTTTGCACAGCGCGGTGAAGCCAGCGTGTTGGTTGGATGGACGTTTTCCGATGGCGTCACCGGCGATTCGATTCTCGCTGGCGACGGGAACCGGTACGACCGTGTCGATCCAAAGGATTCGTTCAAGTGGGGATTCGACGTTGGCGCATACACCAGCGATAACGTGCAGGTCGGGTTCCTGTTCGGTCAGCAAATGAGCAAACTGACCTTCGGCGGCACGAACACGGTGGAGGTCGGCGATCTCAAGATCAACACCTACCACGGATACTTTGCCTACAACTTCGGCGAGCGAGACGCGGCGACGCGCCCGTATGTCATGGTAGGCCTGGGTGCGACCAACTTTGCCAGCGTCGACTTTACGAGCCCGGGCGGCCGCGTCGGAACGACCGGAAGCGAAACGCAGTTTTCAACGACCTGGGGCGCAGGAGTGAAGTTCTTCGGATCAGGCAATATCGGCGGCCGCGCGGGCATTCAGTGGACACCGACCTACATCAAGTCGGATGCGGCCGGCTGGTGGTGCGATCCCTATTGGGGTTGTTACCTCACCGGCAACGCGCAGTACTCCAACCAGTGGGACTTCTCCGGTGGTATCACGTTCCGGTTCTGACTCAGCACGGATGCCACGGACGGTTCGTAGTTCGTTTATGGAGGCGCTATGAGGATCACGATGGCCGCGGCGGCCGTAGCCGCTCTGCTCGTTGCACCGGTTGCGATTGCGGCTCAGAAACCAGTCAGCGTGGCTGAGACGACGACCAAGACCGCCACGATTGTGGCGATCGACAAGACGTCTCGGATGGTCACGCTGCAGGGCAAGGAAGGATTGACGGTGGATGTCCTGTGTGGTCCCGAGGTGCAGCGGTTTGACGCGCTCAAAGTCGGTGACACGGTGACATTCAGTTATCACGAATCGGTGGTCTCGGCAATCAGCCGGCCCGGTGAAAAGCCGAAGGACCCGCTCTCCACCAACGTCACGCGGACGCCTGGCGCCAAACCGGGCGGCACCGTTGCCCAGCAACTCAGCGCCACCGTTACGATCGAGGAGATCGATCCGAAGATTCCTTCCGTGTCGGTGAAGGCCGATGATGGAAGGCGAATGTCCTTCAAGGTCGAAGACAAGAAGAATCTCGACGGTTACAAGGTTGGCGACAAAGTCACGGTCACTTACACACAGGCGCTTGCCGTCAGTGTGAAGTAAGCCCCGCCAGAAGTTGGTGGCCGTCGCGTCCTGCGGCGGTCGCCAACACCTTCTCATCGAACCAGGACTGTTGAACGATCAGATGGTGATGAGCCCGTCACGCAGCGCGAGGCGGACGGCATCGGTGCGGTTCGATGCGCCAAGTTTGCCGAAGACCGACGCGAGGTGAAACTTCACCGTCTCGTCGCTGACCCCGAGCAGGCGCGCGATGGCTTTGTTGGGCAGGCCATCGGCAACAAGCTCGAGCACCTGCGTTTCACGTGGCGTCAACGGTTCAATCAGCCGGTCTTCGTCCTTGGCAGCGGGAATCAGCAGCACATACGCATTCGCGGCAGACGCGGCCGCTCGTCCCGCGCTCAGGGTCGAAGCTTCTCCGACGACGGTGACCTCACCAGGTAGCTCTCGGAGGACTCGTGGTCTTCGTGACGCTGGCCCGACCAGGACGACACGCATATGATCAAGGACGCCGCAACGTGCGGCGCCGTCCCGCCTACCGCGGACGGCTCGCGACGATGACGTCAACCTCGCGCGGCACACCTCCGTGTAGCGTCTTCAATTGAATCTTCTGGCCGACCCGATCGCCCGTCAACCGATCCAGCAGATCCTCGGCTGATTCGATCCGCGCGCCCGCGAACTCCAGCAGGACGTCGCCAACGATGATCCCCGCCGTCTCGGCCGGGCTACCGGGCGTCACGCCAACGATCAGGAGCGCCCGCTCACGTCCATCGGTTCGGAAGGCAGTCGGAGCGTGAACCGGTTGGACAGCGACACCCATGAAGCCGCGGGAGCCGCCAGTCGTCACGATCTGCCGCGCCGACGCCCATGCGATTGAAGCCGGAATGGCGACTGCGAATCCGCGAATGACGGCCGCGGTGGCAATGCCCGTGAGCTGACCCGACGCGTCGAACAGGCCTCCTCCCGCGAACCCGTCGTGCATTGGCGCAGTCACGCGAATGACACGCGCGATCTGACGGCGCCTGCCCGTTCTGAGCGGACCGCCGACAACGGCGACGATCCCGGCACTGGCGGTGAGAGCGTTGCTCCAGGAACGCGCCAGGGCGACGGCTATCTGCCCGACTCGTGGTTCGTTGTCGGCAATCGCCGGAGCCGCGACGTCCAGCTTTGTACTTGTCCGAAGGACGGCGACACTCGTCGCCGGATCCCATCCAATCATTTCTGCCTCAATCGGGTCGGCATCCCCGATTCTCACGCGCACACCGTCTTCTCTTCCGATGGCGCGTCCGGTCGTCAAAACTGTGTCGATGCCGTGAATGACTCCGCTCGCTGGTCTGCGCGAGCCGAGCACCTGCACGATGGCCGTTCCCTTGGCGGCGGCGAGGTCGGCGAGGTCGTTGGACAACGAGAGCAATGAAGAATTCGTCATGCAGCGATTGTGAACTCGGCGATGCCTCTCCCGGATCACCCGGACGGGGAGTATGTCGTATCCTTCGCGAGAAGCTCTGCCATGGTGTTGATGGCATCGACCATCAGGTCGGTCTCATGTTCGACCAGCGGGTTGATCACGCCTGCAATCGCGAGATGCGTCTGGCGAAGTGGCGGCAGCTGACGCGGAGCCCGCCCCTGGTCCACCGCCTCAGCCAGGATCGATAGACTGTCTTTCATCTCCGCAACCAGCGGTGCGAGTTTTGGAGACGGAGTCACGATGCCACGTTCCACGCCTGCGTGTAACGCAAGCGCTGCGAGAGCATTCCTTCGAATCGCTGCGAGGAGCCCCGTGGCGGCGCGAGGTTGGATTGCCGCCCTGCGGTTCGGTTCAACGAGCATCCGTTCGATGACCGCTTCGGCGTTTGAGCGCGCGCGCCGGGCGGCGCCGCGTAACCGCGTCAGGCGCGCCAGGTCGGCAGGCTTCGGATCGACGTAGGCGGCGAGCAATACACTCACATATACCGACTGCGCGTCGAACATCGCGGCCAGTGCCGAGCGAACGCTAGAGCCGGCCCAGGTTGGCCACGCGCCGTAGATTGCAAGGGCGATGCATCCGCCGGCGATGGTATCGATGGCGCGCAGCGTCACCGCCGCCATCTCACCGACTCCGCTGAGCATCAAGATGAATACGACATACCCGGTAATCGCGATGGTGAACAGGGTGTAGTTCATCCGGAATGTGGCGTAGCCGATCCACACGAACGCGAGGACCAGGAACGTCAGCCCTGCGGGGTTGGGATGCAGTTGCGTGACGAGCACGGTCGCGACGCCACCGCCGAGAATGGTGCCCGCCATCCGTGCCGCACCGCGCGCGAACGTTTCGTGGAAGTCCGGCCGCAGAACCAGCAGGGCCGTCATCGGCATCCAGTACCCACGCGGCAGTTGCATGACGCGATATATCGTCGTGGCCATGCCGACCGCAACGGTCAGTCTCAGCGCATGGCGGCAGGCGGTGGAGTGAAGCGAGAGGTTCGCACCGAGCGTCGTGATCGCGTCGCCGAGCGGCGGCACCGCGCGGAGCGGTGCCAGTCGAGACGGACCGGCCTCACGGGCCGTCATCGACGTCAGCATGCCGGCAGTCCGCCACGCGGCACGGATCTGTCCGAGCAGCGCGTCGATCTCAGCGGAACCGGGAAGCGTCGCGACGCAGGCGTCGATGGCCCGCCAGATCTCGCCGTCCGGGTCGGCCGGATCGCGTCCTTCGTCCAATGCGGCGGCAATGACGAGGAGCGCGCGGCCGCAGGCTTGCGGCAGCGACGCGCGACATGACGAGTCGGTGGCCGCGGTTCGCCGCTGCCACGAGGCAACGGCGGCAAGGCTGGCGCGAATTCGTTCCGCTTCGTCGAACAGCGCCTGGAACACGAGAACGTCGCTCGGCCGGGCAAACGGCTGCGGATCCTCTAACGGCGGCGCGAGTGCGGCGAACGTATGGGGTTCCGGCGCAACGCCGTCGGCGACAGCCAGGTTGTTGGCGTAGGAACCGAGGGTGCGGTACGCCGTGGCAATCGTGCGGCGTTCGACACTGAAGCGGCGCAGCGGCCAGATGGTGACAACCAGAACGGTCTGGATCACACCGCCGGCGAAGACGATGGCTGCAGCGCGCGCGGCGCCGCCCACGTCGGATGGAAATCCTGCGGCGATGAGTACGGCGACGCACGATTGAAGGCCAACAAATGCCGCCGCGGGTCCGACGGCGACCAGGAGGCCACTGATAAAAGCGGTCAGTGACGCGATGAGAATGGTGCCGGCATTCGAGTGACCTGCGAGGGATCCGGCGAAAATAGAGATCGCCATCGCGGCTGCCGCCGCCAACATCAGCGCCGCACGGCTCCGATACGCGCCCTGGAACGATCCGAACCCGACTGACACTGCGCCGACGGCGCCGAATGCACTGACTGATGGCTGGCGGAGCACGAGTCCGATCAGCAGCGGGATTGCCACGCCAACCGTGCAGCGAAGCGCCGCCATTCCTTCGTACTGCGACCAGTCGATGCGGACTGTCGGCGCGAGGATCTGGTGAAGCGTGGTCGGTTGTGGATTCACAGGTGCCAGCTACCAGTACACCATGAGCGAGACCCTGGAACTGGCAGTGGCCGTCAGTGTGCGGTATGCGTATGGCCGCGTGCGCCGTCCCGGAGTGCCTCCGACAGGGCGGCGGGATCGGTCCAGTCTCCCTCGAACCGGCGACCGTTCACGAAAAATGTCGGCGTGCCCTTTACCCCGCTTCGCATTCCGGAATGGACGTCGCGCTGAACGCGCGCGCGCCTTGCCGCCGTTGCCAGATCTTCGGCCACTGCAACCGGATCAACGCCGGTCGCCGCCGCATACTCGATGAGGTCGTCTTCCTGCAGCGCGTCCTGGTTTTCAAACAGGAGGTCGTGCATTGTCCAGAACGCATCTTGACCGCCCCGAGCAGCCACGGCCTCGGCGGCTTCCGCTGCCGGTCTCGAGTGCGCGTGTACTTCGGCAATCGGAGAATTCCGGAATACGAATCGGACTTCGTCGCCAACATCCTCAAAGACCTGCTTGAGTACGACATGCGCGAGGCCACAGTGCCGGCACTCGTAGTCGCCATACTCAACCAGCGTGATCGGTGCATCGGCCGGGCCGCGCACATGATCGTCAGGACCAACTGGCCGGATGAGCACGGACGTCATCGCCGACCCGCCGGCGCTGTGCGGAAGCCGAATGATGAACTGACACAAACAGATGGCGAATGCGACACCCGAACCATTCGGTTCGTCGGGGAGGTTGATCGGAAAACTGAAATCAAATAAATGCTGGCAGTCAGGTCGTATCGCTGGCGCGAATGCGTCATACCTGGGTCGAAAGCAAGACTGCGGCCCGGGCCACGGATAACACGGATCAAAACTGGACCACGGAAGAACACGGATCAAACTCAACCACGGAAACACGGATCAACACGGACCAAACTCAACCACGGAAGAACACGGACCAACAC
>Ga0207701_10005832_pt1 | contig 12331 bp, 6 predicted proteins | sample KBSSwiSSwithPhiX_FD_184294 | JGI IMG/M metagenome (GOLD analysis project Ga0207701, IMG submission 184294) | Switchgrass rhizosphere bulk soil microbial communities from Kellogg Biological Station, Michigan, USA, with PhiX - S5 (SPAdes) (version 2) | ecosystem: Environmental > Terrestrial > Soil...
GAGGGCCTGGTGGACCGCGATGCCACAATCTGCGCGCTCCCCCACCCGGGGGAACAGGGCACATGGCTGACAATCTTCGCTGTCACCGCCTCAAGTGGAGGAGACCCGAAGGTGTTAGGCAGCACACACCGCGATAACGCCCGGCCTCGCGCAGCCAGACGGTGTGTATTCCATTATCGACGAGTCTTTTCCGGATACCGGCCAGTGAGCGTTCCCACAGTCAGCGAAGTAGAACAGATCGGAGCGATCAGCGACCCGATCGTCCGCAACCTGCGCATCACGCAGTGCTACCACGACCTGTCGCGCGCAGTGGCCGAACGGGTGGCGCCGGGCGCGAACTGGTGCACGTTCGCGACGTGGGCGTCACGTCAGGCGGGGCAGACCATCCGCGGTGAGGACTTCGCCCGCACGGCCGACGACGTCCTCGGCTCCCACGAAGTCGGCGCGATCGCTACGGACATCGTGCGACTCTCGATACGCACGGAGCGGGCGCTCACCCGCGAGACCGTGCTCGAGACGGTTCGTCGCGTCACCGACGTGGAGGCAGCGCTTCGACGTGCGTCGGACGCCGTCGCCGTCGGGAACCGCAAGGTGTTCGTCGAAATCGGGCGCGAGTTCGCCCGCTGGCGGGGGACGGCCGCCGCGACGGGGTCGCCCGACGATGCCGCGACGGCGGCGTTCTGCAACACGCTCCGCGGCGGCGAGCCGCCTGACGGGCAGCGGCTACTGCGCGAGGCGTTCGTCGCCTACGGCGCGGCGTGCCGGGCGCCTAACGACCGGGAGCGAGCGACCCTGCTGTTGTTCGGGAATCTGCTCGTCGGCTTCCACGAACAGACGCGACTTCAGCCCGAGATCCAGGCGTCGCTCGATGCCGGGCTCGACGCCGACGCCGTACGGGCGGCGCTCCTTCCGCTGGTGATGCCCGGCGTGTGGCTCCGCACCCGCGCCCAGATCTCTCGGTTGACAGGCCGCCCGATGCCCGCCGACATCGCTATCGACGCGTTGGTGGCCGCCGTCCGCCGGCGCATGCGACTCGTCATCACCGATCTGCTCATGACGCTGCGGATGCCGGGCGTTGTGGTGCACCTCGGGCGCGATGTGCGCGGCGAGTTCCCGCCGGAGCTTCGCGAGATCGAGCACCAGCCCCTTCGCGCGTTGCTCGCGAGCGTTGATCCGACGCCAAACGCGACGACTGGAAGCGGCGCGACGGACTGGGCGAACCTACGAGAGCGCATGCGTTTCATCGCCGAGCTGTTCCGGTGCTGGCACGCCAAACCGGAGCTGTTCGCGGCACCATACAGTGCCGCTCAGGTGGCGGACATGCGTATGGGACGTCGTCCTGGCGGTGAGCTCTGATCCGAGCGGTGGCTCGTCGGGCGTCGCGTGGCCGGATTCATCGGCCGATCGCGTGTTACACGATGCGATAGCGGCGATGGCGGCGATGCTGTCCGCTCGAAACTCACAGCGTACCACGAGGGCGTCGTGCTGGACCCTGTCCGACTTCTCGACGAGATGGACGAGCAGATGTGGACTCTGCTGCAGAAGAACATCGCGGGGCTCACGGAAGAGGAGGCCGACTGGCGACCACACCCTGCAGCGAACAGTGTGCGGTGGATGCTGGGTCACCTCGCGTGGTTCGAGGAATGGGCGCACGACGCGCTTGGGATCGAGGGGCGTTATCTGGTCGATGCCGATCCGACGGCCTGCCTGGAAGGCACGATCCCGGAGGTGATGGCGCGGTTCGCCACGGCACGCAGACGATACCGAGCGCGCCTTACAGACCTCGGTGATGCCGATCTCGCGCGACAGCTGAGCTATTTCGCGCGCTACAACGTGACGGGATTGGGTCTCCTCGAGACGCACGCGATGCACCTGGCGGGGCACCGCTTCCAGGTGCGCTACGTCCGCGGCACGTACAGTCGCGCTCACGGAACGTCCAAGGCGTCCTTCGACCCCTGGTAGCTCTCCCTCCGTTGGGGTCAGACTCGAGTCTGACCCCAATTACGTAGCAACAGAACGATACAAGTGGGGTCAGACTCGAGTCTGACCCCTAATGCCGGAGATCGGTATGTTCTTCGCCCCATCACCGCACCGGTGTCACATGCGCCGAGTAGTCGCGCCCGCCCTGTTGCTCGTTGTCGCGTCTGTCGCAGCCGGCCAGAACACGCCGCAACGGGAACTCAAGGAAGTCAGCCCCGAAAAGGTCGATACCGCGGTCTATCAGCGGCTTCGGTATCGCTACATCGGCCCCGAAGGGAATCGCGTGACCTCGGTCGCCGGCGTTCCGGGCGATCCGAACACGTACTACGCGGGTGCCGCCTCAGGGGGACTCTGGAAGTCCGTCGATGGTGGAATTCACTGGACCCCGGTGTTCGACGCGCAGCCCGTGTCGTCCGTCGGGGCGCTCGCGGTGGCGCCCAGCGACCCGAATGTGGTGTACGCCGGGACGGGTGAGCCGTTCACGCGCAGTCACATCTCCGCGGGTTGGGGAATGTTCCGGTCGACCGACGCGGGCAAGACCTGGTCGCGCGCGGGTCTCGAGAACACCGGCCGCATCTCGCGCGTGGTGGTGCATCCGACGAATCCGGATCTCGTGTACGCCGCCGCGTTAGGCTTCGCGTACGGCCCGCAGCCCGAGCGCGGGATCTACCGCTCGGCCGACGGCGGCAAGAACTGGGAGCGCGTGTTGTTCGTGAACGACTCCACGGGCGCGTCGGACATCGTGATGGATCCGACGAACCCGCGCATCCTGTACGCGGGCTTCTGGCAGATCGAGATCAAGACGTGGGGGCGCAACAGCGGTGGTGCGGGCAGCGGGATCTGGAAGTCGACGGATGGTGGCACGAAATGGACGAAGCTCACCGGCTCGGGCATGCCGTCGAAGACCGTCGGCAAGATCGGACTCGGCATGAGCAAGTCGGATCCGACCCGCGTCTATGCGCTCATCGAGACCGGCGACGGCGTGCCGACACCGGACGGAAAGCCGACGGACAGCGGTCGTCTCTTTCGATCGGACGACGCGGGCGCCACGTGGCAGCTCGTCAATCACGATCGCCAGGTCGCGGGGCGCACGCACTACTACAACCGCATGGGCGTGTCACCGGACAATCCTAACGAGGCGTACTTTCTCACGTCGAACTGGTCGAAGACGCTCGACGGCGGTGCGACCATCATCGATCCGCCATTCACGGAGACTCCGGGCGGCGATCACCACGACATCTGGATCGACCCGACGGACGGCAACCGCATGATCGTGAGTCACGACGGCGGCGTGTCGGTCTCGATCAACCGCGGCAAGTCGTGGAACGTGACGCAGCTGCCGCTCGCGCAGATGTACCATGCCACGGTCGACAACCGCATCCCGTACAACGTGTACGGCAATCGTCAGGACGGCCCGTCGGCAATGGTGCCGAGTAACCCGCGACAGGGCGACTTCGGCCTTGGCTTCGACTTGCCGACCATCAGCCGCGGCCACTCGGAGACGGTCGGCGGTGGCGAGAGCGGGTGGGCTATTCCGGACACGGTGGATGGGAATCTGATCTGGTCGAGCGGCTCGGGGTCCGGTTCCATGGGCGGGATCATCACGCGCTACGATCGGCGGACGAAGCTGGTGCATAACGTGGAGATCTGGCCACAAGCCACGATCGGGTGGCCGGCAGACAGCCTCAAGTATCGGTTCGTGTGGACCGCGCCACTCACGCTGTCGGCCCACGATCACAACGTGTTGTACGTGGGCAGCCAATACGTGCACGCGACAAGCGACGGCGGGACTCATTGGAAGGAGATCTCCCCCGATTTGACACGTAATGACAAGTCGCGTCAGCGGATCTCGGGCGGCCTAACGCCGGACAACATTGGCGTCGAGTACGCCGGCGTCGTGTTCGCGATCGGCGAGTCGCCGCTGGACGCGAAGGTGTTGTGGGCGGGCACGAACGACGGTCTCGTGCACGTCACGCGCGATGGTGGCACCACATGGACGAACGTGACGAGGAATATTCCGGGATTGCTCGAATGGGGCACGATCTCGAACATCGAGGCGTCGCGGTATGACGCTGGCACGGCGTACGTGACGGTAGACGGTCATCAGGTGAACAACCGCGATCCGTGGGTCTACAGGACGACGGACTTCGGCAAGACGTGGAAGTTGATCACCACGGGGATCCCGAAGTCGCCGCTGTCGTACGCGCACGTCGTGCGCGAGGATCCCGTCAGGCGCGGTCTCCTGTACCTCGGGACCGAGAATGGCCTCTACGTCTCGTTCAACGACGGTGGCAGCTGGCAGCCGATGCAGAACAATCTGCCGCACGCGCCCGTGTACTGGATGGTGGTGCAGCCGCACTTCAACGATCTCGTCGTGGCGACGTACGGCCGTGGCTTCTGGATCCTGGACGACATCACCCCGCTCCGGGCGTTAGGCTCATCAGTCACGGCCAAGGACGCACACCTCTTCACGCCGAGGGTCGCGTATCGGCTGCTGAGCACGGAGCAACCATTCTCGGTGGGATACGACGCGAGCGCGGGCTACGCCCCGCCGTACGGGGCATCGATCAACTTCAATCTCAAGACTGGCAGCGACAGCACCGTGCGGGACAGCGCGGGCACGAAGCTCGTGTCGAAGGACAGCGTGAGCCTAACGATCTCGGATGCGTCCGGCGCGGTCGTGCGCACGATGAAGGCGCCGCGGAACGCGGGCATCAACCGCGTGTGGTGGAACCTGCGTGGCGATCTCACGAAACAGGCGAAGATCCGCACGAGTCCGGAGTACGCGCCGTGGTTCTCGGTCTCTCTGGAGGGACGCGATGCACCGACGGTCGGGCGGCTCGGGGTTCTGATGCCGCCGGGTACCTACACCGTAAAGATCGCGGGGACGAGCGAATCGCAGCCGCTGGTGCTGAAAAAGGATCCGAACACGGCGGATGCGACCGAAGCGGCGCTGGCCGAGAACGTCGCGGCGGTGCGGGGGATTGCGGCGGATCTCGACAGCGCGGTGACGATGATCAACGCGCTCGAGAACGTGCGTGGACAGCTCGCCGCGTTGAAGTCGACCATGTCGAGCGATTCGACGCGCAAGGATGTCGTGACGGCGGCCGATTCACTGGACGTGAAGCTGCGTGTGGTGGAGCGGAAGCTGTTTCAGACGCGCGCCACCGGACGTGGGCAGGACATTCTGCGGTGGCCACAGCGGATCAGCGAGCAGCTGCAGTATCTGGCTGGGGAGATCGAGTCGAGCGACTACGCGCCGACGGCGAGTCAGCGTCAGGTGGCGGATCTGCTGCGAACGCAGGTGCGGGCGGTGAAGGCGGAGTTCGATCGCGTGATGGCGGGGGAGGTGGCGGCATTCAACGCCATGCTGCAGCAGCGGAAGGTGCCGAACGTCATATCGAATTGAGTAACCCTGAAACCTGATATCCGGACCTGAAGCAGGTCAGTGCTGAGAACTGGGCGTGCTGCCGCCGGATGCACGAACAAACAGCTCAACTCATGGTTGCGACCGGCGCCGCGTTGGAATGATGAAACGACTACGTCATTGGGGTCAGACTCGAGTCTGACCCCAATTGCCAATTGCGGATTACGCGGTTACGTAGTCAGGCGAGACTTGATCCTCGCCAGGAAATCCTTGTAGTCGAGCGGCTTGGCGATGTAGCCATCGCAGCCGGCGGCGAGAATACGCTCCTCGTCGCCCTTCATCGCCAACGCCGTCAGCGCGATCACCGGAATGTCACGCGTCGCCTCGTCGGCCTTGAGCAGCGCCGTCGCCTGCAGGCCGTCCATGCCGGGCAGCTGGATGTCCATCAGGATCAGGTCGGGATGCGCCTCGCGGGCGAGTGTGAGGCCGATCTCCGCACTCGTCGCCGCAATCACGGTGTGGTCCGCGGACTCGAGGAGGAACGTCGACAGCTTCATGTTCGTCGCGTTGTCCTCCACGACCAGGATTGTCGCCACGTCAGGCTCCCACCGGGTGGTCGGCCATCGCGCGGCGGACTTCAGTGATGAACAGGTCGCCGTCGAAGCCGGCCTTGCCCATCACGGTCGTCACGAAACCGTTGAGCCTCGCTCGCTCGTCGGCGGTCACCGCCGACGCTGTGACGACGACTACCGGGATATCCGCCGTGGCCGGGTTCGCGTTGAGCGCCTCGACGACGTCGAAGCCGTCCATGTCCGGCATCATCAGGTCGAGCACGATCAGATCGGGTCGCTCGCGTTGCGCGATCTCGATGGCCTCGCGCCCGCCTAACGCGCGGAAGATCTCGCTCGCCATGCCGCCAATGCGCACGGCGATCAGGTCCACCGCCTTCGGGTCATCGTCCACGACGAGCACCCGGATCCGCTGATCGCCGGACACCGGCGACAGGCCGAGCATCGCGAGCGTGTCATACAGCTCCTGTCGCGAAACGGGTGACTGCATCACCGCCGCCGCACCGAGCGCGAAGCCCTTGGTGCGATCGGCGAGGATCGAAATGATGACCACCGGGACGGAACGCAGCGACGGAATGCTCTTGAGCTGCTCGAGGAAGGCCCATCCGTCGACGTCGGGCATCATGATGTCGAGTGTGATCAGCGCCAGCGGCTCACGCTGAGCGGCGATGATCGCGTCCTCGGAGCTGCGAGCGTGGATCACCGTGAAATTCTCCGCCTCGAGCTGCACCCTGATCAATTCGGCCGACCGGTAGTTGCTCTCGACGACGAGCGCGGTGCGGGTTCCTCCCGCTGCTTCGCGAGCGTTAGGCACGCGTAACGGCGGCGACACCACGTCTGCACCGCTCCGCCCGCGCATCGGGATCCACACGGTGAAGCACGAGCCCGCGCCGACGGCGCTCTCGACCGCGACCACGCCCCCGTGCAGATCGACGAGGAGCTTGACCATCGCCAACCCGAGTCCCGTCCCCTCGAACTGTCGCGAGAGGCCGCTATCGACCTGGCTGAACGGCTTGAACAGTTGCTCGAGGCCGTCCGGCGAGATACCGATGCCGTTGTCCCTGACGCTGAGCCGGAGGAACTCCGAAAAGTCGCTGGTCGCCAGAGGGAAGGTTCGCCCAGCCCAGTCGCCGGGCAACGCGCCGACATCGTCACGCGTGACGCAATCCGCGCGCAGAATGACATCGCCGCCATCCGCCGTGAACTTCACGGCGTTGGAGAGCAGGTTGTAGACGATCTGCTTGACCTTCCGGGCGTCCGCGGTGAGCGCGCTCAGGTTGCTCGCCACCTGCATGTCGAGCCTAACGTGCCGCACCGCGGCCTGTCCCTTCACGATCGAGAGACTGTTGCTGAGCATCGGCGCGATCTCGAACGTGTCCAGATCGAGCAGCATCTTCCCGGCTTCCACCTTGGACAGGTCGAGGATGTCGTTGATCAGCGAGAGGAGATGCTTGCCGCTCTTGAAGATGTCACCGATGAACCGGCGCTGCTTCTCCGTCATGTCGCCGAGCAGGCCGTCGCCTAACACTTCAGAGAAGCCGATGATCGCGTTGAGCGGTGTGCGCAACTCGTGCGACATGTTGGCGAGGAACTCCGACTTCATGCGGCTCGCGTCCTCGAGCTCCGCGTTCTTCTGCGTGAGCGCTCGCTCGATCGCCTTGAGCTCCGTCATGTCACGCGCGGATGCGAAGACGCCTTGCAGGCGGCGATCGCGATCGTGGAACGTGGTCGCGTTGTACGAGACGACCGTGAGCGTACCGTCGCGGTCGCGGGCCGTGAGCTCGTAGTTCGTGACCTTGCCCTCGCTCAGCACGCGGTTGATCGCGAGCTCGGCGCGCTCCGGATCGGTGAAGTAGCCCTTGAACGGCGCCCCGATCAGCTCATCGCGCGTGCAGCCCGTCAGCGCTTCCATCTGCTTGTTGACGTCGGTGATGACGCCGCGCGGGTCGGTGGTCATCAGCGCGTCGATGTTGCTCTCGATCAGCGATCGCGTGTAGAAGTGCTGGTCGCGGAGTCGCTGGTCGAGCTTCATGCGCTCGTCCTCGATCTGCTTGCGCGCGGTGTTGTCGGTGCCGATCAGCAGATAGCCGATGATGCGCTCCTGCGCGTCACGCAGCGCCGTTACGGAGACCACGGCGGGGAACCGGCTCCCGTCCTTGCGGATGTAGGTGAGCTCGTAGATGTCCTCGATTCCACGCGACGCCTTGAACACCAGTGCCTCGAAGCCCGGCGTGATGGCGGTGCCAAGCTCCGCGCTCAACGCCCTGGCGCGGCTGACGACCTCCTGCGGGTCCGAGATGTCGGCCGGCGTGATCCTGTTCACGACATCAGCGGCGGCATAACCAAGCATGCGCTCGGCGCCGACGTTGAAAATCTGGATGACGCCGGCGGCGTCGGTGGCGATGCTGGAGAAGTTCGCGCTGTTGAAGATCGCGCTCTGGAGCGCGCCGGTGGTCAGCAGCGCTTCAGCGTCCCGGATCTCGCGACGACGATCGACGTCGGACCTGCCTGGCGAATTGTGCATGGATCCTCGGTGCGATAATCCCGGGTCCTGACATCCCGGTGCAAAACCGTCACGGGAGGATCGATCGAGGGGACTTCGAGTCGGAAGTGTGATCAGCACCGTGTTTCGGCGCCGACGCTGTGCAAAAGGGAGCGTGCGCGGCGTCATGACGCAAGGAACCGGCCGCATCCGTGCGTTCGTGACTATTGATTGGACAATCACGCTTGGGCGTTCACCCTGATGCCTGACACCTCGAACTGAGTAGCTGAGCTACTCAAAACTGGCCTCGTCTGCTCGAGGAGCTAGTGAGCATCCGGCGGCCGCACGCCCAGTTCGCAGCACTGAGCTACTCAGGTCCAGGCATCAGGTTTCAGGGTGTTCCCAACTTCCACGAGCCCTTGAACGAGTGGCCGCCACCGCGCTCCAGCCGAGCACACACGCGAGCGTCAGCCAACTCAGAGCAAGGAGCCACGGGTAGCCGGCCGGCTGATAGGTGAAGCGAACGACGTTCTCGCCACGTCGCACCGCGACTGCGCGGAAGATGAAATCCGCGCCGAATGTCGCCGCCGGCTGCCCGTTCACCGTGGCACGCCAGCCCGGCGCCCAGCGATCGGTTACCATCAGCCATCCGGTATCGGGTGCCGAGAGGCTTACCGCCAACTCGTTAGGCATGTAAGCGAGCACCCGGACGGGGATGCGCCGCGCACTCGGCACGCTGTCGATCTGCGGGTAGCGGCGCGGGTCTGCCCGGTGCAAGCCGGCGCCGAGCATCTGCGCTCGCGTGTGCAGGATCAACGGCGGCGCGCCGAGCGAGTCCGTGCGACGCACGAATGCCGCGAACGCGGTATCGGTAACCGGCGCCATGGCCGCGACCGATGCGAACCACATCCGATCGTTCCCGGAGGCGGAGGCCCGGAGCACCGGGTGCCGGCTCATCGCGTAATGAAAGTCGTTCGTGAACGTCGCGTACGCACGGAGCGACGGCACCTTCGTGATCAACTGGTCGTTCCGCCAGCACTGCTCCGGTGTCCATGGCTCACACGTCGACTCCGTGCGGAACAGGCCAGCTCGCGTTAGGTCGAGCGATTGCTGATGCCGCGCATCCAGGTCGCGCCAGCGGCGCACATCCTCGCCCACGCCCACCATCATGAGTCGTGACAGCTGCTCCGTGAGAAGGGCGTCGGCGGATGCGAGGACGACGAGCATCACTGGTATCCAACGTCGAAGGCTGCGTCGAATGACTCCGACGAGCCCGACGGCGACCGGCGCGAGCCAGAGCAAGACCACCAGAGGCCCCACTCTCCCGGTTGGAACCGGGAGCGTCGCCAGAAACGCTTCATAGGCGAGAATGGCTGTAGTGGCAGCGATCGCCGCACCAACGACGAATCTCCCCCACGATGCTCCCGCCTCGAGGCGGACGGCACGATCCACCACCTTCGATCCGTGCAGCGCGAGAACGGCGAGTGGGAACACGAAAAACAGCCGGAACACCGCCGAGTGTCGAAAGTACCGCATCGGGTAGAACACGTCGTACAGCCAGCCGCGGACTGGAAGTGACTCCCCCATGGCGGCGCCGAGGCTGAGCAGTCCGACCCCGAGGAGCCACCACAGCCAGCGGTCAGACCGGCCTGACGCGAGCGCGCATAACGCGAGCAGCGGGATGAGCACGCCGGCATACACGCTGACCATCGAGACGTGCGTCCAGGGCCACACGACGTCGGGGAAGAACGCCTTGATGCGCGCCGGATATGCACTCGCGAGGGAAACGACGGCGGCGGGCGGAAGCTCGTTATGCGCTGCCTGCGCGCGCGACAGCGGCTGGCTCCGCGAGTGCACACCGCGTCCCTCGAGGAGCTCGCCGACGTACGTCGGTGACAGTACGACCACACCGACAATGGCCATGACACCGAGAGCCGCCACCGCGAGTGCCAGCGAGGTCGAGCGGCTGCGCACTCGTGTGACACGGCCCGGCTTCGCCCGTGCTGCGACGCTCCCTTCGCCAACCCCTTCGGTGATCGACGACGCGTCCTCGGCGCTGAGCTCCACTCCGAACAGCACCTTTCCCAGTGCCCACAGAGCGGCGAAGCAACCCGTCAGGATCGTGATGGATGGATGACCCGCGAGTGCGCCAACGCCCCAGATGGCTCCCGCCTGCGCAGCGTGGCGCAGCGATCGCCGCTGGAGCGCGAGATCCAACTGCCAGATGATCCACGGCACCCACGAGAACCCGGCGACGAAGGTCGTGTGCTGCGCGTGGCCGGTGTACAGCCCCGAGAACACGTAGCCGAGCGCGACGACACACGCGCCCCACGCGGGCGCGCGCAGGTGACGAGCGAGGACGAAGATTCCCGCGGCGCCGAGCGCCCAGTGAAACAGCCAGTACGCGATGAACGACGCCGGCCGCCCGCCGAGCAGAAGGCCGAACAGATTCACGATTGGCGAGAACGCGCCGATCTGCGGTTCGCTGAACGAAGGGAGTCCGCCATCCGACCAGGGGTCCCAGCGAAGAAACTGGCCGGCGCGCGCGTGGTCGGCGACGAGGACGAACTGCGGAAAGTACTGGCCGTCGACGTCCCAGATCCCTACGGCGCGTCCGGTGACGAGGAGGCGGTTCGCCAGCAGGAACACGAGCGCGACGACACCGGCGAAGATCGCCCAGCCGCGAAGGTGACGCGCCATCACCCGGCCCCGCCGCGTGGGTACTGTCGCTGGTGGGACAACGTCGTTCGTGCGAAGTTGGTCGCAACCTCTTCATCCCATCCGACCATGCTAAGAAACATCCTCGCAGTCGCCGCGTTTCCCCTCGTCGTCTCGACCGCCGGCGCGCAAGCCGCGCAATCGCCGTCGCACGCCAGTGAGGCCCGCGCTCTGTGGAAGGGCATCATCGTCAACGTCACTCAATCCGCCGACGAGATCTCGGAGTCGATGTACGCGTATAAGCCGACGCCCGACGTGCGCAGTTTCGGCGAGCTGTTCGCCCACGTCGCGGGATCGCAAAAGATGTACTGCGCGATGGCACTCGGTGAGAAAGCTCCGGAGGAGGACGTCGTGGAGAAGGGCGCCAAGACGAAAGCGGCGATCGTCGCCGCGCTCAAGGAGTCGAACCAGTATTGCGAGCGCGCCTACGCCCTGCCGGACGCCAGCCTGAAGGCGCCCGTGGACATCTTCGGCCAGCAGCATCCGAGGTTCTACGCCCTCATCGCCAACGCGGCGCACGACGGCGAGCACTACGGCAACATCGTGACGTACATGCGACTGAACAAGCTGGTCCCGCCGTCGAGTCGCCGGTGAACCACCAGTGAGCTCGACCAAAGGATCGGAGAAGGATCGGAGCACGGCGTGAGCACACGTCTCGAACCGCGCCGGGTCGTGATTGGCGCCGGTGCGCACGCCGAGCTGGCGAAACGGCTGCGTGCACGACGTGGCGACCTCGAAGTCCGGGGCAGCGCCTACACCGACGTCACCGCGGACGACCTCGCGTGGGCCGACACGTACATCGGCTTCAGGCGCCCGCCGTTGCCGACGATGGGCAACGTCCGGTGGGTGCACTGCACCGGCGCCGGAGTGGACTCGTGGCTCTCGTCGCCTGGATTACCGGGCGAGATTCTCCTGACGCGCACGTCGGAATCCTTCGGCGTCTACATCGCCGAGTGGGCGCTCGCGCGGGCGCTCGCGTTTCGCCAGCAATTGCTGGATCTGGCGGAGAAGCAGCGACGCCACGAATGGGCGCCTCGCGACGCCAGCTACGTCCGCGGCTCGCGCGCCGTCGTCGTTGGCACGGGTGACGTCGGGTCGCACATCGCGCGACTCTTTGCGGCGTTAGGCGCGGAGGTGCACGGCGTGTCCCGGTCAGGCAATGGCGACGCCGGGGTGTACGCGTCGACGTCCAAGGTGTCGGAGCTTCCGCGGCTC
>Ga0207701_10005833_pt1 | contig 12329 bp, 8 predicted proteins | sample KBSSwiSSwithPhiX_FD_184294 | JGI IMG/M metagenome (GOLD analysis project Ga0207701, IMG submission 184294) | Switchgrass rhizosphere bulk soil microbial communities from Kellogg Biological Station, Michigan, USA, with PhiX - S5 (SPAdes) (version 2) | ecosystem: Environmental > Terrestrial > Soil...
TGCACGTTCCTCTGGCGTCAGCAGGGCGAGCAGCTGCCGCGTGACCGGGGCCGGCAGTTCCTCGAGGAACATGGTGCGGTCGTCGGGCGCCATTTCGTTGAGCAGCGCCGCCACGTCCTCCTGGGCCATCGCCTTCAGGAGGGCTTCCTGGCGATCGAGGCTCATGTACTCGAAAGTCGCCGCCGCATCTTTTCGCGGCAGCAGCCGGAAGACGACGACCTGATCCTCGGTGCCGAGATCACCGAGCAGCGACGCCAGGTGTTCCGGCGGCCGGTTCCGGATCAGGTCGCGCAGCTTGGTGTAGTCGCGCGTGTGGACGATCGCGGCGAGTTCATCCGCCGGCCGTGCGATCGTCTGGATGGTCCGGAGCGCGTCGTCGCGTCCGGGTCCGTTCAGTTGTTCCGCCATTTGTTTCAGCGCTGCGCGCACAAGGTCGTGATGGTGGACGTGGGGCCCGAGCGCCTTGACGGCGTCGAGCCACATCTGGTGAATCTGGTCGAGGTCGCCTGAGGACAGGGTCGGATCGTGCGCCCCGAGGTGGTAGGTATCCGTACGGCCGCTGCCATGAAGGATCACGAGGCGAACCCCGTGCAGGTGCCCGGACTCGCTCCGTTCCCATGCTTCACCGAGCAGGCGTGCCTGCGCATCGGCCGAGAGCGTGGACGACTCGCCGACGAATACGTCCGACGCCTGCAGCCGCAGCACGGCGGATACGGTGGCATCGAAGACGTTCGACGCCGGCACGATGAGCAGCCGCACGTTGCGGCCGTACCGCTCGGCGAGGGTCACCACATTGGAGAAGAGCGTCTGTTCTGCCGGAGTCGAACGCGGATCGTGGAGGTCCTCGTCCTCCGCCCCGACGCCAGCGAGCCGCGCGGTCATCACCACGACGTCGCGGTCGGCTGCGGCTGAAAACGCCAGGCTGAGGTGACCAAGGGAGTGCGGGTTCCGGACGGCGACCAGCACTCCGCCCGGTTTCGCGTTGATCTGTTCGAGCGTCAGCGCCCGTGACGAGATGATTTCGAGCGGGTCGCTTTCATCCGGTGCCTGCGTGGGCAGGCGCCGCGCCGTGCCGGCAAAGACGGCCGCCACGCCCGCGAGCGCCAGGCTCGCTCCGATCGTCGCAGGATCGCCGCGCAGCACCAGGGCGAGCCAGGTCGCCGCCACGACGACGCCGATCCCGATGAGACCTGCTGGCCACTCGTCTTTGCCGACCCGTAGATTCGCGGGCACTCTGAACGGCGCCTCGGTGCGTGGCCGCCGTATCCGGAGCAGAACTACCACCTTGAGCAGCAGCGTCCAGGCCAGGCATGCCGTGTAGGCATGTGCCAGCCACTCGACGTGACCGGCGCTGAGCAGCAGCGCGATGGCAGCAGTTCCGGCGGCCGTGTCGATCGCCTTGGCGAGCGTTCCCAGCCTCCTGTGCGGGACTGTGAGCGCCTCCGGCACGCCGCCCTGTTGCCCCAACTGTGCCAGCATCCGCTCGCCGCCGGAGATTCCCGCGCGAGCTGCCTGCCCGAGGAGCAGGGTGCCGCTCGCGACGATGCCAAGCGTACCGAGCGTGCGCAGGAGCGCGGGGCCTGGCAGGTGGTCGAGCACGCCGAGGAGTGGGATGTCGGCCCACGCTTGCTGCTGATCGGGCGCCAGCAACCAGACAAACAGGAAGGTGGAACTCACCGTGACGAAGCCGCCGTAGATCAGCAGGATCACGAGCGTCCGGCGAACGCCGCGAATGCGTGGCGGCTCGAGCTGGCCCGCGGCCCTGGCGAGGCTGTCGCCGCTTCCCACCGCGGGCAGCGCATGTCCAAAGGCGAACAGGAAAGCCAGCAGGAGCGCGAACGGGCCGTTCTGCAGTGTTCCGGGCGGGATGGTCCAGAACATCGAGAGTGCCCGCATCGCCGCCTCCGCCGGATGCGAGAACACAACGATCAGCGCGCCGCTGACCACGACTACGAGCACGGTGACCGCAACCCTGGTTCGGCCCACCGCCTGGTTCGCATCGGTGATGTAGCCGAGCCGCGCCCTGATCCACGCGAACCCCAGGAGGCCGACCGCGGCAACCGTGGCGAGATCGCCGCTCTCGTTCAGCGCAGGACCGAGGAAGCGGAGCGACAGGTTCAGCCCCACGGGCAGCGCGGCGACATACCGGCCGAACACGAGGCAGACCAGGCTGGCAAACAGCACCCGTTCGAGCAGCTGCGCCGCTGCTGCGACCGCCGCCGCCCTGGGACCGAAGGCCACGCCCGCGCGGCCCACGGCGCCACCGCGGACCGGGAGCCCCCACCCTTCGATGTCCAGCGTCCGGCACGCAAGACTCAGCAGGACCGCGCCGAGCACGAACCACGGCGCGTGCGTTCCGGCAGCAGCTGCGGTGACGCCGGCGATGAAGAACGGGGCGACGCCAACGTCCGGCATGGCGAGCGCCGCGGCTCTCCATGACGAGGCAAACTTGATGAGCGGGCTTGCAAGGTGGACGACGGTCGCCCGTCCTCGAACCGGTTCGGCGAAGGGCCGGATCACGCGGACTCGCCCGAACGCGGCGATCGGCCGATCGCGGCAGAACGTGCGCCGACTGGATGGTCAGTGACGCGCCGGAGGGCGTCGGGCGGGAGACGCCGCTGGCGGAGCATCGACGAGGGCAAGGCGCGCATCAGAGGAAGACACGCTTATCGTAGCCACCGTCGGTGGTGGCGTCGTCACAAAATGGTCACAAAAGTGAAACGCGGTCTGTCGCCGAATCCGAGCGGGATTACGACCGCCTCACAATGCAGCGGCGTGGCTCATGAGACCTACAGGTCGTCTGGCGTAAGGCCTGTGCGCTTCGCGATCCGACCAAGGCATGCGAGGTCCGATCTCTTCCTCGTCGTGGAATGCGAAGACCACGTCAGGCCAGTCGGGTTTTGCGAGAGTGCGATGGGATCCTGACTGGCGCTTCAACTGCCACCCGGTCCGCAGCAGCGCCGCGAGCACCCGGCGCGCCTTCAATGAAGGCCAGCTGGTCAAGCGGCCTGGAAGGTAACGTTCAGGAACTCCGCGGGAGCCTCACGGTGCTCCAGACGTTCCGCTATCACTCGCAAGGCAAGTGCCTGAACGCGCGCCACGGCCTCGTCCCGGTCGGCGCCGTAGCACATCACTCCTAGCAGGTTGGGCACTTCCGCGAGCCAGCGGCCATCCGTCTCCTGCTCAAGTTCGACGGCAAACGTCATGCGCGTACTGTAGCACCCGTCCAGGCGGCCTCACAATCGCTCGGGGTCGCTGCGCCCGAGATCCCGTGCAAGCGGCGCCTTGCGCCTGCCTTCAGCGCCAGTTCTGCACGTGCGTCGCACTCACGTGGCCCACGAGCATGTCGGTGCCAGGCCTGCCACTGACTGGGTCCGATAACTTGCGATAGATGATGAAGTCGCCTGGCTGGGATAAAGCCGACAGCGGGTAACCTGCGACCAGCACGACATCCGTATACGGCGCACCGCCCAACGGCTTCAGCATCGACAGGTCGCGCCGCACCCACAGCGGCCGCGTCAGCTGAAACCGCTTGAACATCTGGGTGCCTGGCACAGCGATCCCATAGTCGACGAACGGTTCACGCGGGTTCCACGTCTCGATCGACGTGCCGTGGTCCAGGTCGAGACAGCAATACCAGCGGAAAGCGATATAGACGACCGGATCCAGGATGTCCGGCGCAATGTCCTCGCGCGCAAGCCTGCGCCCGGCATCGAAGGCGGCCTGTGCTGTGAGCGCGACCCGCACGAACGGCGTGTAGACAACACCGACGACGACGACGCCGTCGTCGGCGCCCCGGTCCGATTTCCACCGAAGCGGGTAAGGGGATGCCTTGCCGCTTTCCCCCCACCGGATGGCGTCATCGATGTCGGACGCCGTGAGCGTCCGTTTAGCGCGACCAACGCTGCCGAACTCGTGAACGACTGGCAGCAGCGTTTGTGAGCACCGGATTTATCCGTCAGGAATCCCCGTGTGGAGAGGGGCGGATGAAGAACGCGCGGTCCGAACTCGCGCGGTGAACTCGACCGATCTGCACCTAGTGGCTTCAATACGCCGCGCGCCAGGTAAAGAACGCCGCCGCGATGAGCCCCTGCAGCACGCACGACGCGGCAACCAGTGCAGGAACGTGGCGCGCCGGCAGGATTGCCCCGGCCGCCATGAACATGGGGAACAGTACCGACGTCATGCGGCCGACGGACATCGTCCCCCCGGAGACCAGGGACGACAAGACGTTCATGCCGACGAATACCGCGTACGGCGAGCCGAAGCGACGCCAGATCGGCCAAACCGACGTCAACGCGAGCATCGCGGCAAGGGAGTGCAGGAAGTCGAAGGGCGCCTCCGAGGTGTATCCATAAAGGCCAATCCGGGCAATCCGTTCAAACCGCGACGTTGCAAGATCGCGAATCGTCGGGATGAATCCGCCGTACGCGCGTCCCCACGCTCCCTGCCCTTCGACCCATCCCATTGGACTATCGAAGCGCCACCACAGATACGCCGAAAACACGAGCACTCCCACCACCGGCGTGATAACCGGCAGAAGATCGCGGGCACGCAACGTCCGGGTCGCGAGCGCCATCTGCAGAACGATGAGCGCGAGTGGAGCGGCGAGGAAGAAACCGTTGGGCCGAGTCAGACCGGCGAGCAGGCCCCACACCGCACTCACCGATGGTTCGTCGCGCGTCAGATGGAAGAACGCGCCGGTGCAGGCCAGCAGGAAGATCGACTCGGTGTAAGGCGTCCCGAAGTAGACCGCGAACGGATACGCCGCAAGCAGCCAGATTGTGGACACCGCTTTGTCGTGACCGATCAACGAGTTGGTGAGGCGATAGAGATACACCAGCGCACCGAGGAAGGCCGCCAGCGCCATCAGCAGTCCGCCACTGACAAGCGAGCCAGTAACAAAGGCGCCCCCTCGCATGAGTAGCGGCAGCGCCGGAAAAAAGACGACTGTCTGAGGGGTCGTCGGGTCGCCGTTCCAACTGTAGCCGCTCTCTGCGATCCGGAGGTACCATTCGGTATCCCATCTCGCCGGAAGGTTCACGAATTCGTTCCACGAAATTCTGAACGGGTTCGCGTCGTCTGGAAAGCCGATGATCACGACCGCGAGGTAGCCCGCGGCGAGCACTGCCGTTCGGGTTGCCAGAAACGGCGGCAGGGCTGCCCGGAGAGCGCTGTCCCGCGTCACGGACACGAATGCCACGCCAACGCGTGAGCACAGATCCCGTCGTTCAACGGGTACGCTGCTGGAGCCGCGCGTCTCGTCGCCTGATCCCGCGATATGTTCCGCGCTTTGCATCTATGAGTGCCCCGAACCTCATGTTCAAGCGGAAGCGAGTGGAGCCAATCCTTACCTTGCTCGGCTTTCCGTCTGGCGACTCATGTAATGCGAGATGGATGCCGATCCGCGGTAACGTCGCCGGCTTCCCGCCGTATTGCTAGGCATGACAATCTGGCGCGTGCGATCACCGTCCTGCAACATCCGAGTATTTGTGCCGTGCCTCCACGCATGTCTACAAGCCGGAGCGGTCTGGCCGCGCTTCCTGGGCATCCGTCGTATTGGCCTCGACGGGGATGGCCTGAGATCCGCCCGCATTCAGTAGCTTGTCCCTGCTAATCCGTCGGCTGCTTGAAAAGCGGAGTTCGAGTCACGCGAATTCGCCGAGAGGCGCGAGTGATCCGATCCGGTGGACGGTTTAACTACGCCGCTTGAGTCGTGCGACGTTCGAAGGCCGCAGGGCTCATGCGACCGGCCGCCGAGTGCCGCCTCCGCTGGTTCCCTGGCGATGCCAGGCGATGACGGTCTCTGGTGCACGATGACGAGTGCCGTTCGCCACCCGCTCCACACCTGTGATAACGACGCCCAGAGCCACCGGTCCGCGTTCGCAAGACGCAGCCGTCGCGGTTGGGACCGTTGCAGCACTCTGCAGTTGATGGCGGAGTGCGAGGACCTCGAGGTGCAAGGCGGCACGAGCTCGCACGGCACCTCGGAGGGCGGCCAGAAGCGACGTCAGCCCGGACATCATCGCGAACCAGCCTACCGCTGGCTGTCCGCAAGTTGGGAGTAGTCGGATGCGAGACGGAGCGGAGAGTGCGGTACGCGAGGGCCGCATCCGGAACGGGATTAACCTACGGCTGCGGTAACGACGGGAACTGGGCGGAAAGTCCACGGATGCACCATCGCTGCAGCGTCAGTTCTGCGTAGTCAGAAGTTCGGCTGCTGTGGATTACGGGCGGGTGAATCGCGCGACGCTGTGATCCGAAAAGAGGACGACTTCCGCTGGCGTGAGTGTAATGGTTCCAACGAGGTCGCCGTTGACCAGGTCACCATTGAACTGCCCGTAGCCGAGGCCCTCGGTTCTGTCTGCTCTGTTCAGGTTGATGAGAATTCCGTTGTTCATCAGACTGCCTGCGCTTCGCTGAACGTTCCACCCATCTGGGGCGATGGCCAGCGATCTCCCGTCCCTGCCAGTCAAGGATCCCGTGCCGTGCACGTCCCTCCAACTCGGGGCGATACCTGAGGACGACTCCGTCAAGTCCATGCGGACCCGAACATCTTCTACTTGGCCTTCCCACGGTCCGCTGATGCTTGTCGGCGGACTCGGGGCAGCTGAGCTACAGGCAGCGGCAACGACCGTCCAGACGAAGGTCAAAACTGAAGGCAGATCGGCCTTGCGGCGACGAGTGCGGTTGAACGAAACATTCACAGCAAAGGTCTGCGATCGCGCCATCACGCCTGCGGCGAACCCGTCCTGGCCGTCCGCGGGCGATGGCGCTCCCTCGTCTCGGTCGATGCCCCTGACCCCGACGTCCGGTAAATGGCGACCACCGAACCGAATGCGCAGCGATCCCCTTCGTGGAGGCCCACCGCATCGGCAACGCGCTCCCCGCCAACGGTCGTGCCGTTCTTGCTCCCCAGGTCCGCGATCCGTACGCCGCCACCGGCGATGGTGATCCGCGCGTGAAGGCGCGACACGCTCGCGTGATCGATGTGCACGTGTGACGCGGGATCCCGCCCGACGATGTTCTCGCCGTCGCCGAGCATCGTCCGTCGCCCGCGGAACACCAGCCAATGCCGGGCACTTGCCGATGCCAACGGAACCGTGGGACCGGGCGCCACGGCCTCTAGCGTGAAGGCGTAGCCGACACGGTGCACCGTGCGGATGAGCGGTGCGTCGGGATCACGGTCGTCGAGCGCTCGCCGGACCTCCTTGACGAGCCCGACCAGCGTGGCGTCGGACACATGGGTGTCGGGCCAGAGCTGCTCGTGCAGCTCCTGCTTGGTCAGCACGCGCGGGGCCTCGCGCACCAGCAGCGTCAGCAGCTCGAACGCCTTGGGCGTGAGGTGCCGGACGCCGTCATCGCCGCGCAGCTGTCGGCGCGCCGTGTCGAGCACGAAGGGTCCGAACCGCAGGATCATGACGCTCCCCGAATTCCCCCGGGGTTTCCCCCGGCACGCCCACGACTTTGAATATGCCTCGGTGCACGATGCGTCGGTGCGGCAAGGATAGCTGGAGCCTCGTACGACAGCAACCGTCGGTGGCTGATGCCCCGACCAACTGGAGGGCACCCATGAGACTACACACGACATCGCTCAATCGTTCCCTGCGATCGACGACCCGCGCGCGTTGCGCGGCGGGCCTGGCACTGGCTGGCGCTGCAATGCTTCTTGGCGCGCTCGCCCTGCCCTCGACCGCGCAGGCAACCAATGGCCAAGGCCACGGAAATCAGTGGGGACCGGCGGAGAGCGTCGACGCCGGCGGTCTTCTCGGCATCAACACCGCTGCCGGTGAGGGGTGCCCGTCCGAAACCCCCGACGCCCACATGCTCTTCTTCGCCTCGAACCGTGCCGGCGGGATCGGTCCTGGCACCAACGACATCTGGGTCTCGTTCCGGGCGAGCCGGCACAGCCCGTGGGGCGCGCCGGTCAATGTCGGGGCGCCCGTCAATTCGACGGCGAACGACTTCTGCCCCACGCCGTTGCCGGGCAATCAGCTGCTCTTCGTGAGCTCGCGCGGCAACCAGTGCGGTGGGCCCGGGAACAATCCGGATATCTACTACACGCGCCTGCAGCCGTCCGGCATCTGGCTCGAGCCTCAGCACCTCGGCTGCGAGATCAACAGCGGGTTCGAAGAGTTCTCGCCCTCACTGGTCCAGGCTCAAGGCTGGACGCTCTTGTACTTCTCGAGCAACCGGCTGGGAACACACGACCTCTTCGTGAGCGTGCTCGGTAACGATGGCGCGTGGAGTCCCGCCTGGCCCGTCAACGAACTTAACAGCGACTTCCAGGACTCCCGCCCGAACGTGCGCAAGGACGGCCTGGAGATCGTGTTCGACTCCACGCGCGAGGGCGGCCAGCCTCAGATCTTCACGGCGACGCGCGCCAGCGTGTTCAAGCGCTGGTCGGCGCCACGGCGACTGGGCGCGAATGTGAACGCGAGCGACTTCGCCCAGACGCGGCCGACCATCTCTCGTGACGGTCAGCGCCTGTACTTCGGGTCCGCCAGGCCTGACGAAGCGAGCGGCACCGTGAACGATCTCTACGTCGCTACGCGGCAACGTCCCGGCAACCGCTGACCCCGGGGCTGTCGGGCGCGGGCCGGGATTCAGCGGCGCGCCCATTCGAGCATGACGGTGAGCGGCATCGCCGGAGGGTGCGAGCCCAGCGGATTCGGCACGATGAAGAAGCGGTCCCCGGAGACATCGAACCAACCTGCGCCGTAGAACGCGTCGATGACTGGCAGGTCGGCGCTGAACAACACTACGGGCGCCTCCGCCCTGATCGTGCCTTCGGTTTGGACTTTCGCGCTCAGCACGCTGTGACGGCTGATGAAGAACAACTCCCGGCCGTCACGACTCCAGCGTGGCGCCGCGCCTCCCTGCGTGGAGACCTGGTGCTTGCCGCCGCCGTCGGGAAACGACCGCAGGTACACTTCGGCGCGGCCGGTCTCGTCGGATTGATACACCACCCACCGCCCGTCTGGGGAGAGACGCGCGTCCCTTTCGTCGAAGTCGGTGCGAAGGTACGGGATGGGACGCCGGTCCGGCAACGACAGATACCAGATGTCGCGATTCGGCATGTCGCCCTCGTAGTACAGGATGCGGAGGCCGTCGGACGACCAGTCGCTCGGCACTCTGTCGGGGCCGGGTGCGAGCAGCGGTTCGTCGTGCTCAGCGCCCAGTTCCTTCATGTGCAGGTTGCGAATCCCATCGGGCCGTCCGGTGAAGACGATCCGTCTGCCGTCTGGCGACCACAGGGCCTTGGTGTTATGCATGCCATCGAAGGTCAGCCGGGACGTCGAACCACGGCGCCGATCGATCAGCCAGAGGTCCCCCTTACTCGTGTTCAGATCGTGCTTCTCCACCGCAATCATCGAACCGTCAGGCGAGATGCTGGCCGTCTGGTAGTCGCCCGGCTCGCCTACGGTTTCGACGACGTGGCCCGCGCGGTCGACCATGACGGGCTGACTGGCCGCCAGCAGGCCATTGGCGCGAAATACCAGCACTCTCGTCGCGGACACGTCGTACGACGCGCGCCCATCGGTGGCGATGAATCCCACCGAATCGGCAACGGCCACGGGATCGCCGAAGCGGTGAAAGGTGCGTGGGTCGAAGCCCTGCGACATGAGGCGGCCGTCGCGTAAGTAGAGCAGCCGATCCGGCAGCGCGAACCGTGCCTTCTCGCTCGCCTCGAGCACGCGTCGCGGCTCGGCCCCGTCCAGCGAGCCGACGTAGATGCCCTTGCGTGCAGGGACCGCACGGTCGAGGTACAGGAAGTGACGATCGTCGGGTAGGAACTGCGGATAGACGTGCCCGTACTCCTCCGGCCGCCCAACCGTCGTCACCGGCACCGCGGCGCCACCTGAGGCGTCGACACGAAGGAGACCGCTCTGCGTGGTCGGCGCGAAGAGAATCACGCCATCCCGGCTCCAGGCTCCCCCCTGGCCGCTCGACGCGTTGGCGAGCGTTGTCACCGTTCCCTCGCTCACCGCGACCTTCTTCAGTTTGCCCTCCGCGAAGAAACCAACGAAGGCGCCGTCCGGCGACCAGAAGGGCTCCCGCGCACCGTCAGTGCCGGCGAGAGGCTGCGCGGTGAACGAACGGATGCCGCGAATCCAGAGCTGGCGGCGGCCGGCTCGGTCCGTGGCAACGAACACCAGGTGCTCGCCGTCCGACGAAATCGCCAACGACGGCGTCCGGTCGCGCGCGCCGGTGCCAAAGTCCGTACCCTCGGGAGGCAGGATCACGAACTGCGTCGGGCCTGTCGAGGGGGCCACGTCCCGGCCGCGCGTGCCCGCGAAGAGTGCCACGACGGCAACGGCCCCCACGCCGGCAACGACCATGCTCCAGGGCCACGGCCGTCGTGCCTTCGCAGGCACGTCGGCGGCGGCGTCTTCGAGGTCGGCCCGCGCATCGGCGATGTGCCGAAGCCGTCGTCCCGCACCCTTCTCGAGGCACCGTCGCAGCACGCGTCGCACACGCTCGGGCGTCGTGGCCGGCAGGGACGTCCAGTCGGGCTCGCGGCTGAGCACCGCGGCGATGACGTCTGAACTCGTCGGCCCATCGAAGGCGCGGCGGCCGGCACACATCTCGAACAACACACACCCGAACGCCCAGATGTCGGTGCCCGTGTCGGTCGCCAGGCCACGCGCCTGCTCCGGGCTCATGTACGCGGGCGTACCGGCGCCAGGCCCGAGTCGTCCCTCCGCGTGGGTCGCCGTTGCCGCGACCCCCGCGCGCTGGTCCGCGCCGTCGACCATTGTCGCGAGACCGAAATCGAGCACCTTCACCCCACCGTCGGACCGCACCGCGATGTTCGACGGCTTCAGATCCCGATGCACGATTCCCTGCGCGTGCGCGGCCTCGAGCGCCGCCGCCACCTGCCGGGCGATCGACAGCGCCTCGTGCGTGGGCAGGCCCGGCTCCGCGGCCGTGCGCAACGCCATGGTGTCCTGGAGGGTGTCGCCCTCGACCAGCTCCATCACCAACGCGTGGCCACTCGCCCACTCCTCGATCGCGAAGACCGTGGCGATAGCGGGGTGATTCACGGCAGCCAGCACGCGCGCTTCCCGTTCGAGTCGGCCGCGGCGGCGCGGATCGGCGGCAATCGCTGCCGCCAGGACCTTGATCGCCACATCGCGACCGAGGCGCGGGTCGCGCGCCCGATACACTTCACCCGTGGCGCCGGCCCCAAGGGCTGAGACGATTTCGTAGGGTCCGAGGTGGGTGCCGCGCTGCAGCATCACGACGGTGTGCATAGTACAACATTGATGTGGGTCGATCCGAGGCGCGCGATCTCGCCGACAAGCATCCCGAAAAGGTGAAGGAGCTGGCAGGGCTGTGGCTGGCAGAGGAGAAGAAGAACGTCCCGCCGCTCAACGCAACCGACGAAGGCGCGACCGAGTTCATCGACGGCCTCAGCGTGATGGTCGATCTGGGCGAGCGTCAGCCGGCCTTCCCGTTCGCGTTTACCACGGTCGAGCGGGGCTACTTCGAGATCATGATGTAGCACCCGCCGCCGAGCGGACCGAAACAGCACAGGCCGCCCCATGGGCAGTCGTAGATCTGTAAACCGGTTCAGGACGACGTCCGTCCGCTCGCGGGCCGCGCCAATGCGGTCTCTGATCCGCTGCAGACGCAGGCGCTCTACAGCAATCGTTCGCGATCGTACGCCTCCTGTTCGCAATCGTTTCACGTTATGCGTGCAGGCTTCTGGGCGTCGCGTTCTCGGTTTTTCTCAGCTGCTTTTATGGACGCACCTTCGCCGTGGCGAGCCACTACCGAAGCCGGTTGCGGCGCACGCGGGCGACGGATGTCCGTCACGTCACAGGGCCGCGTCGGACGGCGGCGGCGTTGGAGCGTTGTGGAATATGGTCGTGCCGACTTCGCGCGCAGGTTTCCCTTGACGTTGCGACCGACGACGTGTCAGCCACCACGCACCCACCGCAGTGCCGAGAATGCCCGCGAGAATTCCATACTTCCGTCTGGTCATGTCTGTCTGTCCTCCCTAAGAACATGTCAGAGCAACCAGGGTACCAATTGAAGCCACCGAAGCTGGAAAGGCGTCCGGCGAATTCTCTCCGACGGCCGCTGGGTCGCGTCCCGTTCGAACGAATCCGGCATGAGCAAGATTTACGTCGCCCCGTTCCAGGGCCAGGCAAGAAAGTCTTGCTCGTCTGAAACTCCGGGGCGCTGATCCTCAATTGCAGGACAGGAAAAACCTCCAGCAGCCGTTGGAAGTCGACGCGATCCCGCCCCGAATGGTGTCGCCCCGTCCAGATCCCGTATGTCGTGGTGACGACACCTTCACGTTCAGCTGCGAGAGTCGC
>Ga0207701_10005835_pt1 | contig 12327 bp, 10 predicted proteins | sample KBSSwiSSwithPhiX_FD_184294 | JGI IMG/M metagenome (GOLD analysis project Ga0207701, IMG submission 184294) | Switchgrass rhizosphere bulk soil microbial communities from Kellogg Biological Station, Michigan, USA, with PhiX - S5 (SPAdes) (version 2) | ecosystem: Environmental > Terrestrial >...
GTCCTCGAGCCTGCGTGTCATGCCGACTGATGGTAGGGCAGAATAGAACCATGGGCAGGAGCGACACAGCCGAACGGCAAGGCCGCATCGAGCTCGAGCTGATGGAGGAGCGTGCCGCCGCGCTCCGACGCATCAGCGAGACGCTTGAATCGTTGATCGATCAACTGCAGGCGCTCCGAGCCCGAATCGGCGACGTTCACTGGTCAACTCGATCGCCCGAAGTCACCGAGTACCGCGAGCTGCGCCGCCGCGCGGTGAAATACCGGTGGTATCTCGAGGTGCAGCGCGAGGCGCTCGGGCTGCACCCGGACCACCGGCTCGACGAGTTCTATCCGGTCCCGGATCCCCTCTAAATCCATCAGAACGTCCGGCCCAGCTAGGTGGGACAGGTCTTTGCATCCGTTATGGCCGTCGGAGCCAGCATGGATCGCATCTGGACCTTCCTCAATGCCGGAATCCTCGGGAGCGAGTTCACTCCATTCAAGCTGCTGACGGTCGTCACGCTGACCGGCATCCTGATCTGGGTGACCCGTCGCGTCACCCGGTGGCTGGTGGCGAGCATCCTGACGCGGCGCGGGGTGGACGTCGGGATGGGCGAGGCGCTCGGTGCCATCGTCCGCTATGTGATCATCACGCTTGGCGCGCTGGTGATTCTGCAGAGCGCCGGTATCGATCTGACGTCGCTCACCGTGTTTGTCGGCGCCATCGGTGTCGGCCTCGGATTCGGCCTGCAGAACATCACCAGCAACTTCTTCAGCGGGCTCATCATCCTGTTCGAGCGCCCGGTCAAGATCGGCGATCGCGTGGAGATCGGCGGCGTCGTCGGAGAAGTGCGGGACGTCGGCGCCCGTGCCGCGACGATCGTTACTGATGAGAGCGTGGCCGTCATCGTGCCGAATTCGCAGTTCGTCTCCGAGCGCGTCACAAATTTCAGCCGGCCGGCGAAGCTGACCGCGTATGCGTTGACGTTCTGGGTGCCGCACTCCTCGGACCCCGAGCTTGTTCGCCACGCGCTGCTCACCGCGGCGACGGGTCACAACGACGTACTGCGGACTCCGGCGCCGGAAGTCGAGTTTGTCGAGGTCGGGCTGGCGGGCCTCAGGTTTCAGCTGCAGGTCTGGAGCACGGCGCACGTCAAGACTGCCGGCGCCCTGAAGAGCGACTTGAACTTTGCCGTGTGGAAAGAGCTGGCGGCCTCAGGCATCTCAATCCGGCCGTCGCGTGGCGCATGGATGGCTGGCCTGCAGCTCGCTTCTCAGAAGAAGTCGTAACAGTCAGGCCGAGGCCTGGCAGCTCAGTTCGTCTTGGACGAGGACCGACGAAGGCCGACAACGACAACGAGCGCGGCCAACACCAGTGCGCCGAGCACCCACCACTGGCGGACGTTACCGGCGACGAGTGACGCGTCAACGGTCTCCTGGGTCACTGGCGCTGCGGCGCGGCGCGCTTCTTCGTCCGACAGCCGCCGACCGATCAGCTCGCCCTCGACAAACGTGGCCGAGAAGTGCGTCACACGTCCCTGCTTGTCCTTCACGAATTCGAGCGGGTTTGTCCCCAACAGGAATCGCGTTTCAGCAATCGGAACCAGCGGCGCGCCATTCATGAACAGTGTTCCCTCGGCCACTGCGGCCTGCCAGATCGACGGGATCGTCGGGTTCTCCGGAAAGCGGAAATCGTAGGTGCCGACGTACTGGGCCAGCACCTCGGGCGTCACCTTGATCGGTGCATATTGCTTTCGCATCGCGCTCGCGGTTCCGATCAGCTTCGGCCGATCGCGCTCGTTTTCGGCGCATACGTACTCGAGCAGATCGGTGTCCGGCACGAGCGTGCCGGTGACCTTCACGTTCATCGGCTTGGCGTAGATCTCGGGATCCGTAAACGTCTCCTCGATCTCGATGCGGCCGAAGTTCAGGCGCTTCCAACGCTCGGTCTGGTGGAGTTGTTCGCTATGCGGATGACCAGCCCAGTCGAGCCAGGTGCGTTCCTTGAAGCCGGTGCTCTCGACGACAAGCGTGCTGCCCTCCCAGTGGCCCACGGAGTAGCCGACGAAACTCGGGGTGGGATCCTTCGGCAACGGCCGGCCGTCGAGGAAGATCTGACGATAGGACAGGTCTTCGGCGATGACGATGATGAGCGTCGGGGTCTGCACGATCTTCTTGGGGAACGCGAGGAAGTGCATGAACCGCGGGCCCTCGGGGAGGCACTGCAAACCCGGATCATCGAGTTGGATGTTTTCGTCACGATCGGCGAGCAGCTTTTCGAGCCAGGCCTTCTTCTCAGGCTTCGGCTCGGCGGGGATCCAGAAGAGCGACGGGCCCGCGTCCAGTCCCCACACACCTGAGAAGTCCGGCTTGCCGTCAGCCGTGCGCGGCGCCGCGGCGGACAAGTCGGCCTTGCCGTCATTCGTGCGTGGAATGCCGGGCCAGGGGTGGTTCAGCCACTGTGCGTCGACGGATCCGACGCCGATGACCAAAAAGATCGCGAGGGCTTGCGCCGCAACTCTCATCGTTCCCCCTCAAGCCGACCGTTAACATCGGCCCCTTCCAGACTGTTTGTAAGGGTGACACTCTAGCGCGATCTTTGTTGGCAGATCGAGCAAAGTTCGCTATCATCGTCGGGACGATTTTTGAGGTCCCAGTGAACCTGCCGATCCGCCACGTTCGCCGTTACAACCCGCTGTTTATTACGTGGGTCGACGTGTGCGTTGCCAAGGACAGCGGTCATACCGCTGGAGGCGAAGTCGGATGATGTAGGTGCCAGGACCTGAACGCGGTCATCAAAGGGCCATCATCCGACGAGGGTGATGGCCCTTTTGCTTTTCTGGCCGACCTGAAGGTCGGCCCCTATTTCGTAGTGTCCGCCTTCAGGCGGACTGGACCAACAGAGGAAAGGAGGATCCAGTGTTTCCGGGAAGACGCAACCAGTGGGTAACGTTTGATTGCGACGGGACGCTCGTCGGCCGAAGTGTGCCGCCGCTGCTCCCGCAGCATGACGCACGGGAGCAGACGGTGAAACCGTGGCCAGCCGTCCTGCCCCTCGAGGACGTCGAGCCGCTGCTGGCGGAGCTCCGCCGGCGAGGGTATCGCCTCGGCGTGCTCACGAACTGGGACGACGCGACGTTCGAGACGGTGCATCGGACGTTCCGCAGCCCGTTCGACTTGTTCGTCACGTCGGAGCGGGTACGTGGCTTCAAGCCGGAGCTGTGGCACTTCCGCGCCTTCCAGATGCTGGCGCAGGCGCGAAAAGAGAACTGGATCCACATCGCGTCCGACTGGAAGCGCGACATTGTGCCGGCGGAGTCGTTCGGCATCCAGCGTGTGTGGCTGGATCGGCACGGGACCGGTGAGGATCCGTCCCGGGCGACGGTACACGTTCGCACCGCGTCTGAAGCAGCCAGAGCCGTGGACTGGCTCTTTCAGGGTCAGGTCGTCTTCGCGAGCTGACGGAAAGCCATCCGGACGCCGGACACTACTTCATATACGCGTCGACTCTCGAGACGCCAGGCACGCGCTTGGCGATCTCGAGAAGACGCGTGCGCTGCTCTTCGGTGGTCCGATTACTTCTCAGGACCACGATTCCCGAATTGGGAACGTCGACTGCCAGCGGGACCGCGGCAACCAGCGGGTCTCGTTGCACGGCCGCGTACACCGCCACCGCCAGCGGATGCTCGTCGAGCCGCATCTCGTTGATGACCTTTTCCGCGCCAACCACCTCACGTGCGATCTCGAATGCACGGTCGTACTGTCGACGCGCACGAACCACGCCCGACAGACGTACGGCGCCATGTTCGGCGGTGACGGTCACGTTCATCGCTGAGGTCGTGTTATCGACGATGAGCCGCGAGCGCACGTCGCGCTCGATGCTCGAGTCACTGCGGCGGCATGAGAGGCAGACCGCAGCGATCGTGAGGACGGCAGCGGCCGTCAGGGCGGTGCGGGCAAGTCTTCGCAAAGGCGAAGTTGACCGGCCGATGGATTGGTCGTAGTGTCTCCGCACAGGGTCCGGCTCAAGCCGGACCCTACTATACCGAGGAGTCGCGATGAGCATTTCCAGACGTGCATTTCTGCAGGCGGGCCTGGCCGTAGGCGCAGGGGCGAATCTCGCGTTTGGCGCGGAGACGCGCCCGCTGCTCGGACTGATCGCCCCGCCGGCCGATTACCCGATTCCGCCTGAGGGTCTCGCGCTCTACGACTCCAACATCCGCTTCACGGTCATCGGCCTCGGCCTGAAGACGATGACACCCGACGGATACGACTCGGTCATCGACAAGATCGTTCCGGCCGCCGTCGAGCTCAAGAAGCGAGGCGCCACGGCCATCGACCTGCTGGGCACGTCGCTCACCTTCTATCGCGGCGCCGCCTTCAACGAAAAGCTCCTCGGCGACATACGGAAAGCCACCGGCTTGAAGGCGACGAGCATGAGCACGGCTGTGGTGGATGGGCTTCGCGCCGTCGGTGCCAAGCGGGTCGCCGCCGCGACGGCATACAACGAAGAGGTCAATCGGCGACTGAACACGTTTCTGGGCGAGTCCGGCTTCGAAGTCGTCGCGATGAAGGGACTTGGACTCGAAGCGATCGGCGATCCCGGCAAAGTCACACAGGACACGCTTCACCAGTTCAGCGCCGGCGTTTTCAAACAGGCCTCAAAGGCCGATGCACTGCTCGTGTCGTGCGGTGGCCTCAGGACGCTGGAAATCCTTGCGCCGCTCGAGACAGAGACGCGTGTTCCCGTGGTATCGAGCCTGCCACACGCGCTGTGGTCCGGCATGCGTCTCCTCGGCCTTCGTGTGAAGGCGCCGGGATACGGACGGTTGCTCGCGAACGGCTAGGAGAGACCCAAGCTCAGCGCTGAGCTTGTGCCGCCAGGAACCGCTGGTTACACTGGCGTTTCCGGGCACGACGCCCTTGAGACGCACGTGGCACACGCATCAGCCGGACACTACCACGCGGTTCAGTTCTACAGGGACGCCGAGTCTCTCGTCACCATTGTTGCCAGATTCCTGGACGAAGGAATCAGGCAGCGCCAGCCTGGCATCATCATCGCCACGCCCGAACACCGGTACGCGATCGAAACGGCCCTGGAAGCGCTCGGCCATGACGTCCAGCGGATGAAGCGGCTTGGCGATCTGATTTTCCTCGACGCCCGCGAGACGCTCGACAGCATCCTTGCCCACGGCATGCCTCATCAGCAGCTGTTCACGTACGTGTGCGGCACGATGCTCGAAGAGATTGCGCGCATCCATCCCAAGCGAACCACTCGCGCGTACGGCGAGATGGTCAACGTGCTCTGGAAGGACGGCATGACCGCCGCCGCGATTCGCCTCGAAACGATGTGGAACGAGCTCGCGAAGGCGCACGACTTCAAGCTGCTGTGCGGCTATTCGATGAGCAACTTCTACCAGGACGCCACGGTCGGCGAGATCGCCCGCCAGCACACTCACTTGCTCGCGGAGACGGGCGAAGCCGCGACGATTAACTAGTCAGCTAGTTGGATAGTTAGCTAGTTGGATAGTTCGTAGCAGGGAGCACGGAGATCTCCAGAGTCTCGAACGACCGACTACTAACTGACTACCAACCAGCTAACTATCCAACTACCAACTGACCGCGTATATACTCGCCCTTCCCGGAGGTCCAGAGTGAGAACGAAGTACGTAGCGCCCCTGGCGGTGTTGCTGGCGATCAGTGCGGGTGTGACCCTCGCGTTTGGACAGCGGACGGTGCCGTTCTCAAACGGCATCCCGGTGGCCCCGACGGGTCTGGCCAACAAGCCACTTGGCCCGGGTCCCTTCGTCTACGACACCGGCGAAGGGATGAAGATCCGCGTCGTCGTGGTCACGAAGGGTCTCTCGTATCCGTTCAGCATGACGTGGCTGCCTGACGGCACCCTGCTCGTCACGGAGCGAATGGGCAAGTTGCGGATCATCCGGAACGGGAAGCTCGATCCGCAGCCGGTGCCCGGCGTGCCGATGAACGTGGGCACGGGGGAGTCCGGGTTGCCAGGCGCAGTACACGGGTTGATGGACATCGTGCTCCACCCGCAGTACGCCCAGAATCGATATCTCTACATCAACTACACCAAACCGCTGGACGCGAAGCGCAACACCGTGGCGATTGCCCGGGCATCGTGGGACGCCAAGGGTTTGATGAACGTCAAGGACATCTTCGTGGCGTCGCTCGGCACCAGCACTGCGCCCGGGACGAGCACCGCCCGCATGGCGTTTGGCAAAGACGGCATGATCTATCTGGCGACAGCCGGTGCCGACCCTCAGGATCCGAGCTCACATGGCGGCAAGGTGCTGCGCATCAAGGACGACGGATCGGTGCCGCCTGACAACCCGTTTGTCGGCAAGGCGGGATACAAGCCCGAGATCTACACGATGGGTCATCGAAGTTCGCTTGGCCTGGCGTTGCATCCGCGTACCGGGCAGATGTGGCAGACGGAAAACGGCCCGAATGGCGGCGACGAGATCAACATTCTGAAGCCGGGCGCCAATTACGGATGGCCGATGGTGAGCTACGGCCGTCAGTACACGGGGCCGTGGCAGTCGGAGCGGCCGGGGCATGATGGCTTCGAGCCACCGGTGGTGATGTGGGTTCCTGCAATCGCGACGTCCGGACTCGCGTTCTACACCGGCGACAAGCTGCCTGCCTGGAAGGGTGATGTCTTTGTCGGCGGGCTGCGCACGGGCGAGATCCCCGGCACCGGACACGTCGAGCGGATTCTGTTCAACGAAAAGATGGAAGAGCTGCGGCGCGAGTCGTTGCTTGTCGATCTGCGTCAGCGCATCCGCGACATCCGTCAGGGGCCCGACGGCCTGCTCTATGTGCTGACGGACGAAAAGGACGGCGCCCTTCTCCGGATCGAGCCAGCGCCCTGAGCGCTGGAATTGCCAGGAAATAGGACGATCGGCCGTGCTTCCGCCGCTCGAAGGGCAGGTCGGCGGCGGCAATCGGCGGGTTATCCTAAGCAACGACACGGAATGAAGGGTCTTATCTATTCGGGTGCGGCTGTCTTCGCGGTTTGCCTGGGGTATGCGACCCTCAGCGCACAAACCGCACAGCCGACGACGGTGGTCCGCCTGAAGGCGGACACGACGAGTCATCAGGCACTCGTTCAGCAGTACTGCGTCACCTGCCACAGCCAACGGCTGAAGACCGGCGGGCTCGTGCTGGAGCCGGCTGCCCTGGCCACGCCGTCGACCAACATCGAGCTCTGGGAGAAGGTCACGCGGAAGCTGCGTTCCGGGCTGATGCCGCCGCCCGGCTCTCCGCGTCCCGCGAACGCGGCGCTCGATGCGTTCACCGGCTGGCTGGAAGGCGAGCTCGATCGGATCGCCGCTCAATCGCCGAATCCGGGCAGGCCGATGCTGCATCGCTTGAACCGCTCGGAATACGCGAATGCGATTCGCGATCTGCTGCAGCTCGACGTTGATCCCGCGCTTCTCCTGCCACCAGACGACTCCGCGTTCGGGTTCGACAATGTTTCGGACGTACTTGGCGTGTCGCCGTCGCTGCAGGAACGTTATCTCACGGCGGCGTCCACGATCAGCGCGCTCGCGGTCGGCGACACGCGCATGCGGGCCGGCGGCGAGACGTATCGCATCGCTCAAGATCTATCGCAGGACCAGCACATCGACGGCCTGCCGCTCGGCACGCTGGGTGGCACGCGGGTGCGTCACATCTTCCCGCTGGACGGTGAATACGACATTCAAACCAAGCTCTATCGCACCAATCTCAACATGGTGCGCGGCCTGCAGTACCCACACGACGTCGAGATCGCAATCGATGGCAAGACGGTGCACCGCGCCACGATCGGCGGCAACGCGGACCTCGCGGCGATGTTCGACAAGCCGACGGACACGGGCGACGATGTCGAGCGAAGGATGCGGGCGAAGGTCAAGGTTTCCGCAGGGGCGCACGACGTGACCGTCGCGTTCGTTGGCAACATGGCGGTGAAGGATGCGGTCCGGCTGCAGCCGTTCCTGCGCAGTTCCGCGGACAACTTCGACTGGGCCGGGGCACCGCACATTCAAACCGTGGCGATCACCGGTCCGTTCGGTGCGACGAGTGTCGGCAATACTCCGAGCCGGCGCGCGATCTTCACGTGCGGACCGGCGGGTCCGCCTCGCGCGGCTGAGGCGCTCGGCGGAACCCGCCCCACAGCGACCGCTGCGGAAGAACAATGCGCGCGTCAGATCCTGTCGCGGCTCGCGCGTCGGGCGTATCGACGGCCGGTGACCGATGCGGAGATGCGTCCGCTGCTGGCGTTCTATGAGGACGGGCGCAAGGAGGGCAGCTTCGATCGCGGTATCCAGCGGGGCCTCGAGCGGGTCCTGGCCAGTCCGCTATTTATCTTCCGCGTCGAGCAGGATCCGGCATCGCTGGCGGCCGGGGCAGCGCATCGCCTGACGGACGTTGAGGTCGCATCCAGGCTCTCGTTCTTCCTGTGGAGCAGTATTCCGGACGAAACGCTGCTGCAGCGCGCAGAGCGGGGCACCTTGCAGCAGCCGGCGGCGTTCGACGCGCAGATTACGCGGATGCTCGCGGATCCGAAGTCGAGTGCGCTGATCGCGAACTTCGCCGGTCAGTGGCTGCAGTTGCGCAATGTGAGAAGCGTGCAGCCGAACACCAATCTGTTCCCGGACTTCGACGACAACCTGCGACGTTCGATGCGCCGCGAGACTGAACTGCTCTTCGAGAGCATCGTTCGCGAAGACCGCAGCGTCCTCGATCTGCTGCGGGCTGACTATACGTATCTGGACGAGCGGCTGGCGCGCCATTACGGCGTCCCGAACATCTACGGCAGTCAGTTCCGTCGCGTGGCTGTGACGGACGACCAGCGTCGCGGTTTGCTCGGCCACGCGTCGATCCTTGCCGTGACGTCTCACGCGGAGCGCACATCGCCGGTGCTGCGTGGCAAGTGGGTGCTCGAAAATCTGCTCGGCCTCATCGTGCCGCCGCCGCCCGAGGATGTGCCGCCGCTCGTCGCGAAAGACGGTGAAGCGCCGAAGACGTTGCGCGCTCAGATGGAGGCGCACCGCGCGAATCCCGTGTGCGCCAGCTGTCACAAGCTGATGGATCCGATCGGCTTTGCGCTCGAGAACTTCGATGCGGTTGGTTCATGGCGCACGAAGGAGCCCGCGGGTCCCATCGACGCGTCGGGACAGCTTGCGGACGGCAGCAAGGTTGACGGCGTCGTTGCCCTGCGCAACGCCATCCTCGCGCGCCCGGACGTCTTCGTGACGACGATGACGGAGAAGATGTTTGTGTACGCGCTGGGCCGCGGGATCGAGGCGTACGATCGGCCGACGATTCGCCAGATCGTCCGCGACGCTGCGCGCGACAACTACCGGTTCTCGTCGCTGGTCCGCGGTATCGTCCGCAGTCCGGCGTTCCAGATGCGCACGAAGCCGGCGGACGCAGCGCCGGTCTCGAGCGGCGGCGCCCCGTAGCTGTAGTGTCCGGCTTCAGCCGGACCTCAACGTAGTGTCCGGCTTCAGCCGGACCTCAACGTAGTGTCCGGCTTTAGCCGGACCTGGAGGCAAGCGTGTTCGTCTTCAAGCAGGCGATTCCCCGGCGTCATTTTCTCCGTGGCATGGGCGTCACGATTGCGCTGCCGCTGCTCGACGCGATGTGGCCGGCGATGACCGCGATGGCCCAGTCGCCGGCGCGGCCGCGCACGCGGTTCGGCGCGGTCTATTTCCCGAACGGCGCCATCATCGAGGAATGGATTCCGGCTGAAGTCGGATCCGGATTCACCTTCAAGACGATCCTCAAGCCGCTGGAGCCGTTCAAGGATCAGCTCGTGGTCGTCTCGAACCTGACGCGATCGCATCCGGGCAGCCAGGTGGGCGACCATGCGGTCAGCGCGGCCGGCTTCCTGACGGGCGTGTGGCCGAAGCGCACGGAAGCCGAGGACGTGTACGCCAACACCACCATCGACCAGATCGTGGCGCAGCAGATTGGACAGGACACGCCACTGCCGTCGCTCGAGGTCGCCACTGAAGACTTCACCGGCTATGTCGGTGGTTGCTCGCCCGGGTTCAACTGCGCGTATCTGAACACGATCTCGTGGCGGACGCCTTCGACGCCGCTGCCGATGGATATCAACCCGCGTGTGGTGTTCGAGCGGATGTTCGGCCGGTCCTCATCCGCCGCCGAACGTCAGGCGGGTATCCGGGCGCAGCGGAGCGTGCTCGATTCGATCAGCGACGAAGCCCGGAAGCTCAACACCGCGCTTGGTCAGCGCGATCGCGCGCGCGTCGACGAGTATCTCGAGAATCTGCGGGAGATCGAGCGACGTCTTGGCCGCGCCGAGGCACGCGCGAAAACCGACGTGAACTTCGACGCGCCAGTCGGCGTGCCGGATACCTTCGAAGAGCACGCATCGCTGATGTACGAGCTGCTGGCCGTGGCCTACCAGGCGGACGTCACGCGCGTCTTCACGTTCATGCTGTCACGTGAGCTGAGCCAGCGGACGTATCCGAACATCGGCGTCACCGAGCAGCACCACTCGGTCTCGCACCACGGCAACGACAAACAGAAGATCGCGCAGAACGTGAAGGTGAATACCTATCACGCGACGCTCTTCGCGAAGTTCATCGAGAAGCTGAAGTCCACTCCCGACGGCGACGGGTCGGTGCTCGACCACTCGCTGATCATGTACGGCGGCGGTATGGGCAACCCGAACCCGCATGCCAGCGATCCGCTGCCGGTGATTGGCGTTGGCGGCGGCGTCGGCAAGGGCCATCGCCACGTGCAGCTCACGCCGCGGACGCCAGTGGGAAACCTGTGGCTCGCGATTGCGCACAAGTACGGAAGCAAGATGGACAGCTTCGGCGACAGCAACGGATCGGTCGATGAATTCTTCTCGTAGTGTCCGGCTTCAGCCGGACCGAAGAAAGGCCGGCGTAAACGCCGGCCTCTACGTGGCGCTGTTCGTTGTGATGACGACGGTTGCCGGTGGACAGACGCCGAATCTGCGCGAGGCGGCGCGTGCGGGCAACGTGCAGGCCGTGCGGGCGCTGCTGCAGAAACGCGTTGATGTGAACGTGTCCGATGCCGACGGCACCACCGCCCTGCACTGGGCCGTTCGCGGCAACAACGTCGACATTGTCAACGCATTGCTGCGTGCGCGCGCCAACACGAATGCCGCCAACAGCTACGGCATGACGCCGCTGATTCTGGCCGCCACCAACGGCAATCCGATCATCACGCAGGCACTCCTGGTCGCCGGCGCTGATCCGAATAAAGCCGCCTCGCGCGGACAGACGCCGTTGATGACCGCCGCGCGGACCGGCAACGCCGCCACCGTTAAAGCGCTACTCGACAAAGGTGCGAAGGTCGATGCGCGCGAAGACGTGCTGGGAGAGCAGGCACTGATGTGGGCGGCGGGGGAGAACCAGGCGGAAGTGGTCACGCTGCTGCTGGCGCGCGGCGCCGATGTGAACGCGCGCTCCAACGCGCTGAAGTTCCCCAAGGATTCATTCGGCCTCGAAGGCGTGCTGACGTCGCTGCCGAAAGGCGATTGGCCGGCGCTGATGTACGCCGCGCGCGACGGCGCGCCGGAGGCGGCGCGGGCGCTGGCCAAAGGCGGCGCCGATCTGAACGCCGTCGATCCCGAGGGAACGACCGCGCTCGTTCGCGCCATCATCAACTCGCATTACGACACCGCTGCGGTGCTCATCGAGGAGGGGGCCAACCCAAACATTGCCGACGGCTCGGGAATGGCCGCCCTCTACGCGGCAGTCGATATGAGTTCGCTCGGTGAGATCTACGGCATGCCGCCCCGACACGTGACCGACAAACACAGCGTCCTCGATCTGATCGAGATGCTGCTGGCGAAGGGCGCGGACGTGAACGCGAAATTGAAGCGCGCGACGCTGATGCGCAATCACACGCCTGGCGAGGGAACACTGGGCGACGGCGCCACGGCGCTGATGCGTGCGGCCAAGAACGGCGACTACCGTGCGATGGAGATCCTGCTGAAGCACGGCGCCGACGTCTCGCTGAAGCAGCGGCAGGGCGCCACGGCATTGCTCTTCGCCTGCGGTTTCGGCCGCGGCCAGAGCGCATTCGCCGAGGACGTCGGCACCGAGGCGGAGCTGTTCAAGGCGGTGCAGTTGCTCGTCGAGAAGGGCGCCGACGTGAAGGTGAATAACGACCAGGGCGGCACGGTGATGCACTTCGCCGCGCAGTCGGGACTCAATTCGGTCGTGAAATATCTCGCCGGCAAGGGTGCCGTGCTCGATCAGAAGGACAAGCAGGGCCGCACGCCCGTGGACGTGGCGAACGGTGTCGGCGGCCGCGGTCGCGCTGGCGGCCCCCC
>Ga0207701_10005836_pt1 | contig 12327 bp, 7 predicted proteins | sample KBSSwiSSwithPhiX_FD_184294 | JGI IMG/M metagenome (GOLD analysis project Ga0207701, IMG submission 184294) | Switchgrass rhizosphere bulk soil microbial communities from Kellogg Biological Station, Michigan, USA, with PhiX - S5 (SPAdes) (version 2) | ecosystem: Environmental > Terrestrial > Soil...
GGCTGCGGCACACTTCTTTTTCTGAGGTATTGCACGCACTTGTGTCAAGGCTGCAATCGCAGAGCTCGCCGGGAAAACCGCCAGTATGACTCTTGACCCGTTCCAACCAGATCGATAGCTTGGCTGCGGAAAGGAGCTTGTTGCGGTGAAAACCGAAGTATCAATCGAATACTGCGTCGTTTGAAACTACACGCCGAAGGCCGTCAGTTTGGCGACCAAAATTCTCGAACTCGGCGAGCGCATCAAGTTGCTTACGCTGATTCCCTCGAGCGGCGGCGCCTTCGAAATTCGCGCCAATGGCAAACTGCTCCATTCCAAACTCGAGTCCGGCGAATGGCCGGATTTCGACCAGATCGTCAAGGCGATCAAGAAAGGAAAATAGCGCGTCCATTTCGGTCGCTGAATCGCGGCTGTTAAGACTTTTCAACACCCAACGCTCAACGCTTAACGCTCAACGCTCAATTCATCTAGTTGGAGGTTGGATGTTGGACTGCCTGCTCGCGAAGGCTTTCGGAGTTGGACGTTGGGCGTTTTCTATTTCCGGGAGAGTGAAGGGTGCCTGGTGGCCCTCGCGGTCTTCAAAACCGTCGTCGCTACGCAAGTGGCGAGGTAGGTTCGATTCCTATCCTCTCCGCCTCGACTTTTCAACGCTCAACGCTCAACGCTCAACTCGCAACGTTCAATTCAGACAGTTGGACGTTGGACGTTGGACGTTGAGCGTTGGACGTTTTCTTTTTCTCAATTGGAAAGGAGGTGACCCACATGTCGCGTGAGCAGATCCGGAAGCTAACGTCGCTTTCATCTTGCGCAGGGTGAGCGTCAAAGTTGAGCCAACAGGCCCTGCGACAAGTTTTGCCGCAGCTTCCCATTTCGTTAAACAGGAACGTCCTCGTCAGTTCGAAAACGTTCGACGACGCGGGTGTGTATCGTTTGGATCGCCACCGGGCGCTCGTGCAGACGGTTGATTTTTTCACACCGATTGTCGACGACCCGTTTTCGTACGGCCAGATTGCAGCCGCCAACGCGCTCTCCGACATCTACGCCATGGGTGGACGTCCCTTGACGGCACTAAACATCATCGGTTTTCCTGGTGATCTCGTTAGGCCAAGAACAGTTTTGTCAATCTTGCGTGGTGGCCTTGCCAAGGCAGCCGAGGTCGGATGCGTGATCATAGGCGGGCATTCCATTCGCAATCCAGAACCGATCTACGGACTTGCGGTTACAGGGCTTGTTGACGTCCGACGCGTCACTACCAATGCAAATGCGCGTCCCGGTGACGCGCTCGTTCTGACCAAGCCGCTGGGCACCGGGATCGCGACGACCGCGATCAAACGCGGAATGGCTTCGCGCGCTCTGCAAAAAAACGTGATCGCCCTTATGTCACAGATCAACACGGTCGGCGCCGATTTGGCAGAGTCAAAGCTCGTGCGCGCCGCCACCGATATCACCGGCTACGGGCTGATAGGGCATCTGATCTCGTTATGCCGGGCGAGTGGTGTCTCCGCGGATATCGATCCCGCTGCTGTGCCGATCATCAGCTACGAAATTCACGAACTCGTCAATCTGGGCTGCGTTCCGCAAGGAACCCGGGATAATCTCAGTGGAGCCACGGTTCTTGTCGATTGGGCGCAAACGGATGGGACGTGCCAGGTTCTATTAACCGACGCACAGACCAGTGGCGGTTTACTGCTGTGCGTCGCCGAAGCGAATCTGGAAAAGGCACTCAGGGTCCTCCGAAAAGCCGGCACCCCTTCCGCCGCGGTGATTGGACTCATCGTACCGCGACGGCGTCGCCGCCCATTGATATGCATGACCAAATGAGGCGCGACAAGCGAAGCCAAATTCCAGCGGTGTCGAAGATCCTGGACGCTCTTGGTCATTCTGATTTGCCACGGCCTTTCGTCGTCGAGATTGTCCGCCGCAAACTGTCACGGATTCGTGCGAACGGCGCGGTCCCGGAATTCGAGGCGATTGTGGCCCATGTCCGTCGCTCGCTCGATGATCTTCGCGCCAGCAGAGTTCAATCAGTCATCAACGGGACTGGAATAGTCATTCACACAAATTTCGGACGCGCTCCGCTTCCGCGTGAGGCCGTCGACGCACTGAATGAAATCGGGGCAGGGTATTCGAATCTCGAATACGATCTTGCAAAAGGCGAACGCGGCGGCCGCGGCATTTATATCGAGAATGCTCTCACCTTACTTTGTGAGTCCGAAGCGGCAACCGTGGTGAACAATTGCGCAGCGGCACTGGTCCTGATCGTTCAGCACTTCACACGAAAAGTTGGTACGGCGCGACCGCCCTCCTCCGCCAAGGCTACGGGGCGCAAGCCGGGACCGCCGGAAGTCGTCATTTCACGGGGCGAACTGGTGCAAATCGGTGGCGGATTTCGCATCAGTGAAATTGTCGCCGCGGCGACCGGCGCGAAATTGCGCGAAGTCGGCGCAACCAACAAGACCACACTCGAAGACTACGCGCAGGCCATTGGAGCAAAGACCGCGATGATTCTGAAAGTGCACCGCAGCAATTTTTTCATGAGCGGCTTCGTCGAATCGCCTTCCTCGAATGAGATCAGCGCGCTGGCGAGAAAGAATCGGATTCCGTTTGTGGAAGATCTCGGTAGTGGGGCCATGATTGCGACCGAATCATTGGGAATTGCGGAGCATGAGCCAACCCCTGGCGACGTACTAAAATCGGGCGCTGACCTTGTTTGCTTCAGCGGCGATAAACTTTTCGGCGGTCCACAGGCGGGAATCATTGCTGGGAAAAAACGATTCGTGACCGCGGTGAAACGCGAACCGCTGTTTCGCGCTCTGCGCTGCGACAAGCTCTGCCTTGTCGCCTTGCAAGCGACCGTGGATCTTCACCTGAATCAAAGAATCGGCGAGATCCCAACTCTGACGCTTTTACAAACTTCAGAGGACGCATTGCGCGCCCGTGCCGCAGCGATTGCTTCGAATTTGGCGGATTTGCCAATGAAGATTGCAATCGGCCGCGGCAGAGCGAAGACAGGCGGGGGTACGTTGCCGAAGTCGAATGTGCCATCCGTGACGATCGACTTCGTTCCCAGAGATTCGTCACTGGTCGAATTCGCAGCGAGCCTTCGCGCGTCGAATCCGCCTGTGATCGGCTATATCGCAGATAACCGATTCAAACTCGATCTGAGCACAATTTTTCCTCAACAGGACGATCTGGTGATTAACGCAATCCGCGTCGCATGTTCGTGTCATTCTGAGCGGAGTGAAGCGAAACGGAACGAAGTCGAAGAATCCCGGTGAAACAGTTCCAAGATAACACCGTGGGATTTGATTCGCTCACTTCCCGTTCGCTCAGCCTGCGGCCTCCCCGTCCATGTCGCGGCTTCCCCAGCCGCTCCATTCTCGACTCCGCGGCGCTTCGCTCGGGGTGACGGCCATACCAAATGACACCGAAGCATTTCATCATCGCCACAGCAGGCCATGTCGATCATGGCAAGAGCGCGCTGGTCAAAGCATTAACCGGCACCGATCCCGATCGTTTGCCGGAGGAAAAGAAAAGGCAGATCACAATCGATCTTGGCTTTGCCGCATTGAATGTAACCGCGCCAAACGGCGACCAAATTCACGCCGGCATCGTCGATGTCCCCGGCCACGAAGATTTTGTGCGCAACATGATCGCCGGAGTTGGCTCAATCGATCTGGCACTGTTCGTCGTTGCCGCAGATGACGGCTGGATGCCGCAAAGCGAGGAGCACTTGCAAATCCTCACTTACCTCGGTGTGCAACGCGCTGTGATTGCGCTTACCAAGAGCGACCTGGGCGGGATCGATATCGTCACTAATCAAATTCGCGAACAACTTACTGGCACACCTTTTGCGGATTCGCCGATTGTTCCCACTTCCGTCAGGAGCGGAACGGGCATTGAGAAGCTGGTAAACACCCTGGCTACTCAACTCGCGAAAACGCAGCCTCAACTCGACGTCTGCAAGCCACGCCTGTTTATCGATCGGGTATTCACGCTACGTGGGATAGGCACAGTTGTGACCGGAACACTAACCGGCGGATCCTTGCGCCGCGGCCAGCAAATTGTTGTTTACCCGAGCAATCTCGAAACACGTATTCGTTCGATTCAGAGCCACGGCCACGAACGGGATGTCGCGCAGCCGGGAATGCGCACCGCCATCAATCTACCGGACCTGCGCCTCGATCAGGTCAAGCGCGGCGACGTGGTCACGCTTCCGGGTCATGGCATGCCAACTTCGATTCTGATTGTTCGTGTGGTAAGACCGTCGCGCCTTAGCTGCAATAAGACCGTTGCCCATCCCCTGAAAAACGGATTGTCGACATATGTTCACCACGGTACGGCGCGCGTCGCAGCAAGGATTAGATTCCGTGAAAATGGATCGCTCGAGGTGGGCAAAGAAAAAAGTGCTCATTTAACGCTTGCCTCACCTATCTTCGCGTTCATCGGGGATCGCTTTGTCGTTCGCGATTCCTCGGAGCGACACACCATCGCCGGCGGAATTGTGCTCGATCCAGACGGCAATAAGGAATCACTTGCAGCCATCGTCGCATTAGACAGCATCGATTCCTTGGTGCGCGCGACCCTCGCGCGACAGGGATTCGCGCGTCGAGAAAATCTTTTGAGCAAGTCACGATTCAGTGCCGATGAAATTTCTGAAGTCCTGACAAATTTGGAGCAAAGCGGCGAGATTGTCCTCTCCCAGCACATTGCGGCCCATTGTGAATTTTGGCGAAAACTTGGCGCACAGGCGATTGGCTTGATCGATGCGGCGCACAAACAGACTCCCGAGCGCGCCGGTATCGATCTGAGTGAGCTACGGTCAGCGCTGCGCATTCAAGATGCGGAGGTGCTTGAATCGCTTGTGGCAGATCTGTGCAAGGGCGATTTCGTCCGCAAAGGATCCGTTGTCGCATGGACTTCCCATCGTCCAACGCTGCCGGCTCACCTTCAACCGGTGGAGAAACGGATCCGCGAAACGCTCACTGGACAGCCGTTCGATCCACCCTCGCGCAAGGCAATCGAGTCGGACCCGCGGGCTCGGCAAGTCGTGCGTTTTTTAATCGAGAACGGTGACGTGACCGAACTGGCTCTCGATGTGGTGTTATTGCGTGAGAGCTTTGAGCGCATGAAGTCGCAGGTGGCCGAATTCATTTCCAAAAACGGACCTGCAACTGTGAGCGAACTGCGTCAAGCACTTGGGAGTTCGCGCCGTATCATGGTACCGTTGCTCGAACGACTGGACCGGGATGGTATTACGCGACGCGTTGGGGACAAAAGGACGCTGGGCAAAATCCGTAGCCTGTGAAACGATCTTCGCCGGTTCTGCTCGTTGTCCCATCCCTGCAGGAAGCATGGGAAGACGTGATCGCTCCATGGTTCGATCAGATTTTACCCGGAGCGTGGCAATCCGAGTTGCCTTCGCTGGTGGTAGTCCCAACGCGGGGACAGGCTGACGATATTAAGGCGCGTTTAATCGCAAATGGCGGGTCACACCTGGGTTTGCAGTTTGTAACGCCCTCCAGTTTGCGTGCGGTGCTCGAGCGGCATGATGCGACTCCAACTGCTCAGCCTGAACTTCTGCGTTTGCTTCTCGCGATCGCGGCCACTGAAATCGAAGAGCGACCCGACGAATCTGAAGCGCTTGCTGCCAAGGCTGTTGCTCGCGCCCCGGCGCTACTACTGCGGGCATTGGATCGTCTCGAAACTGCCGGTTGGAAATTCAAAGAACTCGGGCTGCCATCGTTTGCGCCAGTGGTTCAGAATTTTTTCACCCTGTTAAAAAAATGCGATTTTGCACTTCGCGGCGAGAGCGACCGAAGTCGATTGCAACAGCACACCCATGGCAGGCACGAATTTTCCCATGTGCTTATCAGCGGATTCGACGGAGCCCATTGGGCAGAATGGTTTGTCCTGCGCACCGCGGTCGAACTGGCAAAAAACGCCACCATCCTGCTCGAAGAACCTCGCGGAAACTTTTCCGATATCGATCTTTGCTGGATTGGCTCCTGGGAAGAAGTGTGTGGCGAAGCGCAACGCGCGTCGAAAGCGACAGCGAGTATCACGCATGGCGATTCGCTTTTCAGCGAAATGGAAATGCGCGGAGGCGCGGAAACAACAAAGCGTTTCGATTTTCTCATCGGCACAAACTTTTCTGAACAAGCCGAAGCGATCACACGACAATGCATTCATTATTTGGCAGATGAGAAATGCACCAGGCTTGGTGTGATTTTTCCGGGCAGCGGGGCTTTGCCTCGGCTGGTCGCGAGCTCGCTGGAGCGGCTCGAAATTCCGCATAACGACGGACTCGGCCACTTTGTGCCCGGCATTTTCGAGTCGGCAGAGTGGCAGGCCTGGATCGAATTGCAACGCGCGCCACGACTCAATTCTTTTCTACGTTTTCTAAATGCGTTACCCAACCCGACGGTCCTGTCGCCCAAAGTCAGCCGGCAAGTTGTCGAAAAGATTCTGCGCGAAAGTTACAGGGAGTTATTGCTGGACGACCTCGAACTGCTGCGCGAATTCTGTGCGGCCTCTGTGGACGACAAATCTCAAGCAACGGCCGAAGTTCTGCGTGCGTTGCCTTTTCTTCCTGCGCAGGCAACTTTCGCGCAGTTTCTCGAACAAACTCATATCGCGCTTGCGCATCTTGGGTGGAAGCAACACGCGCTCGAACTTGCCACCGCGGTCGATAATTGGTCGCAGCGTCTCGATATAAAATTTTCACGTGCACTTTTTTTGCGCTGGCTGGAAGAAACTGCCGCGACGTCAGATGCCGAGCGCTCAGCCACAGGCGATCATCCATATGCGCGTGTGCAATTGCTCACAGTGGCGCGCGCGCAAAATCAGGAATGGTCGCACCTAATTCTTGCTGGATGGAACGAAGGAGCGTGGCCGCCGCCGGCAGGTGCGGAGTTCGCACGCGCCGAAGAAATTCACGCTTTCAATCACAATGTGCAACGGCTCAACCAGCGCGCAGCGCGCCAGGGAAGCCAGGGCGAGGGCCACACGAGTGTGAGCGAAAATCATTCGCTTTATCTCGGCCCCAGTGAGCAGCGCGCGATCGCGTTGCGCCAATTCGATGCGCTACTCGAATCGGCTAGTGAAGGCGTGACCCTTACGGCCAGTCTGGTGCATGAGGATGCGCCAGAACGCTTCTGGAATCCGAGCGAATGTTTCACCGAGCTTTATCTCAAAACGAGGGGTGGGACGCTCACCCAAACGACGTTAAGAAATCTTCAGCGCGCCACTGCGCTTTTGTCGAAGCCAACTGGTGCGGCGACGGATGTCCAGCAAACCCTGATCGCATTCAACGCGCGCCGCGACTCTTCCAAATCTGCCGGCGAATATGATTTCGCATTGCGACCGAACGCGGCGTATCGACCCGTGCCGACGCTGAGTGTGACCGATATCGAACGAATGGTTTCGTCGCCGGCAATTATTTGGATAAAACGGTACCTCGGCGTGGAAGCACCAGAGGACGCCGCCAATCCTTGGACGGCGACAACCGGTAAATGGGTGCATCACTGGCTCGCCAATATCGTGCACACGCGGGCCGGAAAGATTTTCTCTACGTTTCCGAGCCTGACGAAGATTGACGAGGGTATTTGCGTTACCGCGGATGAGCAGTGTGCAGCAGTTCAGCGCCTGTGCGGCTTGTTAGGCAAAGTCGTCCCCGATTGGTGGACCTCAGGTTGGTTGAACGCGCGTTATCTCGCGCGGCACCTCGGCGCAAAAATCGGCGCGGCAAAAGGGTGGGATTGGATGGCAACCGAGCGGGCTGTCGGTCGTGAAGGCGCAGTGAACATTGCCGATGGTGTCGAATTTAAGCTGCACGGCCAGATCGATCTGGTGCTTGCCAAAGATGACGCGCCCAGTTTCGTGGGAGAAAAGGTCTGGATCGTCGATTACAAAACCGGGTCAACAAAGGAACTGAAGACGTCTGATCTGCACGACAGCCTGGTCAAAGGCACAACCCTGCAGCTCGGCCTTTACGCACTAGCCATGCGCGAACTCGGTGCCGCCGAAGTGAGCGTGAGCATTATTTCACTGGCGGTCAAAAACGTCGCGCCCCAATTGTCGCTTGTCGACCTTGCACCACACACGGACATCTTTGCCGATCTAGCGCAAATGCAGCGCACCGGGATTTTCGGGATGAAAGGCGAAATCCGCCCGGCCTTCGGTTACAGCGCGCCTTACCCGCTCGCGACGCTGCCGATCGACAACGACATTTTGGAAGATAAATGGGCGCTGACGCATCCCGCGCTCGTCCTTGAGAAAGAAGAGTGGGAAACATGGTGAAACCGCACGACGAATTTGCACGTGCTCGGTTTGCCAGCGAGTTGGACAACAATTTTTCTGTAGTTGCATCGGCCGGTTCCGGCAAAACCACTGCGATCACCGAACGCATTTTGTCGATCGCCCGTTCGCCGAACGCGGTCAAAATTTTGCCGCGTCTGGTTGTCGTAACCTTCACCAATCGTGCAGCCGACGAAATGCAACAGCGCGCCCGGCACGCTCTGCTCGAGGAAAACTTGCCACACGAAGTGCAGACAGCATTCAACCGCGCCTTCTTCGGCACAATCCATTCGTTTTGCATGAAACTCCTGACCGATTTCGGTCATTATCTTGGCCTGCCTGCGCCGCTTGAGTTATTCGAAGACGATGAGGATCTATGGCAGGAGTTTGCGCAGACCCAAACTCGAATTGGCAAGTCGTTAGGCGAGAAGGACCGGGCCGTGCTTTTCCGTTTCGTGCAGGCGCGCGACCTGATGGAGCTGGCTCGACGCGCGCGCTCCGCTGTTTTGCAGGTGGCAGAAATGTCGTCATGTCCGCCGCTCAATTTCGCTGAGATCTACCGACAGACAGAAAAAGCGGGCCGCGACAACATCGCCAAATCTCAGGCCGAATTGCGCGAATGGGAAAAGCGTTTCGACGGCGATTGGGAATATTTGCGGTGGCCCGTTTGTTTCACAGCGGGGAACGCCAGGTTTACTCAGCTCTGGCAGGAAAAATTTGCCCCCCTACGTCGCTGGATCTGCGATGCAGCCGCGTCTGTCGCGGCGGAGGTGCAGCGCGATTACCTCAATTTTCGCCTCGATCACGGACTCGTCACTTATGCAGACCAAATCGCGCTCGCGGAAGAGTTGCTGCAGCAGCCCGTCGCCGCGCAAAGAATTCGGGAAGAAAACTTCCGTGTCATCCTCGATGAGGCCCAGGACACTGAGCCATTCCAATTTTCCGTGCTGTTGGAAGCGACCCGACCACCCGAAGCGAAGGGCCTTTGGTTGCAAAATCGACATTTAGGCCCGCGAGCGGGGCACTTCTGCATGGTCGGCGATTTCCAGCAATCGATTTACTGGCAGCGCGCGGATTTGAATTACTACCGAGCAGTTCATGAAGCGCTCATTTCCGACAAGAACGGTGAAGCTCTGGAATTCACCGTCACGTTTCGACTGGACCAGAAACAGCTCGATTTCGTGAACGAAACTTTCCGCGACATTTTAAATAACAGGGACGGACAGGTGCGCTTCGTCGAATTGCAACCACGCCCGAACATTCTTCCCGGGAAAGTCATTCGCGTGCCGCTTGTCGCGAAGGAATTGCTGCCGGAAGGAAAAAAACTCAAGGACTACCAGAAGGCACGTATCGAAGCGGATTATCTTGCAGAATGGATCAAGAACGCCGGGGTGAAAAAACTTTCGGCCGATTCGTGGGGGCAGGTGGCGATCCTCTGTCCGCGCAAAGCCTGGCTGCAGACAATGGCCGCAGCGTTGCGGCGCGTCGGTTTACCGGTGTCGATCCAATCTGAACGCGATGTCAAAGGCGACAGCCCGGCTTATGCGTGGCTGACTGCGCTCCTCACCATCATGACCGACCCGCTCAATGCTTACGAAATCGTCGGCGTGCTCCGCGAGATCTTCGGCGCCTCCGATCATGATCTTGCCGTTTTTTCCGAAGGGCAGAAAGCGGGATTTCGCATCGACGAGATCGTGTCGGCGAGTGGGAAAATTTCCTCGACTTTGCACCTGCTCGCGGAAATTCGTCAACGGGCGGAAGGTCTCGCGTTATTTGACGCTGTGACTTTAATCATCAAGCAAACGCAATTGCCCGAGCGTTTGCTCCTATTGCCCGCTACGGAGTTTGGCGATCTCGCACGCGAACTTGATGCCTTGGTCGCACAGGCGGCGGAAGCAGAAGCGAACGGAATGATCCTGGCCGGATTCGCCGAACAGTTGCGCAACGATTTCACATCGCAACGCGCCGTCCGTTTTTCCGCTGACAACAACGCGATCCAACTGATTACTTCGCATAAGGCAAAAGGATCCGAATGGCAGGCAGTGATCGTGCCTTTCCTCGCTCGCGACCTTCGGCCGCCATCGCCGCGTTATCCGGAGTTAGTAAAATCGCCCGTGGATGGCGAACTGATCATCGCGTTCCGCAGGGAAGACAAATCAAAGGATCTGAGAGACGCGATCGAGAGCGCGCAACAGCAAGAACTTGAACGCCTTCTCTATGTCGCAACGACAAGGGCGCGCCACACGCTCGTAATTGTGCTCGACCAGGAAATCTTCTCCAATAGTGACGGCAAATTATCGCGGACAGCACAACTTCGACGGCTGATTCTCGACAAGGATTTTTACTCAGGCGAGTTCGATCTACACAGCCACACGATCGATCAACTCCCCGAACCTTCGCCGGTTACAGGGCAACTGTCACAGAAAAACGGCGCTGAGATCGAGTCGTTAACGTCCAGGGAACTCAAGCGCGCTGTGAAACGCGCTTCGGAATTTGTACGAAAAATCACGCCAAGCGCACTCGATTCGGAAGTTCCGGTGGACCTGCGAACGCGCTCGCGTCTCGATACTCTGCCCATCCTTTACGGGCGCTGGTGGCACAAGTTCTTCCAACAACTGGATTGGAAAGGTGGAATCGATTCCGCTCAAAGGTTATTCGAAAAACGATTGCCGACTTCTCCCGACGCAAAAGCAGCGTTAAAAGACTGGAACGTTACGCGCCGGAATTTGTTCAGCGACGTCACCATCGCTGGTTTTCTTGCGAGTGATGAAACGTTGTTTCATGCGGAATTTCCATTTTCCTGGTGCAGGAACGATCGCAGCGTACTTGAAGGCCTGATTGATTGCGTCATGATTGACAGGAAAGCGGGCAAGTGCCTTCTGCTTGATTGGAAAACGAATGATGTTTCCCCGGGCGATGTGGAAATCCTTCGCGAAACGTACCGCCCACAGTTGGCTGCCTATTGGAAGGCAGTGACAGAGATTACCGGCCTCAATGCGCAAGCCGGTTTGTTTTCGACCGCGCTTGCCCACGTGCTGCTCTATTCCACCAAGGAACTGCAAATGGAATGGCAGCGGCTGGAACAACTTCCGCCCGCGCAACTGGAAAATGAAATCCGACCGAATGAGGCCGACGGTGTTTGACGGCCCAAAAAACAAAACCGCCAGGCTATCTCGCTAGGGTTGCGCCGCTCAGCTCTCCCGGTCGCCTCGGATGAATTGCTCGACGCAACGAAACGCTTCGTCGTCCGTCATTTGCACCGGAGGATGCTTGGAAAAATAGGCGGAAGGGGAATGCAACACGCCGCCGATGCCGCGGTCGAGCGCAACCTTGCAGCAGCGGATCGCGTCGATCGCTACGCCAGCCGAGTTGGGCGAATCTTCGACTGATAGTTTCAAGTCAATTTCCATCGGCACATCGCCAAAGAGGCGCCCTTCCACGCGAATGAACGCAATCTTGTTGTCGAGTTGCCACGGTACATAATCGCTCGGGCCGATGTGGATGTTTTCGTCCGCCAGACGATCGCCCATCACCGACTGCACCGCCTCCGTCTTGGAAGTTTTCTTCGACGCCAGCCTGGTACGATTCAGCATGTTCAGGAAATCGGTGTTGCCGCCTGTGTTCAACTGATAAGTGCGCACAACTTTCACGCCGCGCTTGCGAAAGAGATCGACCAACGCCCGATGCACGATGGTGGCGCCGACCTGCGCCTTAATATCGTCCCCAATAAGCGGCAGATTCTTATCGGCGAATCGCTTCGCCCAAGCCGGATCGCTGGCGATAAAGACCGGGATGTTATTGACAAAGCCGAGTCCGGCTTCCAGCGCGCAACCGGCATAAAAACGGGTGGCCTGCTCTGACCCGACGGGAAGGTAATTGACCATCAGTTCTGCAGAGGAATTTTTCAGCTCGGCGATAATGTCTTCGCGAGCGGTTTCTTTCTCGAGTGGCAGGAATGTGCGCAGCGGATCCTGATCCTGCATGTGCGGCGGGTAGCCATCCAGAACGCACCCCATTTTTACGATCGCG